>RRYU01000046.1_pt1 | contig 15642 bp, 13 predicted proteins | sample 2162651 | NCBI WGS metagenome assembly RRYU01 (sample SAMN10267283, study PRJNA491782) | microbial mat metagenome | isolation source: biomat in the production well | place: Japan: Minami-Kanto gas field, natural gas well KTG3 | collected 2017-06 | reverse complement strand
CTCGGCCTGACGGTGGATGGGGGCCGCGCCTCAGCGGGCGTGTCGCGCAACCGAGCGACTGTCTGTTCCAGCTTTTTCAGGCGCCGCTGCATGCTGATGAACAAACCCAGGGCCAGACCCGCCAGACCTGCGTATGCCCAGCCGCCATGGCGCCCCAGGGAGGCACCCACGAGCAAGCCAAGCACTGCGAAGACAATGGGTATCATGGTTCCAGTTCCCTGTTGATATAGCCGTTTTGCATCATCACCGAAGTGGCTCCTGCACCGGGCAGGACAGCTTGAGCATAGCTGTCACCATCACCGGATGAAACGCTCCGGGAGACAGTTCCACCGCATACGAGGCGTGAGGGGATCAAACAATCCATGCACGCCCCATCATACCGTCCTGCAAGCGATCAATCTGCTGGCTATTCCCCAACGTCTTTGCAAGTCTAGCCAGATAAGTTATTCTCTTGTTAAATCATTATCTTAAATAAGACGCTGCAGAAAGGAAAAGGAGTTGGCAAAAATGCAGACCCACACAGGGAAGATTCTCCATTTCTGCCTTCTTCTGGTGCTGGTCAGCCTGTTTCATACCCCCCTCTATGCCCAGACCGCCGCTGCGGCTGCCTCAGGCTCCAATAAGGAAGCAATGCCCGACAAGCGGGTCCAACACCTGAACCCGGTTACGGATGGAAAAGGCTTGCAAACTGACCCCGCTTCCAGCGGGCTCACTTTGAGCGCCACCCTGATCCGCGACATCGACCACAACCAAGCCCTGCTTCAGAGCGAGACATCGCGAATTGAAAATGAACTCGTCAAGCACAAGCAAGCCTGCAATCTGGACCGAAGGACCAAACGTGACCTGACGGGTACTCTGCATGAGGCCCTCTCCAGCATGACCCATCTCAGGCAGCTGAATCAATCCGGGAAATTGGGGAAATGGCAGGCGCGGGAGCTGGCTCAGGACATGTACTACCAGAGCGAGGCGCTGGATGCCAGTCTCGATGGATGGAAAAACAAATTGCAAGAATCAGGCAATGTCGACCACCAGACGAGTGGCCAGGAAGAGGGTGTCCGACAGGAGCAAGGAAAGCTGATCCAGACTTTGTCCGATATCAGCCGGATGCTGCACAATACCGGAAAGGAAATCGTACGTCAGGCTCAATAGGTCTGATGCGGCGTGCCGTGACGCTTGGACCGAAAAGCACCCTGTCGAATTCAACCAGCAGGTCCGCCAGCCTGAGTTTTTCAAATTGTCTGTTTCCAACGCTCAAGGACAGGGCGACCCTCCTGCGCGGCTTGTCCGGCGAAGAGGCCGCATTACAGTTATCATGTCGGCATCCGTTTCCAAACCAGACCGGCACCATGCAAAACGAGAGACTGTTCAACCAATCCGGCTTCTACGGCTTTGTCCTGCAAAGCAATGTCCTATTGCACAGGCAGGCGGCCGTTGTGGCGACGGAGAAACTGGGTGGATGGCTTGCAGAGCAGCCCGGCAACCCCGCCGTACGCATCCTGGACCTGGCCTGTGGCGGCTGGCCCGCCAGCATTGCCGCGGTCATGGCGAATCATCCACACACCCAGTTTCACTACTCGGGCATGGATATCAACCCGGATCAGGTCGCATTGGCGTCCGGTCACTTCGAGTTTCCGGAGAACGTAGCCAGCCGACAGATCCTGGAGGGCAATGCCTGGGACCCGCTCCGGCACGGGATACGCGGTCAATTCGACCTGGTCTACAGCGGCATGAATCTGCATCACGGCACACCGGAGGAACTTGCCTTTCTGGCAGAGGAACTGAGTGTATTGATAAGACAGGGCGGCCTGTTCATCAGTCATGATGTATACCGTCCCGATCACACCCCCTATGTACGCCGGCCGGACGCAAACCCACAGAAGCCCGATGAGTCCTGGCAACTCGTTCCGCCTGACCTTCTTAAGCGCAAGGCCGCCGCTCAATCCCTCCAATTCGATTCCACCCCGGCGGCCTGGCGCGAGGACTACCTGGCAGTCACCCACGCCGCCCTGTTGGATCGAGGTGCGGACCGGCCTGGCGCGGATGAAACAGCCAGGCACATGCGACAAAGGGACTTTCCCGTTTCCTGTTCAGACTTTCAGGACATTTTCAACGACGCTGGATTTACCGTGGAGATATGCCGCTTTGACGAACCGAACGAGCCCCTCTCCCCCTACATATCCCTGTGCACGGCACGCCCGCGCTGATCCGGGGCGAAACAAAGCGTCCTGTCGCATCATCACAGCCAGCGGCGAACCCGGGCGCGGTACGAGCGGTACTGGGCGCCAAATTTCTGCTCCAGATGCGTCTCCTCGTGGCGGATCACGCCATAGCGCAGCAGCAGCCAGATGACAGGGGCGAATACCAGCGGCCACCAGGTATTCAGTACCAGGGCCACCCCCAGAAGGAGCAGCCAGTCCCCCAGATAGATCGGGTTGCGGCTGTGACGGAAGGGACCGTCCATGCACAACTCGCTGGCCGCCTTATAGGGGTTCACCGTGGTGTGATGCCGCTGCAGGGTGTACAGGGCCCAGGCGAACATGCCCAGGCCCGCGACGACCAGGACCCAGCCCAGAAACCAGCTCACCCCGCCCAGATCCATGGCGAACGGGGTGTGATGACGGTCCAGCCACCATCCACCGAGCATGGAGGCCCCATAGGGGGCGGGCGGGAGGACCAGGGTGCGGGGTTTTTCCAGTTCACTTTTCATGCCGGGCATCAGATCTGAGAGGGCAAAGACTGCGTAATGAGTTTGGGCCTATTCTCCAGCCCGCAAGGGCATCCCCCGCAACGCATATGGACACCGGCCCACAGCCCCGCCACAATCACCCATCCATTCCAATACGGTTCGCTCCATGTCAACACAGAAACCCTTCATCCTGGTCGACGGTTCCTCCTACCTGTTCCGCGCCTACCACGCCCTGCCGAAGCTGACCAACAGCCGGGGCGAACCCACCGGGGCGATGGTGGGGGTGGCGAACATGCTGCGCAGGCTGCGCGAAGAGTACCAGCCGGAGCACATGGCGGTGGTGTTCGACGCCAAGGGCCCCACCTTCCGCAATGAGATGTACCCGGAGTACAAGGCCACCCGCCCACCCATGCCGGACGACCTGCGGGTGCAGATCGAACCCCTGCACCGCATCGTGCAGGCCATGGGCATGCCCCTGCTGGTGATCCCCGGGGTGGAAGCGGACGACGTGATCGGCACCCTGGCGGTGCAGGCGGCGGGTCTTGGCATACCCACCCTGATCTCCACCGGAGACAAGGACATGGCGCAACTGGTGGACGCCCACATCAGCCTCATCAACACCATGAGCGACACGGTGATGGGGCCGGACGGGGTGGTGGAGAAATTCGGCGTGGCACCGCAGCAGATCATCGACTATCTGGCCCTGATAGGCGACACGGTGGACAACGTGCCCGGCGTGCCCAAATGCGGCCCCAAGACCGCCGCCAAGTGGCTGGGGCAGTACGGCGACCTGGACACCCTGGTGGCCAGGGCGGACGAGATCAAGGGCAAGATAGGTGAAAACCTGCGCGCCTGCCTGGAGCAACTGCCGCTGTCCAGGGAACTGGTGACCATCAAACTGGATGTAGACCTGGAATGCGGACCCGGGGATCTGGGACTCAGGCAGCCGGATACCGAGGCGTTGCGCGAATTATTCACCCGTATCGAGTCCAACCGCCTGCTGGCCACCCTGGAAGCGGAGACCGGGGACACCGGCACAGAAGAACTCGCCGACGAGGCCGATTATCAACTGGTGCTGGATGAAGCCGCCCTGGATGTCTGGTTGGACAAACTGAAGTGCTCTGAACTGTTCGCCTTCGACACGGAGACCACCAGCCTGGACTATATGCAGGCGGAACTGGTGGGCGTCTCCTTTGCCGTGGAAGAGGGCCGCGCCGCCTATGTGCCCCTTGCCCATGACTACCCCGGGGCACCGCAGCAACTGGACCGCGACCTGGTGCTGAGCCGGCTGAAGCCCCTACTGGAAGACCCGGTGAGGAAAAAGCTCGGCCAGAACCTCAAGTACGACATGTCTGTACTGGCCCGCCATGGCATCGAACTGCGGGGCATCGCCTTCGACACCATGCTGGAATCCTACGTACTGGACTCCACCGCCACCCGCCACGACATGGACTCCCTCTCCGCCCGCTATCTGGATCACAAGACCATCAAATTTGCGGACATCGCCGGCAAAGGGGCCAAACAGCTCACTTTCAACCAGATCCCCCTGGAGCAGGCAGGGCCCTATGCAGCGGAAGACGCCGAGGTGACCCTGCGCCTGCATCAGGCCATCTGGCCCCGGCTCGAAGCAGAGACCCGCCCCGCCGCCCTGTTCCGCGACATCGAGATGCCGCTGGTACCGGTTCTCTCGCGCATCGAGCGCACCGGTGTGCGTATCGATGCCGCCATGCTGGCCGAACAGGGCCGGGGCCTGGCGGCGCGCCTGCATACATTGGAGCAGCAGGCCTACGCGAGCGCGGGCCGTCCCTTCAACCTGGGTTCACCCAAGCAGATCGGCAGCATATTCTTTGAAGAGCAAGGCCTGCCGGTGGTGGCCAAGACCCCCAAGGGTGCTCCCTCCACCGCCGAATCCGTGCTGGAGCAACTGGCGGAGATGGGCCACGAACTGCCGCGCATCATCCTTGAACACCGCGGCCTGGCCAAGCTCAAGTCCACCTACGTGGACAAACTGCCGCTGATGATCGATCCGGACACCGGCCGGGTGCACACTTCCTACCACCAGGCGGTTGCCGCCACCGGACGGCTCAGCTCCACCGACCCCAACCTGCAGAACATCCCGGTGCGCAGCGCCGACGGCCGGCACATCCGCCAGGCCTTCATCGCCGAGGACGGCTACCGCATCCTCGCCGCCGACTATTCCCAGATCGAACTGCGCATCATGGCCCACCTGTCCGGAGACGACGGACTGCTGCGGGCCTTCGCAGCCGGACTGGACATCCATCGCGCCACCGCCGCCGAGGTGTTCGGCGGCACACCGGAACAGGTGAACGACGATCAGCGCCGCTCCGCCAAGGCCATCAATTTCGGCCTCATCTACGGCATGTCCGCGTTCGGCCTGGCCAAACAACTGGGCATCGAGCGCGGTGAGGCCCAGGACTACGTGAACCTTTATTTTCAGCGCTATCCAGGTGTAAAGGATTTCATGGAACGCACCCGGGAACAGGCCCACGAACAGGGCTATGTGCAGACCCTGTTCGGCCGCCGCCTCTACCTGCCGCAGATCAACGCCCGCAACGGCCAGTTACGGGCCGCCGCCGAGCGCACCGCCATCAACGCCCCCATGCAGGGCACGGCAGCGGACATCATCAAGCGCGCCATGATCGCCGTGGACGACTGGCTGCTGAAGCAACAGCCACCCGTGCGCATGATCATGCAGGTGCACGACGAACTCGTATTCGAGGTGGCCGACGGCTATGCGGAAGAAGCCACGGCCCGCATCAACGGCCTCATGGAACAGGCCGCCGAGCTGAAAGTGCCCCTGCTGGTGGATGGCCGGACCGGGGACAACTGGGAAGAGGCGCATTGATACGGCTCATTCGACGGCATTAATCACAGACAGATGGGCCAAACCCGGGACGGCGCGCGCAATTGTGTGAATGACTGTTTTTTATATTAATTCCCAGGACATACACGCCCTACGCACGACTGTCGCCACCGCGGATAGGGCAGCGGAAGACCTCAGGCATCGCCACCGGATGCAGAAAAAAAGAGAATCCGCGTTATTTCAAGTGTTGAACTTTTTTACACTTGGACCATCTTATATACTGAGCGTTATGAAACGCCGGGCCGTGTTCCCCTCCCTAATCGGCCCGAGGATCCCGGCCGCCCCAGCCGGGTGACGTTGACCCCGGTCCCTGCCCCAATTCAAAACAGGACCGGGGTTTCTTTTTTTCCCTACACTTCCCTGTGGCTCCATTCCAGCCCCGCCATCCTTGAGTGAAAGTGGGATTTCAGCGTTTACCGTGCAGGCGGTTCATCACCGACCCGAAACGGCCCGCCAGAATGTCCGGCAGGGCATCGGCAGCCTCATCCAGACACGCCTCAATCGCCCGGGCCTCGTCACGGCCAGGTGGATGCAGCACATAATCCACCACCTGACTGCGGTCACCCGGATGATCTATGCCTACCCGCAGACGCCAGAAATCCCGGCTGCCCAGGGCGTTCATGATGTCGCGCAGCCCGTTATGCCCAGCATGTCCTCCACCCTGCTTCAAGCGCACCTGGCCGGGAACCAGGTCCAGTTCGTCATGCACAACCAGGATTTCTTCCGCTGCGATATCCAGATAGCGGGCCAGGGCGGATACCGATTGGCCACTGCGGTTCATGAAGGTGAGAGGCTGCAGCATACGCAGGTCGAAACCGTCGATGCGCACGCGATCGAGCAGGCCGTGAAACTTGGACTCATTCAGCAGCCGGCCGCCATGACGGCGCGACAGCAGGTCTACGAACCAGAAACCCACATTATGCCGGGTGTCCTGATACTTGGGACCGGGATTTCCGAGACCCACGACTAGACGGATGGATTGCTCAGGCATGGGTTGTTGCCGTCGCTGGAAATTGTTCTGTGTTTACATGAAACCGGCCGGTCACCCTTGCGGGCGGGCCGGCCGGAATGAGCAGGGCGCAAAGCGTCCGGCAAATGTCGGCGAGGCTTACTCGGGAGCGATCTCCCCGTCCACATCATCTTCCACGACACCCAGATCCAGACCCTCTTCCTCATCCTCTTCTTCACTGCGGGCGCCCTGCACGCTGACCACCGGCGCCATGGGATCCAGCGTATGCACCAGTTCCACACCCTCGGGCATGACCAATTCATTGATGTGAATGGTCTGGCCGATTTCCAGGCCGGTCATATCCACGGTCAGGAACTCCGGCAGGTCCTTGGGAAGACAGATGATTTCGATTTCATTCATGTTATGGCTGGCGGTGCCGCCCATCTTGACGCCCGGACATGTGTCTTCGTTGATAAAGTGCAAGGGTACCTGCATGCGAATGGTCTCTTCCGCGGAGATGCGCAGAAAGTCCACATGGGTGACGAAGGGCTTGGCCGGATGACGCTGCAGGTCCTTCAGCACCACGCTCTCGGACTTGCCCTCCACTTTCAACGTCAACACGTGGGAGTAGAAGGCCTCATGTTCCAGACGCCGGACCAGGTCATTGTGATTGACCACAATCAGGCTCGGGTCCTTGTGTCCACCATAAACGATACCAGGCACCAAACCCGAGCTGCGCAGGCGGCGGCTCGCACCCTTCCCCGCCTCAGCACGCAGTGTGGCATCGATGTCATATCTGATGCTCATAGCATTCTCCTAATAAGTTGGAATAAAAAAACCGCCGTCACCCCGCGACCAGGTTCGCGGCGACTGGCCGGGTCCCCGGCCAGGTATGCTCCCACCGGCAATCGCCGGTAAGCGATCATTCGTTTGTAAACACCCGCCTTAATCCACGAACAGTGAGCTGACGGACTCATCGTTCGAGATGCGGCGCATGGTCTCCGCCAACAGTTCGGCTATGCTAAGCTGGCGTATTTTTGGGCAGTCTAGCGCCTCTGGGCGCAACGGAATGGTGTTCGTCACCACCAGTTCGTCCAGCTGCGAGTCACCGATGTTGTCCACCGCCGCCCCCGACAGCACCGGATGGGTGCAATAGGCCATGACACGGGCCGCACCGTGCTCCTTCAACGCCTTGGCGGCCTGGCACAAGGTGCCTGCGGTATCCACCAGATCGTCCACTATGACGCAACTGCGGCCTTCCACCTCACCGATTATGTGCATTACCTTGGCCTCATTGGGTCTGGGCCGGCGTTTATCGATGATGGCCAGTTCCGCGTCATCCAGGCGTTTGGCCAGCGCGCGCGCGCGCACCACGCCTCCCACATCCGGCGACACCACCATAAGATCCGGGTATTTCTGCATCCACACATCACCCAGCAAGATGGGCGAGGCATAGACATTGTCCACCGGGATATCGAAAAAACCCTGTATCTGATCCGCGTGCAGATCCACGGTCAACACCCGGTCCGCCCCGGCCATGCCGATCATCTTGGCCGCCAACCGTGCGGTGATGGGCACCCGGGCGGAACGTGGCCGGCGGTCCTGCCGTGCATATCCGAAGTAGGGAATGACCGCGGTGATACGGCCGGATGACGACCAGCGCAGGGCATCGATCATCACACACAATTCCATCAGGTTGTCGTTGGTGGGCGCCGATGTGGGCTGGACCACAAAAACCTCGCGGCCACGCACGTTTTCCTGGATTTCGACCAGCACTTCACCATCGCTGAACTGACCGGCGACGGCTTTGCCCAGGGGCAGGCTCAGATAACCTGCTATCTCCCCCGACAATTTCGGATTGGCATTGCCGGAGAACACCATCATCTGGTTCGTGGGCACGCTGCGCTCCCCTGCACGAGCTACAAAAAATAGTGAAGGCGACAGGGATACCATGGCCTGCCGCCTTCACTGGAGATACCAAATTACAATTGGCTGGGGCGCCAGGATTCGAACCTGGGTATGCAGGGATCAAAACCCTGTGCCTTACCGCTTGGCGACGCCCCAATAATTCATTTCTACCGTTGCAGGTCCAGCACGGGCGAACGGTTCATACCGCGGGCCACGAAGGCCTGAAACTCATCGGGGACCTCTGCCAGTATCTTACAGGCCACCCCCGAGCGCCCAAACCCGGCAAACACACAGGCCCCGGTGCCGGTCAGCCGGCCATCTCCACGTTGCGTGAGCCAAGTCAGCGCACGTTCCACCTCGGAGTGCATTTTCCGCACCACGGGCAGACAATCATTGATGCGACTACCCGCGAGAAAGTCGGACATTGTTATACGCGGGGAGTTTCGTGTCAATTCCGGAGCAGAGAAAACCGCTTTGGTGGACACTTGACAATCGGGCACCAGGACCAGATACCAGGGCTCGGGCAGGTCCAGGGCCCGCAGCTGCTCACCCACCCCCTCCGCCCAGGCGGCGCGGCCGCGCACAAAAACCGGGACATCCGCCCCCAGGGTCAGCCCCAAGTCAGCCAGCCGGTCCTGGTCGAGATTCAGGCCCCACAGATGATTGAGAGCGATCAGGGTGGTGGCGGCATCGGAACTACCGCCGCCCAGTCCGCCCCCCATGGGCAGTTGTTTGTCGATGCGTATATCGACCCCGTCCCTGCAATCGGCCTCCTGTTGCAAAAGGCGCGCTGCGCGGACACACAGATCATGTTCTTCCGGCACCCCCGGCAGAGGATTGTGATGAAGTACGGCAGGGTCATTGCGCGGTCGGAAAAACAGCTGGTCCGCCCGGTCGATGAACTGGAACACGGTCTGCAACTCATGGTAGCCATCGGCGCGGCGACCAACAACGCGCAGCATAAGGTTTAGCTTGGCCGGTGCCGGCCAGGGCCCGGAATAGTCATCCTGCATGGGGGGATGCCGTCAGGTATCAGCGGCCATAGCGTTCGAGCACGCGTAACAGGTATTCGCTGTCGGGCTCCTTGCGCAGGGCCCCTTCCCAGATTTCGCGCGCCCTGCTGTGTTCGCCCTCCTGCCAAAGCACCTCGCCCAGGTGAGCCGCGATTTCCGCGTCAGGCATCAGCCTCATGGCCCGCCACAGGTAATTCAAGGCGGTCTGGTTATCACCCAGGCGGTAGTGCACCCAGCCCATGCTGTCCATGATGGCCGCGCTGTCGGGTTTGAGCTCCAGGGCCTGCTGGATATAACCCAGGGCCTCCTGGGTGCGGTCCGTGTGGTCGGCCAGGGTGTAGCCCAGCGCATTCAGTGCATCCGCATGCTTTGGATCCTCCTTGAGAATTGCCTTGAGATCTCTTTCCAGGATGTCGATTCGGTCGATATGGACCGCTGTCAGCGCACGCGCATAGAGCAGGTCATGGTCATCCGGAAACTCGATCAGGGCCTTGTCCAATACCTCGACGGCGGCATGGTACTGTTTGGCCTCACGCAGGATCTCGGACTCGATCAGCGGCAACTGAGACGCATCCTTGCCTACATGGGTGCGCAGCCGTTGGATCAATTCCCGCGCCCGCTTCATCTCGCCCCGCTTGGCGTACAGGTGGGCAGTGCGCACCCGGGCCTCGAACAGGTTCTCGCCCTCCACTTTGGCGTACCAGCCCAGGGCCGCATCAGGGTCCCCGCTTTCCTCCAGGATCTGTCCCAGATAATAAGCCGCCTCACTGCGATGCTTGCCGGTCTCGTAAAGGGTGCGCAGATAGCCCTCCGCCTCCCGGTGGCGCCCCTTCTGCAAGGCGATGACCCCCAGAGCGAAGAGTGTATCCGGGTCCTTGGGCCTGCTCTTCAATAAACGCAGAAACTGCACCCGGGCCTCATCCAGATCCTCCTGCTCAACCAGCAGCCGGGCATAGACGGCGCGCAGTTGCACGTCGTCCGGCGTATCGCGCAGGAACCGCTCCAGGGCCTTGCGTGCTTCGGCGTGCTTTTCCTGAGCAGCCAGTACCCGCACCAGCAGCACCCGTGCCTGGTTCCAGTCCGGGCGATAGGTCAATGCCAGCCGCGTCAGGATTTCCGCATCCGCAAAACGCCGCGAACCGGTTTCAACCAGGGCCAGGGCGAACAGTGCCTGGGGATTGTCGTCCTGCCCCGCCACCAGGGCGCGCATGAGCTTGAGACGCATCTCGGTATCATTGATCTTGGCCAGAAATTTCGCTACCACCAGGTAGCCATCCTCGCCCTGCTCATAGTTGATGCGCACCAGCTGGCGCATGTGGGCAACGGCCTTATCCATCTCCCCTTGCTGCGCCGCCAGCAATGCGGCGATCTGGATGGCGCCCAGGTGGTCCGGGCTCATTTCCATCCAGAAATCCACCGCCTTCTGTGCCGCCGCCTGATCATGCGCGACCAATGCCGCCTTGGTGGACAATTCCGCCAGCCGGGCATCACGCCCCAGGCGCGCCGCATAGAGATATTGCTTGTAGGCCTCCTGGTACTCCCCGCGCTGGGAGGCGATGTCGCCTGCCAGTACGCTGTAGACCACATCCGCCAGCAGGGCCCTGTCCGTTCTGCCCCTGACGTTTGCTTTTTGCTCAGCAGCTGGCTGCGCCTCCAAGGCAGTCGGGGCGGAATCCCGCGTAGGCAGGTTCTCGCAGCCTGCCAGCCATGTGCAGGCAATAATTGCCGACAGAAAAGTTTTTTGTGTCATCATGCGATCATAGTCTACCGAGAAACCGAGTATAAGCCTTGCGGCATCTTGAACACCTCAAGATGCCTGTATGACGCCAGTATACCCAGCGGGTTCCCGGCCGGCATCATCCCACACTGAGCCCGCTCCGCAATCCATGGATGACAATCTTTCACTTGAATTCAACCCCTTGATATTCCACAATTTCAAATTCCGCCTATAGACTCTACGCCCAGAATGCCCATACTCGTCCTCGGACTGAACCACAAAACCGCCCCGTTAAACATCCGCGAGCGCGTGACTTTCGGTCCGGATGTCATCGTAGGCGCCCTGCGGGATTTGCTCGATCAGCCCGGCGTGGAGGAGTGTCTGATCCTCTCCACCTGCAACCGCACGGAGATCTACTGCGCCGTCACAGACACCGCAGATGCCCCAGTGACCCAATGGCTGGGCCGCTTCCATGGACTGGAAGCGGATGAGCTGGCGCCCTATCTCTACACCTATTTCGACCGGGCCACGGTCAGACATCTGCTGGAAGTCGCCAGCGGGCTGGATTCGCTGGTGCTGGGCGAACCGCAGATCCTGGGCCAGGTCAAGCAGGCCTTCCAGACCGCCTGTCAGTCCAAGGCACCGCGCAAACTGCTGGGCCGGCTGTTCCAGCACACCTTCTCCGTGGCCAAGCAGGTGCGCACCGATACCGCCATCGGCAGCAGCCCGGTATCGGTGGCCTTCGCCGCCGTCAGCCTGGCCCGTCAGATCTTCAGTGAGCTGCCGCAGCAGACCGCCCTGCTGATCGGCGCAGGCGAGACCATCGAACTGGCCGCCCGCCACCTGCACCAGCACGGTATCGGCCGCATGCTTGTGGCCAACCGCACGGTGGAGCGGGCACACACCCTGGCCTCACAGTTCGATGGTTACCCCATCGCCCTGACCGAGATCGCAAACCATCTGCCGGAGGCGGACATCGTCATATCCTCCACCGCCAGCCCGCTGCCGGTACTGGGCAAGGGCACGGTGGAAAGCGCCCTGAAAAAACGCAAACATCGTCCCATATTCATGGTGGACATCGCCGTGCCCCGGGATATCGAGGCCGAGGTGGGCGATCTGTCAGACATCTATCTGTACACGGTAGACGACCTGGAAGACGTGGTGGAGGAGAACAAGCGCTCGCGCCAGGACGCCGCCGAGCAGGCCCAGGATATCATCGACTTTCACACCGACGAGTTCATGGCCTGGCTGCGCTCCCTGGATGCCGTCGCCCTGATCCAGGACTACCGCCGCCAGGCCGAGGACCTGCGCGACCAGTTGCTGCAGCGCGCGCTGCGCCAGATCGCCAACGGCAAGCCCGCCGGCGAGGTCCTGGGCTGGCTGTCCCACACCCTCACCAATAAACTGTTGCATCAGCCCAGTGCGCGCATGCGCCGCGCCGGCATGGAAGGCCGTCCGGAACTGCTGAACGCGGCCAATGAACTGTTTCAACTCAAGAGCAGCGACCCCAATACATGAAACCCTCGATCCGTACCAAGCTGGAGCGGATCGCCGAGCGGTTTGAAGAAATCACCGCGCTGCTGGCCGATCCCGAGATTCAGAACGAGCAGAACCGCTTCCGCGAACTGGGCCAGGAATATGCCCAGATCGAATCCGTGGTGGAACAATTCCGCGCCTACCAGGCTCTGGATGAGGACATCGCCAGTGCCGAAGAAATGCTGCAGGACCCCGAAATGGCCGATCTGGCCCAGGATGAGCTGGTTGAGGCCCGCACCCGCCAGCAGGCCATGCAACCGGTTCTGCAACGCCTGCTGATCCCCCCGGACCCCAAGGACCAGCGCAACATCTACCTGGAAATCCGCGCCGGCACCGGCGGGGCAGAGGCCGCCCTGTTCGCCGGCGATCTGCAGCGCATGTACCTGCGCTACGCCGAAATCCAGGGCTGGCGCACCGAACTGGTCAGCGAGAGCCAGGGTGAGCATGGCGGCTACAAAGAGGTGGTTAGCCGCATAAGCGGCAAGGGCGTTTACTCCCGGCTCAAGTTCGAGTCCGGCGCCCACCGGGTGCAGCGCGTGCCCGAGACCGAATCCCAGGGCCGCATCCACACCTCCGCCTGTACCGTTGCCGTACTGCCCGAGGCGGATTCCGTTGACGAGGTGGACATCAACAGCGGCGACCTGCGCATCGACACCTATCGCGCCTCGGGGGCCGGCGGCCAGCACGTGAACAAGACCGACTCGGCGGTGCGCATCACCCACATGCCCTCCGGTATCGTTGTCGAGTGCCAGGATGAGCGCTCCCAGCACAAGAACAAGGCAAAGGCCATGGCCCTGTTGCAGGCAAAGCTGCTGTCCCAGGCGCAGAACGAGCAGATCTCCGAGCAGGCCGAATCACGCAAGCTCCAGGTGGGCAGCGGCGACCGCTCAGAGCGCATCCGCACTTACAACTACCCACAGAACCGGGTCACCGATCACCGCATCAACCTCACCCTGTACAAGCTGGACGAGATCATGCAGGGCGCCATGGACCAGGTGGTGGAGCCGCTGCTGCAGGAACACCAGGCCGAACAGCTCGCCATGCTGGCCCATGCCGAGGCGTGAACTGCATTCAAGACGCCCTGCAGCATGCCGTCCGCTTACTCTCCGCCCTGCCCCAGGCAGAGCCTGGACTGGAGGCTCAACTGCTCCTGTGCGAGGCCACGGGCAAGGACCGCAGCCATCTCTATGCCTGGCCCGCCAAACCACTGGAGCCACAGCAACAAGCGGCCTTCCAGGCCCTGCTGCAGCGCCGCCTGGCAGGCGAACCCATAGCCTACATCCTCGGCCGCAGAGAATTCTGGTCCCTGAATCTGCGCATTACACCGGACGTGCTGATCCCGCGTCCGGACAGCGAACTGCTGGTGGAACATGCCCTGGAACTCTTTCCCTCCGGCCATCCCATACAGGCAGCCGACCTGGGTACCGGCAGCGGGGCCATAGCCGCTGCTCTGGCCCATGAGCGGCCCGCCTGGCACATCATAGCCACCGATCTGTCGCAGGCCGCCCTGGCCCTGGCGCAAGAAAACTTCAAGCGGCTCGGTCTGCATAACGTGGAGTCCCGTGCCGGTTCCTGGTGTCTTGCCCTGCCAGGGCATCAGATGCTGGACCTGATCGTCAGCAATCCACCCTATGTGGCTGCCGGCGATCCACACATCAGCCGGGGCGACCCGAGCCACGAACCACAGGGTGCGCTGGTATCCGGACCCGATGGCATGGACGCGATCCGCGAAATCGCCACCCAGGCACCCACCAGCCTGGAGGAGAACGGCTGGCTGCTGCTGGAACACGGCTTTGAACAAGCGCGCCAGGTGCGTGAAACATTGCACCGGGCGGGCTTGCGCCACATAGAGACCAAGTGCGATCTGGCCGGGCTGGAACGGATGACTCTGGGGCAAAAGGCAAATTGAACTTCAGCGCCTGGCCGACTTCAGGTCTCAGGTCATGGGCGGCTATCCGGATCAATTAGAGGCTTGATTATTTCCCAACCATGATTAGCATAACGACACTATGGAAACCGGGGAAAATGACTTCATCAAGCACCGCGAAATCTATTTTCGCGAGCTGCATCCGGAGCGAAATCAGGCGCTGGACGCCACTCGCTTTCTGACGGGCGTGGAAGGCATCATCAGCACCACCCCGACCACTGCTTTGCTGCTGGAAGTCAGTTACGACCTGCTGCAGATCAGCCTCAAGCAGATAGAGGATGCCCTCAGGGAACTCGGCCTGCATATCGACAACAGCCTGATGCTGCGCATAAAACGCGCCCTGTACTATTATTCCGAAGAGACCCAGCGCGCCAACATGGGCTGCGCCCAGGGCGAGAGCAACTGCACCAGCAAGGTCTTCGCCCTGCGCTACCGCACCCTCAATCACGCCTGCCGCGACCGGCGCCCGGAGCACTGGCGGCGCTACCTCTGACCTTCCAGGACCGTCTCCCCCAGGCATTCGTTGCTGTTTTTTTCGCTGACCCTGGCAATATCCTCAATGCCGCAGAATTTCCCGCTATGATTGCCGGCAAGCAACCCAGAAATGAAAGGAGAACAGCCAGATGCGCAGCCATGAGATCGATTACCAAATCTTCGGTGCGGAGATGCAATTGGTGGAGGTGGAACTGGACCCGCAGGAGACGGTGATCGCCGAGGCGGGGACCATGACTTATATGGAGGAAGACATCGCCTTCGAGACCAAACTGGGCGATGGCTCTGATCCTGAGCAAGGCTTCTTTGGGGCCGTATTCGGCGCCGGCAAGCGCATGATCACCGGCGAGTCCCTGTTCACCACCCATTTCACCAACGAGGGCTCGGGAAAACGGCGAGTGGGCTTTTCCGCCCCTTTCCCCGGCACTATCATTCCCCTGGACCTCGCGGATCTGGGTAATGAGGTGATCTGTCAGAAGGATTCCTTCCTGTGTGCCGCGCGTGGCACCGAATTGAGCGTCAAGTTCAAC
>RRYU01013831.1_pt2 | contig 15647 bp, 15 predicted proteins | sample 2162651 | NCBI WGS metagenome assembly RRYU01 (sample SAMN10267283, study PRJNA491782) | microbial mat metagenome | isolation source: biomat in the production well | place: Japan: Minami-Kanto gas field, natural gas well KTG3 | collected 2017-06 | reverse complement strand
ACGCTGCTTATCGCTTCGGGCATCAGTCTGCTTGACCGTAAACACATCAACTGTCCGGCAGGCGTTATAAAAAAGCCAGGCACTAAAGTCCTGGCTTCTGTTGACTCAATGATTTGACGCCAGCCGGTCAGTCATCCAACACAGTGATGACTTTCAGAGCATTGGTGCCGCCTTCCACGCCGTTCAGATCGCCATTGGTGATAATGAATTTATCATTCAAATGTGCCTGATGCCGGTCACGCAGCATAGAGACGATGTGTTGCACGATTTCATTGTGGTCGTTGGTTTCAAGGTGATGACGGAAATGGAATGGAAACACCCCGCGATACAGCGTAACCCGACCCAATGTTTTTTCATGCGCGCTAAAAGCAAAAATCGGCATCGCCGAACTGATTCTAGACATCCACAAGGGCGTGGATCCTGATTCAGTCAACGCGGCTATGCCGTTAATGGGCGTATGATTAGCCATGTACATGGCCGACATGGCAATGGCCTCGTCAACACGCTCGAACTGGCTGGACATACGATGGTCGGACAAGCGCACACTGGGTTGCTTTTCCGTTTCCTTACAGATTCTATCCATGGCTTCTACGGCTTTGACCGGATATTTACCGGCCGCCGTTTCCGCTGACAGCATGATAGCATCGGTACCATCGACTACGGCATTGGCAACATCGAACACTTCGGCGCGGGTTGGAATCGGATTTTCGATCATCGACTCCATCATTTGCGTGGCGGTAATCACCACCCGATTCAACTCACGAGCGCGCTTGATCAGGATTTTTTGCGCGGCCGGCAAATTGGCGTCACCGATTTCCACGCCCAGATCGCCGCGCGCAACCATGATCACATCGGAAGCGAGAATGATTTCGTCCATCGCATCGATGGCTTCGGCGCGCTCGACCTTGGCCACGATGCCGGCATGACAACCTTCATCATTCAGCAGTTTTCGCGCCAGATTTAAGTCATCACCGCTACGCGGAAAGGATACCGCGACATAATCGCAATCAATTTTGGCAACGGTTTTGATGTCTTGCTTGTCTTTATCGGTCAAGGCAGCCGCCGACAAGCCGCCACCCAAGAGATTGATGCCCTTGTTATCGGACAAATCGCCACCCACCACAACTGTGGTTTTGACTCGACGACCATCAGTCTCCACCACGTCCAGCACCACCCGGCCATCATCCAGCAACAGCCGGGTACCGCTTCGAACTTCCTGAGCTAAGGGCTGGTAGGTAATGCCGACCTGAGTCTGGTCACCGGCATATTCATCGAGATCGATATCCAGGTAAAAATCCTGACCTTCTTCAAGTTCGATTTTGCCGTTACCGAATCGGGCGATACGGATTTTCGGACCTTGTAAATCAGCAAGAATACCGACCCGACGACCGGTTTTGCGGCTCAGTTCGCGAACCTGATTGGCCCGGTCGATGTGATCCTGAGCCTTGCCATGTGAAAAATTGAGACGGACGACATCGACGCCCGCCATGAACAGTTTCTCCAACACGCCGGGCCGGTCGGTGGCCGGACCCAGCGTGGCTACGATTTTGGTTCGTCTTAACATGAAGTGGGGGACTTTATTTGGCGTTGTGCAGGGCAAGCGTGGTATCCAACATACGATTTGAGAAGCCCCATTCGTTGTCATACCAGGCCAGGACTTTAACGAAATCGCCGCCGGTGACTTTGGTCAGGGTTGATTCATAAATCGAGGATGCCGAATTGTGATTGAAATCAACCGATACCAACGGCAAATCATTGTAAGCCAGGATGCCATTAGACGCCTCGCTGGCGGCTTTGACCACCTGATCGATTTCCTCTTTGTTAGTCTCACGGTTAGCCTGGAAGCACAAGTCAACCACGGAAACATTGATGGTTGGCACGCGCATGGCGAAACCATCCAGGCGGCCGGCCAACTCCGGCAATACCAGACCGACAGCGGCGGCAGCGCCGGTTTTGGTAGGAATCATCGATTGCGTGGCGGAACGAGCGCGGCGCAGATCGGAATGAAAGACATCGGTCAGTACCTGATCATTGGTGTAAGCATGAATGGTGGTCATCAAACCATGCTTGATACCGATCGCATCATTCAGCGCTTTGGCCAGCGGGGCCAGACAGTTGGTGGTGCAAGAGGCGTTGGAAATGACCTGATCGGACGCCTTCAGGGTTTGGTGGTTAACGCCGTAGACGATGGTGGCATCGACATCACTGCCGCCTGGAGCCGAAATAATAACTTTTTTCGCGCCGGCCGATAAGTGAGCGCTGGCTTTTGCTTTGCTGGCAAAAAAACCGGTACATTCATGCACGACATCGACGCCTAACTCACCCCAGGGCAGTTTAGAGGGATCACGCTCAGATAACACCTTGATTCTGTCACCGTTGATCACCAGGTAATCACCATCGACGCTGACTTCACCCGGAAACTTGCCGTGGGCGGTGTCGTATTGAGTCAGGTGGGCGTTGGTTTTGGCATCACCCAGATCGTTGATTGCTACGATCCGGATTTCTTGTGAACGGCCTGACTCATACAGGGCGCGCACGATGTTACGGCCGATACGCCCATAACCATTGATTGCAACTTTTACAGCCATTGTGAGATCTCCACTTGAGGGGGGTTAATGTGAACGTTGTCATGACAACGCGGTAGAAATCGAACGTACTGAGCGAACTTTGGCCATGTCCACCAAGAAACCCAGGAAGCATGCAGCCCTGAAAAGCACCGACGAACCCGATCAAATAATTGGGTTCGTCGGTCTTGCATCTTCATAAGCCACTCAGAAAAAGACGCAAATCCATTTAATTATAACAAATTCACCCCGGCTTTAGAATGGCTTAAGCACAGCCAGCCAGACAACAATCGCCAGAAACAGAACCGGAACTTCATTCATCCAACGGTAATAAACATGGCCGTGCCGGTTGGCGTTATGCTTGAATGCAAACAGCCAACGACCGCACAGAACGTGGTAAACCACCATAAGCACGATGATCAACATCTTGGCGTGCAACCAGCCGGCCGAGCCATACAGCGCCCAGGCATAATCAGCCAGCATCCAAATGCCAAAAACCAAGGTCAATATCATGCCCGGCGTCATGATGCCGAAAAACAGCTTGCGTTCCATGATCTTGAACCTTTCGTTGCTGATTTCATCCTCACTCATGGCATGATAAACAAACAAACGCGGCAGGTAGAACAAGCCCGCAAACCAGGTCACCATAAACATTAAATGCAAGGCTTTGAGCCACATATTATTTCTCCTGCTGTTGGTGGTAAATCAGACGGCAATCCGTTTCACTCAACGCAAACCTGCTGATTGTTGATTCGTAAGCCCAGCCCACCGGCAAGCAAAGCCTGTAATTCGACCCCGACCATCTGGTAACGCCAGCCTTTGGTCAGCGCTGAACTCTCGGGGGCAAACAACAAGTTTTCCAGATCCTTGCGGTTGGCCAAACTAACCGGATTGAGTCCATTTTCTTCGGCTCGAACTCTGACCCAGGCGGTAAGCATATCCAGAATGGCTTCGTGTTGCTCAGTCAGCTTGGGTGTTTTGATTTTTTCTTCGGCAATACTGGCCGGCTTGGTCAGCGCCTGGGCAATCAATTGACAGAGTTTGGCGCCTTGTTTGCGCACCAATCCGTCACTGACCTGCCGAACCTTGGCCAACTCTTCCACGGTGGTGGGTTGCAGCTTGGCCAGCTCGACCATGACTTCATCGCGCAACAACCAGCTACGCGGCCTGTTTTGACTGCGCGCGGTGTCTTCCCGCCATTCGGCCAACGCTTTCAACACACCGAGCTGCCGACCGGTGAGCTTGAATTTACCGCGAATCCTGCGCCAGGCCTGATTTGGCTCAATCTCATAAAGCTCGGTATCGATCAAATTTTGAAATTCTCGGTCTAACCAACTCAACCGCCCCAGATCAATCAGCTTCTGCTGCATCAACTGATAAACCTGACACAGGTAAGTCACATCATCCGCGGCGTAACGCAACTGTTCCGGACTCAGAGGCCGCGCCTGCCAATCAGTTCTGGAATGGGCCTTGCTCAGATTGATATTGAGAAATTGGGAAACCAGTAAAGCGTAACCGGCGTTTTCCGGCAAACCCAGCAGAGGCGCGGCAATTTGCGTATCAAATATCGGCGCCGGGACTTTGCCGATAAGATGATAAAAAATCTCCATATCCTGACGGCAGGAATGAATCACTTTCAGAATATCGTCGCGACATAACTCGGTGAGCAGTGGCGCAAGATCACATTCGGCTAAAGGATCGATGCACGCCACCCAATCCGGAGTGGCCAACTGCAGCAAGCAAAACTCCGGATAGTAGGTTTTCTCGCGCATGAATTCGGTATCCAGCGCAATCCAGGTCAACGTGCTCATTCGTTGACATAAAGCTGCCACCTGTTGATCGGTGGCAATGTATTCGATTTCGGTCATTTGATTCCTGAATGCACACGGCCAAGCGCTGACGCCGAAACGGATAAACCGGACCGGCTAAGCCCAACCGCATTACGAAAGAGAGTTCAATCCATTTTTGATGTCTTTGGCTGACCTCGGTTACGTCGGCGCGATTTTGCCCTTGGCGGCGCATGGCGACGGATAGCCAATGGCTGTCCATTGAGTTTGAAGGTTTGCAAGTGACTGAAAATCTCTCCAGGCATTCCCTCGGGCAAATCCACCAGAACCTGAGTTTCCTGAATGTCGATAAAGCTCAACAGACGGTGCTCAACACCAGCTTCCGACACTAAAAGGTTCTCTATCTGGCTGCGCGTGACACCATGCTGAGCACCTACCGCCAGTCGGTAACGACGCATCTTCAGATGCACCAGGTGGTTCTTTACTTGTGGGTGTTTGGCCAGACATAAACGCAGTAACGCCGAACACAGCTCCCACTGGGAAACATCCAGCCGAACCGCCAGATCCTTCGCCAAAGCCTGCTCTACAGTAAGATCACAGCCAACCATGGCTGCGCGGACTTCGTCGATCAAAGCGTCCGGAACTTGCATGGCCCAAGTTATATCCTATCCTCGTAAATTTTCACATAAGATTGATCGCGCAAGCGTCTGAGCCAAAGCTCGGTTTCTTCCTCGATCTTGCGTTGTCTGAGCATTTCCCGAATGCGTTCTTTTTTATATTCCGCACTGTCATCCTGATGCTTACGTTCCAGCACCTGGATCACATGCCAGCCGAACTGGGTCTGCACCGGCTCGCTGATGGCGCCGGGCGTGAGATCATTCATGGTGCGCTCGAATTCCGGCACCAGAGCCCCCGGTTCGACCCAGCCCAACTCACCGCCTTTCAGCGCCGACCCCTTGTCATCGGAATATTTTCGCGCCAGCTCAGCGAAATCCTCGCCTTGGCGAATACGCTCCACCAGTTGTTGCAAACGCTGACTGGCGGTTTGGTCATCAATCAATTCATTGGTTTTTACCAGAATATGCCGCGCCTGGGTCTTGGTGGTGGTATGACGTTGGTCGCCGCCCTTGCGATCCAAGAGTTTGACGATATGAAACCCGCTGGGGCTGCGAATCGGTTCGGAAATTTCGCCGACTGCCAGTTTATCGACCACATCGGTGAAAATGCTGGGTACCTGACTGATGTCCCGCCAACCCAGATCACCGCCCTGCAAGGCCTCACCACTGTTCGATTCGGTCATGGCCAATTGCGCGAAATCAGCGTCTGCTTTAAGTCTTTCGAATAAATCTTTAGCTTTGTTACGGGCCTGACCGACAACACCGGGCGAGGCGCCTTCCGGCACTGCCACCAGAATATGGCCTAAATGGTAACGCGCGGCATCGAGCGCCTGAGCGCCGCCGGTATCCAGAAAATGGTCAAGCTCCCGGTCGGAAACCTTGACGCGTCCGCCAACTTCACGTCCGCGCAGTTGATTGATGATGATTTCGTCTCTGATACTGTCCTCGAAAGCACTAACGCTCATACCTTCTTGCTTGAGCTGGGTTCGGAATTCGATCGGCGACATGCCGTTCTGCCGGGCAATATCGGCCACCGCCGCATTGAGCATTTCCGGAGTAACCTGGATACCCGCCTGCGCACCCAACTGGCGCTGCAATGATTCAAGAATCAATTTTTCCAGAACCTGCCGACGCAACACGTCCTCGGGCGGCAATGGCACCTGCCCAGCCGCCAGTCGTTGCGTGATTAAACCCACTTGGTTTTTCAGTTCACTGGCCACGATGACATCGTCTTCGGCAATCGCGACAATATAATCCATGGCCTGGGCCGACAGCGGACCGGGCAGCATAAAAGCCAGCAATATCAGCCATGGATTAATTTTCCGGACGGCGATAGCCTTGAATGTTTTTTTCAAAAAATTCATCGAGTTTGTTACCAAATGCAGTCAATCCCTTCAGCTCAAGCTGAACAAAAACACCGCTTTGACTGTCGCCTTGAAACTGCTGCTGACCCAGTAAAGTGTCAATAGTATTGACGAACCGGCGTCCGATTATCCGAAAACGCCAACAACAGCTTTCTTTTTCAAAACCGGCAAAGCTTTCAATCGAGGAGTTAAAGAACCAGGAATACTGCCAGCGGCCGACAAAATACCAGTCATCAAACAACGGCCAGCGCATGGACACATCGCTTTGCTCCAGCAAATCTTTGCGCCGCCGGTAACCGACATTGAAAATCCGCCGACCTTGATCATTGTAATGGAAAATGACGTCGGTGCGGGTGGATTGATTGCGGATCGGATCCCATTGCTGCCCCAGACGGACCGACAGGGTGTCGGTCATTTGCCAGGCAACCTCGCCGATGATGTTGGAAAAACGGTCATCAGGCCGGTTAAACGTGCTGAACGGCAGTTGCTCGACGCTACCATCGAGATTACAACTGCCATCCGGATTGAACAGCAAACAAACCGAACGATCCCGGAAAAAGAAAATCTCACCCAAGCTGGCGCGCACCACTTCCCGGCCGGTAGTTCGGTCATTAAAGCGTGTGGTCACTGCCGCCGTCAGCTGGTTGGCATCGTTAACCCGGTCGCTGCCGCTGAAACGGTTTTCCCGAAACAGGCTGTCGAAGTTGAAATCGAATTCGGCAGTATCGAACAAAGGAATACCATCCTGACGCTCACGCGGTACATACAGATAATACAAGCGTGGCTCCAGGGTATTGACGAACTTACCGCCAAAGAGATCGAGATCACGTTCCAGAATCACCCCGGTATCCAGGGAAAACATCGGCAAGGTGCGGTTAATGGTGCTGTCCCGGCCGGTTTGCTGATCGGTCAGGTCATAACGAGTGTAGCGCAGCGAAACTTTGGGAACGGCGAATGCGCCTGGCGTAATCCAAGGCAGACTGAGCGAGGGATTGACATCAAAGCGCAAGCCGTCGGTCAGGGTGCGATGCTGAAAGTTGACGAATTCGGTACCCAGCTGCGCCTGAATCGGACCGAAACCAAAATCAAACACCTCGCCGACATCGGCGCGAACCTGAGGCAAACGCTGATAAGGTTTCTGTGCCGCGGTAATGGTTTTATCGATGGTCTGATAGTTCTCCGCCAAAGCCAGCAAACGGATCTGGTCTTTCTGATAAAGCACATTGGCGTGGCTACGCAAAAACCGGGTATCGGCAAAGCTGATATTCGAACCCAGATCGTTGAAATAGTCATCATCGGACACGATATTAGCATCGATTTCACTACGCAGGTAAGGACTGAACGTGGAAATATTTTTGACGGAAGCAAAATAACGACTGCTGCCCTGGGTATCGTCATCCGGCAAAAAGTCAAAGGCCACAGAACTGGGCCCCAGCGGGCTGAGATGTCGAAACGTCGCGCCGAACATCGGTCCGCGCTCGGAAATATAGCGTGGCCGAAAAGTAGCATCGTAATCCGGCGCGATATTCCAGTAAAACGGCAGTTCGGCATCGAAGCCGTTTTTATCGGAAAAACCGAAACTGGGCGTCAGAAAACCGGTCAGTCGCCGGTCATCCAGCGGAAAGGAAATATAGGGCGTATAGACTAACGGTATCCCTTTGAACTCCAGCCAGGCATTTCGCGCCGCGCCTTGCCCGGTATCTTTGTTGAGCTTCAAATCCGAAGTGTGTATAGCCCAGTCATGATTACCCGGACGACAGCTGGTAAAGGTAGCATCGGTATAACGGGATAAATACTGACTGTCGCGGAAAACCGCACCAGCCCGACCCCGGATCGGCGTTTGCGGCGCAATAAACACTACATCGCGGATTCGCGCCTGGTTATTTTCCGTATTCAGCATCAAAGTGTCGCTGGAAAACGCGATCACGTCATCCCGGTAAAACACATTACCCTGAGCATCCAGCGTTTGCGACACGGTATCGTAATGCAGGGTTTGAGCATTCAAGCGCTGATCTGCCCGCTCGATATCGACATGACCGAAAAAACCGGTGATTTCGTTGTCAAAAACTTCGGAATAATCCGATTTTATATCCAGCGGCGTGCTTTCGCGAAGATCAGAGGTCGATACGAAGTCAGCCGGTACGCCCATTTGATTGCTGCAATTACGCCAAGGGTCATAAGGCAGACGATCATGAACGGAGCTGAACCTGCGCTCTTCAGTCACTGAAAACAGCGGCGCCCAGCCAAACCAGGCGCCTTGATCAGTATCGGCGACGACCTTGGCCTGACCTTCCGGATCCTGACCATGCAGTACGCATTGCCAACCATCACCGTTTGCGCCGGAACATTGCCAGCCGGAGACTTGATCGGAAACAGCCGCTTCGGACGCAGGCGGCAGATCATTCGGCAGCTCAACCGCAGCGGCCACAGCCAGCTCCGGCAAACGCTCGCCGGTTATGGTCGGCACCGCCGGCAATGACTCGGCTTGCCCGGAGAATGGCTCAGTCACCTGATCGACCGCAGCCTTTGCCTCAACCGGCGATTCATCTGCATTGCGCTGCGCGTCCGAACAAGCCCATGAGGACTCATCTTCGTCGGGTTCGCAGGCCCATTCGGCAGCGCCCTGAGCCCAGGAGGTGCGACACACAGCCATGAGCCAAATCAACAACAGGCCATAGATCGGAAAATGCCGGATGGATCGGGAAAAAATCTGCATAAATTAAGGGAAACGCCAAACAATCCGTTGGCTCACGGCTGACTTAGGGCAACTGAGTGATAAAATGATCAAGTTGACTATTTTAACCGATTACTCGCCAACCCCACCAAGTTTTGATGACTTCCACTCCGCCCGCTGCCCAAGACCCGCGCCTGGCTCGATTAACCTCCTGGCTTGACTGCCAATTCGATATAAAAACAGGGCTTTTGACACCGGTCGGCGGCGACGCCAGCTTTCGCCGCTATTTTCGATTTCGCGCAGAAAACACCTCATTTCTGGTGATGGACGCCCCGCCCGAGCATGAAGACTTGCCGCGTTTTCTCGACCGCGCCCGGCTTTTTGAAGACTTGGGCGTAGCGGTACCGCGCCGCTTCGCGTTTGATACCGAACAAGGCTTTCTGGTGCTGGAAGATTTTGGCGACCTGAGCCTTGAAACCGCCCTGATCCCGGCCAATGCTGACGATTGGTATGCCAAGGCCACGCAAATCCTGATTGATTGGCAACAAAAAACGCATCATCGAACATTCGCCATTCCTGATTATGACCGGACGCTGCTGGATCGTGAACTTAAACTTTTCGACCAATGGTTTGTCCGCAGCCATTTGCAGCTGGATATTGAGCTTCCGGGGTTTGACGCGCTATGCTCGGCGTTGATCGAATCCGCGCTGGCCCAGCCCCAGGTCCTGGTGCACCGTGACTTCCATTGCCGCAATTTAATGGTGGTTGGCAATGATCTGGGCATTATCGATTTTCAAGACGCGGTCATCGGGCCGGTTACCTATGATCCGGTCTCCCTGCTCAAGGATTGTTATCTGGACTGGCCAACAACCGTCATCGACAGCTGGCTGGAAAGCTATTACCAGCGCGCTCACGCCGCCGGGCTGATCCGCTGTGATTTAGCCGAGTTTCGCCGCTTGTTCGATTGGATGGGCCTGCAACGGCATCTTAAAGTTCTGGGTATTTTTGCTCGACTTCACTGGCGAGACGGCAAATCCGGTTATTTGGCTTCGTTACCGCGTGTGTTCAACTATGTGACCGGGGTAACCGCGCGTTACCCGGAATTTGCCCGCTTCCATGACTTTTTGGAAAACACCCTGCGCCCGGCGCTGGCGCAAACCCGGCTCGCCTCATGAAAGCTCTGATTCTGGCTGCCGGCCGTGGCGAGCGCATGCGTCCATTGACCGATAGCACGCCGAAACCTCTGCTAACCGTGGCCGGCAAGCCGTTGATCGTGCATTTGATCGAGCAGTTGCGCGACCAGAGCTTCACCGAACTGGTCATCAACACCGCTTATCGAGGCGCGCAAATCCAGGCAGCCCTGGGTGATGGCGCGGCATTTGGCGTCAACATCAGCTATTCCGACGAAGACCCGGAGCCTTTGGAAACCCTGGGCGGTATCATCCATGCTCGGCCTTTGCTGGGAAATCAACCGTTCCTGGCCATTAACGCCGATATCGCGCTGGATTACCCGCTGCGCCAATTGCGATTAACAGAAGGCAAACTCGCCCATTTACTGCTGATCGACAACCCGCCCCATCATCCGGAAGGCGATTTCGGCCTGGACCTTCAAGGCCGGGTACAGGCTTCGGCTGACCAACAATTTACATTCGCCGGCGTCGGCGTGTATCATCCAGCCCTGTTTCAGGATGTTCCGCCCGGCAAAGCCAAGCTGGCGCCCTTGTTGCGCCAGGCCATGCGGCAAGACCGGGTTACCGGCGAACTGCATCGAGGTTTCTGGCTGGATGTCGGCACGCCCCGGCGCTTGCAGGAACTCGCTCAACATATCAACGGAGACACTCATGCCCGAACACAGCTATCAGAAAATTGAAATCACCGGCTCGTCCAGCACCGGCCTGCAACAAGCGATTGAAAACGCCGTCGCCAAGGCCTATGAAAGCCAGCCCAATCTGCGCTGGTTTGAAGTGGTGGAAACGCGCGGTCATATCGACCAGGGCAAGGTCGCCCATTGGCAGGTGACGGTAAAAATCGGCTTTACCCTGGCCTGACGCGATGAATCTGAAAGCCCTGATCTCGGTTTATCCCCAATACCTGCTGCCTCAGCATGTGTTATCCGGCTGGCTGAGCCGGATCACCCACGCGCGCGCACCGTGGCTGAAAAACCTGCTGATCCGCCAGATTACCCGGTTCTACGGCGTCAACCTGAGCGAAGCGGAAAACGCCGACCCTGACGCCTACGCCAGCTTCAATGCGTTTTTCACCCGCGCGCTGAAAGCCGAAGCCCGGCCCTGGCCTTCACAAGCCGATACCGTGTTAAGCCCGGCCGACGGCGTGATCAGCCAGCTTGGCGTGATCGAGCAAGGCCGCATCATTCAGGCCAAGAACCATCACTTTACCGTGACCGAGCTTTTGGGCGGCGATGCCGAACGCGCCCGCTCGTTCGACAACGGCCTGTTCAGCACCATTTACCTGTCACCACGCGACTATCACCGCCTGCACATGCCGGTCACCGGCACCCTGCGGGAAATGATTCATGTGCCGGGAAAGCTGTTCAGCGTCAATGCTGCGACTACCGCTACCATTCCTCGCCTGTTCGCCCGCAACGAGCGCGTGGTTTGCCTGTTCGACACCGAATTCGGGCCGATGGCGCTGGTTCTGGTCGGGGCGATTTTTGTCTCCAGCATTGAAACCGTCTGGCATGGTGTGGTCACCCCGCCTACACGCGCCGATGTCCGTAGCTGGCAGTATCCAGCCGACCGGGCGCCGGTTATCGAACGCGGCCAGGAAATGGGCCGGTTCAACATGGGTTCGACCATCATCGTGCTGTTTCCGCAAGGCAAGCTTAACTGGTCACCGGCGCTTCAGCCGGGCAGCGCCATCAAACTCCGGCAAACGTTAGCAGGCTATCGGACAAATGCCTGATCGATGCAATCGACCGGCTCGACCGCGGAGCGGGCGGCCAGATACTCCGGCCTGGGCGGCTGACCGCTGAAAGGACGCTGCAAATGATTGGTCACGGCATTGTAAACAAAAAATACATTCGAGCGCGGTAACGGCGTGATATTGCCGTTCGAACCGTGCATCACGTTACAGTCAAAGACAATAACGCTACCGGCCTTGCCGGTGGCGGTGACGATGCCGCCGCCGTCATTGACCATTTTTTTCAGGCAATCATCGCTGGGTACGCCATATTCCTGTTTTTTCAGTGACAGTCGATAATGTTGCGCCGGCGTTTCACCTTCGCACACCGCATACCATCGGTGCGAACCCGGAATCAGCATCAGCGAACCGTTGTAAGTAAAGTTATCGGTCAGTGCGATGGAAATACTCATCGCCCGCATGCTCGGCATGCCGTCCTCGACATGCCAGGTCTCAAAATCGGAATGCCAGTAAAACTCACGGCCGCGAAAGCCCGGCTTGTAATTGACCCGCGACTGGTGAATATAAACCGAATCGGCCAGAATAAACTGGGCCAGACCCGCCAGGCGTCGGTCCGTGGCAAGATTGCGGAACACCGGACTGGTTTTATGAACATTGAACACCGATCGGATTTCGCCGCTGCCCGGCTCGATGACGGTGGCGTCGGATGCTTTATGCTCCGGGTCATTGCCCAATCGCTTCAATTCTTCGCGAAACACCGCCACTTCCCGTTTCGAAAAAACGTCTGGCAAGACCATGAAGCCCTGACGCAGATAGCACTCAAGCCAAACTTCAGCTATCGGCGCCGACATCCAATCTTTAGGATAAATAACCGGATCCAACCGGGACCGCAAATGGGCGGGCAGCCCGCAGCGTGATGGATAATAATCTTCGGTGGGCGGTGTTGTTGCCTGTATTTCTGTCACCATAAGCTCACCTGTTGTTGGTAAAAAAGTTTCGTAGGCTGGGCCCCGGTACGAAACCCAGCGTTTTCCGTACCTTTTGCCGGGTATCGCTGATCGCTCCACCCAGCCTACGGACTCAATCGGTCACCGCCTCCGCAGTCAGTTCATAAGCGCCTTCGGCGTTATGCACTTCCTTGCCGTTCAACGGCGGGTTGAACACGCAGGCCAGGGTCATTTCGGCAACAGCACGCAGCCGGTGGCGGTCGTGTTGATCAAGCAGATACAAAGTGCCGGGTTCGATGCTGTGCTTAACGCCATCAGCCAGATTTTCCACCTCGCCACGGCCTTCGATGCAATACACCGCTTCCAGATGATTTTGATAGTGCATATAAAAGTCAGCACCGGGGTATATTGTCGTGATGTGAAATGAAAAACCCATGCCATCGTCTTTTAACGACAACCGGGTGCTTTCCCAGTTGCCGTCGGGCGAAACAATGCGGCGGGCGGATGTTCTGGCTTCGGACAATTTTCTGACAATCATAATAATCGGTTGTTACTGTTGAAAAAACGCTTTAGCCGGCTTCGGCAAAGAAATCCTGTTCCTCAGGGATGCTGTCTTCGCGCCCGCAGACTTCTTTAATGGCTTGCTCGACAATATCCATACCTTTGCGTAAATTCTCATCGCTGATCACCAAAGGGCATAAAAACTTGACCACATGGTCTTCGGCGCCGCTGGTTTCGATAATCAGGCCATGCTTGAAGGCATGATGGGTAATTTTGCCGGCCAGATCGCCATTGACGCAGTTGATACCGCGGAACATGCCACGGCCACGCGCGGTAAAGTTGCCTTCGCCGTATTTTTCGATAAACGCATCCAGGCGCTGACCGACATAATCGCCTTTGCGCTTGATTTCCTTTGAAAATTTATCATCGGACCAATATTCATTGATGGCCGCGGTCGCCGTGACAAAAGCGAAGTTATTGCCGCGAAACGTACCGTTATGCTCGCCCGGCTTCCATTGATCCAGCTCCGGTGGAAACAACACCACGGCAAACGGCAGGCCATAACCGCCCAGAGATTTGGACAGGGTGACGATGTCCGGCTTGATGCCGGCCTTTTCAAAGCTGAAATAGGTCCCGGTACGACCGCAACCGGCCTGGATGTCATCGACAATCAGCAACACATCGTGTTTACGGCAGACCTGCTCCAGATTTTGCAGCCATTCAAAACTGGCGACATTGATGCCCCCCTCGCCCTGTACGGTTTCGACAATCACCGCCGCCGGCAGATCGACGCCGCTGCTGGAATCGGATAACACTTTGTCCAGATAGGCCGTAGTATCGATATGGTCGCCCAGATAACCGTCAAAAGGCATACGCGTGGCGCCGCTCAGACTGACTCCGGCCGCGCCGCGATGATGGGAATTACCGGTAGTCGCCAACGCGCCTAAGGTCACGCCATGAAAGCCGTTGGTGAAACTGATGATGTTTTCCCGTCCGGTCACATTACGCGCCAGTTTCAAAGCCGCTTCCACGGCATTGGTGCCAGTGGGGCCGGTGAACTGTACGACATAATTCAAGCCGCGGGGTTTAAGAATTTTTGCCTGGAAAGTTTCCAGAAAATCCTGCTTGGCCTTGGTGTGCATGTCCAGTCCATGGGCAATGCCATCGGCATTGATATAGTCCAGCAATTTTTTCTTAAATAACGGGTTGTTATGGCCGTAATTCAGAGTCCCGGCACCGGCCAGAAAATCCAGATACTGGTTACCGTCCTCATCATATAGATACTCCCCTTGCGCCTTATTAAAGATACGAGGAAAAGAACGGGCGTAACTTTGTACTTCAGATTCAATTTCTTCAAAAATTTTCATTAGACTTTTCTCCTGTCAAAAGGTATTGGAACAACGGTGAGAAAAGTTTAAGGAAGCGCGATAACGTCGAGTTACAGCTCCTAGGAGCCTGTCCGAGAATAGACTGCGCTTGCTTAAACTACCACTTGCCGTACTTAAAATTTGCTAACAAAAGGCCCCAGTCTGGCCAGATATTCGCTGTCGTGCCTGCCTTGAAAATGACGCTCGCTGTCCAGCAACAGTGAACGCGCCAACGAGCTGCCAAGCGTTTGCGCCAACCTTTCAAACAACGCCCAGGATGGGCGATTTTCTTTGGTGATGGTGGTTTCTATAAATTGAACGCCGGATAACCCCGGACGGCTCAGAATATGCTGTAGCATGCGTCCAGCCAGCCCTTGCCCCCGGGCCGATTCGGCAACCGCAACCTGCCAGATGAACAAGGTATCAGGGTGATCGGGTATCAGATAACCCGAGACAAAGCCCACCAGGGCTTGTTGTTGAACTGCAGCCACGGAAGTGGCCGAAAAATGATGGCATTGCAACAAATTGCAATACCTGGAATTGGGATCCAATGGCGGACACGCGGCAATCAGATCATAAACCGCAGCACCATCGGCAAGCGTTGGTGCGCGTAACAGAATTTCGGAATCGCTATTTGAACTCGGCTGTTGACAACTCACAATCAATAAAACGTGGCTAAAAAAGCGGCTGGGGCGATTAAGCGCCAGCTCTTTTTCACCCTAACGCATCCATTGTTGAATGTCCAGCCCGGCTCAGGGCAGGGCCACGCCAGGCGCGAGCAATTCTGACGGCAACGTTTGAGCCAAGTCAGCCAAATCGCTTGCGTAAGGCAGCCCGGCACGGGCACCCAAACGGGTACAGCAAAAACTGCCGGCGGCACCGGCGAACGCCAGCGTTCGCGCCCAGTCCCATTGCCGCGCCAGCGCCACGGCAAACGCGCCGTGAT
>RRYU01022954.1_pt2 | contig 15650 bp, 11 predicted proteins | sample 2162651 | NCBI WGS metagenome assembly RRYU01 (sample SAMN10267283, study PRJNA491782) | microbial mat metagenome | isolation source: biomat in the production well | place: Japan: Minami-Kanto gas field, natural gas well KTG3 | collected 2017-06 | reverse complement strand
AACTAGGGAATACAAGTAAATATATTTATGAATCTGGTGTGGAAAGAGGGGCAGGCAGTGCCTCACATACTCCGTTTAGCGATATTTGTCTTTTTGTCACTCTGCGTGCATTTACTGATTTTACAGTTCAGCATTTCTCGACAGGCTGAATTCCAGAGAAGTCAGGAGCATGGGGTCGGATATGTGTCGCGTTCGGTGAAAGAATTTGTCATTCGGTCCGAGCGGCCGAAACAGATCGCCGCAGCGCGTGTTCCAACGGTAGGCGCAGTGCAGCAAGTGCCGCTGCAATCTCAAATAAGAGTACCGAAAAAACAAACAATCGATAAAGCCGCTACTTTAAAAAAGGTTATTCCTCCAAAGCCTGCAGAAGTTCAGAGTATTCCGAAGCCAGTTGTTCCTGAGACCACAGAAATTAAGGCAGCTGCGCCTCAGACCCCTACTTTAGTTCCAGAAAACCAGCAGATTTCAGAAACGGTAACCGAACCTGTCGCCGCTCCAGTGTTATCTAGCCAGGTAAAAAACGTTTCTGCTGTTGGAACGACTTCAGATCTAGCAGAAATGTCGCGTACCCCTCCTCAGGTAGAAGAGAGCGGCGCAGATAGTTACCAGGAGGCCTTGCCACGATACGACATCAACCCCCTGCCCAAATATCCGGAGGTCGCTCGTCGGAGAGGGCTCGAGGGAACTGTAACTTTAGAAGTATTGGTATTGGCAGACGGGCGAGTCGGAGAGATGGACCTGGTTGGTTCCTCCGGTTTCAACATTCTTGATAAGGCAGCACTCAAAGCCGTTCGTCATTGGCAATTCAAACCTGCAATCTCTCTCTCTGCTCCAGTGGAAAGTCGTGTTTTGGTGCCGGTAGATTTTGTTTTGAACGACAATTAGTTATTTCCTGTTTTGGCTGCCAAAGAGCATTTGATTTTTTATTTTCTTAAATTAAAAACTATGAATATTTGATGGCAGGTGGTAAACTTCTAGCGTTTACCGCCTGTTTGACTTTAACAGCTGACCTGTTTTTGGAGAATGTAAATGTCGAAAGATGGAATCAAGGTTCTTCTGGTTGATGATTCACCCACCGTACGTCGTTTGGGGGAGCTGATCCTTTCGCAGCACGGTTACAGTGTATTTACTGCCGAAGATGGTGAGCAGGGTCTGGAGATGGTGCAGAAGATCCGCCCTACGGTGATTCTGGTCGATTTCATCATGCCGAATATGAACGGTCACACCTTCTGCCGCAAAGTACGTGAAGACGAAAGCATGAAGGACGTGCCGCTGATCCTGATCTCTTCAAAAGGTGAATCGGTCGGCGAAGCATTCGAGAAAGAATTCGGTGTTCTCTACTATTTTGCCAAACCATTCGAGCCTGATGAGTTGATCAATAAGCTGGAAGAAGTTTTGAAGGATGTGGTCATCGAGGAGCCGGCGGAAGAAGCTCCTGTAATAAAGGGTGCCGTGATGTCTCCGGGTGCTGTCCACGAAATGGTTGATAAACTTCTGCGGCAGTATTTTCAGAAGGACTTCCCACTACTGATGCGCAACGTTATGTCCGACATGTTGACCGAGGCCGGGCTGTTGAAAAAAGACGGCATCATTTTCTCCGGCTCCCTTACGGAAGTCCCGCTGCCGGATGTGATCAATTTTGTTTCCAATTCAAGGCTTTCAGGCCGCCTGACTATTTTTTCTCCAGAGATTTTCGGCGAAATATTTATCGAGGATGGCATGTTTGTTTTTGCCTCCTGTAGTAAAAAAGGCGCCAAGCAGCCTTTTTTGACTGATATCATGCAGAAGCAGAAGCTGCTAGTTGCCGATGATGAGACGATCAGTCAAGTTGTCGAGGAAGCTCGCGATGCGGGACTGCCGATCGGCCGCATGCTGGTGAAGAAGGGGCTGGTCAACGAAGAGCAGCTGATGGAAGCACTGCGGCTGCACGCGATGGATGCTTTCGGTACCATTCTCGGCGCCAAAAACGGAAACTTTTTCCTTGAGCGGGACGAGCTGCCGACCAACCTGAGTGACATGCAGGTGCGTATTCCGCTGATGAATGTACTGATGGAAGGGCTCAGTCATCTCGACGAGCGTCAGCTCGCTGCGACTGAGTTCAAGGATGAGAGCATGGTTCTGGTGCGGCTGATTACCAACGAGGATGCCCTCGATACGGTCCAGCTGAAGGCTCGCGAGCTGGATATTTTTGCTCTCATCGACGGCCGCAAGCCACTGTCAGAAGTCATCAGCCTGAGCCAACTCGATCCGTTGGAAACCAAGCGGATCTGCTATGCGTTACGAAAAGTCGGATTGTTGCGGGTTAAGGGAGCCTAGGGAGTTTGTCGATGGATGACTTGCGGCAGAAGCTGTTCCCGATTTTTCTCCAGGAGGCCGAGCGTAACTTGTTGGCGCTACGTCAGTATCTCGGCTATGAAAGCCTGAGCGTGTCTTCCGCGGAGGAGCTGGAGACAGCTTTCCGTGCGGCACATACGCTGAAGGGAACTGCTAACCTGGTCCAGGCTGAATCGATCTGTAAAATCGCTCGACGCCTCGAGGCGATGCTGGAAAAACATTTCGAGGCGCGAACCCGGCCGACCCAGGTGGAGCATGAAGCGCTCAAACTGGCCGTCGACTGGTTGGCGCCGTTGGTTTCCGCGCTGCAAGGCGATTTGCAGGAACCGAAACTGTTTGTCAGCGAGGCGCTGCAAGCGCTTGATCTGGCCGAAGCCTTCCCTGGACGTACCCCTTTGATCGAACTGCTCGATAGTCATTCTGAGCAGCGCTCTCCACAACTGGATGATCCTTTTGCCGGTGACCCGGAACTGCTCGATGAGGCTGCCCTGGTTGAAGAAAAGCGTGACCCCTTTGCCGAGGATCCAGGGTTCGGACTCGAAATCGACCTGGTCTCTTCAACTCCTGCTGCAACCGCCGTGGGTGTGGATGATCCATTTGCCGACGATGACGACTTTTCAGCCGCTGACGAGTTGAATGCGGTTGTTGAGCCAGAGTTAAACGACGATGATGTCGAACCGGACTCGGCCCCGGCCGCTGAAGAGTTGCCCTATGACCCGTTTGCCGAAGATTCACTCGAGCTTGAGGTCGATGCAGAGCAGAGTGCTCCGGTCACGGTCGTTGAGCCGGAGCAGTCGACAGCAGATCCGGTGAGAGTTGAGGAGGCAGTAGCGCCTGCTTTTGAAGCCGTCGATGAAGAAGCAGCAGAAATCGTATCCGCTGAAACGATAGAAGATCCGTTTGCCGAGGATGAAGATTTTGTTGAACCTGTCGATCCAGACAGCGCTGTCGCTGAGACGGCCGCAGAGGATCTCTTTTCTACCTCGACCGAAAGCGTAGCAGAGAGAGCGGAGGAGATTGCCGAATCTTTACTGCTGCCGGACGAAGAGGCGGTGCCGCGCCGTGATTATGTCTGCTGTGTGTTCTCTATTGGCGGCCGCGACTATCACTTGCCGATCAAGCAGATGAAAGAGATTACCGACTTGCCGCAACTCTTGCCTTTGCCATTGGCACCGCCGATGGTCAGCGGTCTTGTTAATTTACGCGGGGAGGTGATGCCAGTGATCAATCTGGCGATTCTCAACCAGCACCAGCAGTCGGAAGTTCGGGTGCAGCGGCGCTTGGTGGTTGCCGAACACAAGAATGAATCATTGGCCTTCCTGGTTGATGGTGTGCCGTACCTGGCGGAAGATTTCAGCGGAGAAAAGATCGATATGTCGAAGTTCCTCTCCCGCTATCAGATTCGTGGGGTTGAATAAATGAATATTCTTGACAATGTCTTCGGGTTCTTCATTGAGGAATCGGCTGAACATCTCACCACCCTGGAAGAGGGGCTGCTGCAGTTGGAAAAAGATCCATCGCTCGCAGCAGAGTTGATCGAACCTCTGTTCCGGTCGGCGCATACCCTCAAGGGCTCCGCTAATCTGGTCAATGTTACCAATGTCGGCGCCATTGCCCATCGCCTGGAGGATTTGCTCGAAGCGGTCCGCGACGGTGAAGAAGAGCTGACCCGTGGCCGGGTTGATTCCATGCTGTTCGCTCTCGACCAGATGCGCGAGCTGATCCATCTACGCAAAGCGGGAGAAGAGGCCCCTGAGTCGATCGTCACCGAGGCCCTGTCGCGGATGGCTGATCCGGCTACGCCGCAGGAGGGCGCGGACGAAAGCGAGGAGGCTGCTACTGCTGCGCCCGACGAAGCCGATGCTCCTGTTGTTGAACAGGAGGCTGACGAAGATGCTGAGGAAACGGCGCAAGAGTCAGACACGTATGTCGGGACAGAGCGGCGCAATCCATCCCGGCGGTTGGAAGAAGCCGGTGTGGTCCGTGTCAGCATGGACAAGATCGAGTCGCTGATGGGGCTGGTCGGAGAATTTACCGTTACCAAAAATCACCTGGTCGACCGTTTGCCGGTCATGGAGCGGATGAAGGGTGAGATCGACTTCGCCGGCCAGCGCTTGTTGAAAGAAGTGACAGCGTTTTCAGAACGATACGATTATACATTGCCGGCACAGAATGCCGAGGGTAGCGATGAGGCCTTTGACGAGCTTGAGTTCGACCGTTATGACGAATTGAATCTCTTTTCCCGCAAGCTGCGTGAGGTCACCGACGATATTGAAGAGGCACTGAAGGAAATGACCGGCTTCTTCAAAGCTTTTTCCCTGGATGTTTTTTCGCTCGACCGGATGACCGACGAGATGAAGGAGCAGATCTCCGCCGCCCGGACGGTGCAGGCCGGGCAGCTTTTCCAGCGTTTCAATCGCTCAATCCGTGATCTGGCGCAGGAGCAGAATAAACCGGTCGAGCTATGCATCTCGGGCGGAGAGACAGCCATCGACCGGGTTATTTACGACGGTCTGTTTGATCCTTTGTTGCATATTGTCCGTAACTCTTTTGCCCACGGCATCGAGCCGACCGAAGAACGCCTCGCGCAAGGAAAGCCGGAAACGGCGAGTATCTGGCTGAAGGCTGAGCGTCGCGGTAATACGGTTGAAATCGTGGTTGAGGATGACGGCCGCGGAATCAACCTTGAGCGGGTCCGTGAGCGTGGAATCGAAAAAGGTTTCATCAAGGCAGATGATCTTCTCACCGATCAGGACTTGATCCAGCTGATCTTCCGGCCCGGCTTCAGTACCACCGTTGAGGCTGATGATACATCGGGTCGCGGGGTCGGGATGAATGTGGTTATGGATCGTTTGGCAAGCCTGAACGGAACCATCGATGTCTGGACCGCAAAAGGAGAGGGGAGCCGTTTCCGGCTGCGACTGCCGCTGTCTCTGGTTATTGTCAACGTAATTCAGTTTACCTGCTGCCAGCAGCGCCTGGTTATTCCTTCGGCTCTGGTAGATGAAATCGTCGATCTCGATTACGAGGCGAGAAACGCCGAAGGAGACAGGTTTGATCTGATTCAGAAAATCGATCTTGCCAGCTTGCTGAAACTTCCGGTCTGCGCCGAGGAGCCGGCCTATGGAATCGTCACTCAGTCCGAGGGGACGCCGATCATGCTGCTGGTAGATCAGGTTATCGGCCAGGAAGATACGGTTATCAAGCCGTTCGGTTCTTTCCTCGACGAGCTGCCTTATTTCTCAGGTTCCAGCCTGGCCGGTGACGGTACCATGCGATTGGTTGTCAACCCGGCCCGGATGAAGCACCAGCGCTTTGAGATTTCTGAAGTTGCCCCGCAGAAAGTGGAGGTTGTTCCATCCACGCCGAAAGTCATGGTGGTTGACGACTCGCTCAGTGTGCGCAAGTTTGCCAGCCTGCTCCTGAAGGGAAATGGGTTTTCCGTTGTCACTGCAGTGAACGGACAGGATGCTCTTGAAAAGCTGGAAGAAGGGGAGAACATCTTCTCGATCATCACCGATCTGGAGATGCCGATCATGCATGGTTACGAGCTGCTGCGTGAGATCAAACAGCGCGGCATCGATATCCCGGTGGCCGTATTGACATCACGTGCCGGTGAGCAGCACCGGCAAGAGGCTTTATCCCTCGGTGCAAGTGATTATCTGGTAAAACCGTTTGATGAAGAAGGTTTGGTCGGAGTCGTTTCCAGGCATCAGGAATTGGTCTGATCGATTAGGTTGTTCACGGCAATCGATGAACAGAAAAGGCGAGCTATCATTCAGCTCGCCTTTTCTGTTGCTGGGTTTTGAAGTTCGGTCAGGTCGTGGTGATTTTCTGCTCGAAATTTTCTTCCTCGTCCTCAGCATTTACTGCGGCAAAAATTTCACTGACGAGGTCCTGCGGCACTGTTGCCGGCGGCTCCGGCTCGGCGGTAATTTCAATCGGCTCATTGTCGTCGGCGGAGAGGCGGAACTGACCCAACGACTGCAGCAGTGATTCCGACACACCGTTAAGACCTTCGGAGATCTGCGAAGAGGTGGTGATCATTGCCGAGGTGTCGGCAGTAATCTCAGCCATCTTGCGGATGGTTTTAACCATATCGTCGGAAATCTTCATTTGTTCCTTGGATAGCTGGGTGATTTCGGTAACCACCTGCTTCGATTCGCTGGTCGCCTGATTGATTGCGGATAGTGCTTCGCCGGTTTCTTGCGCAATCTTGGTTTGTTCCTCAACCGTACTGGTCTCCTCTTCGAGGGCGATGGTGACTTCATTCGCTTCCGACTGGATCGCTTTGATGATGCCGCCGATCTGGCGGGTCGCCTCGGATGCCTCGTCAGCAAGACGCTTGATTTCGTCAGAGATAACCAGGAAGCCGCGGCCCTGCTCGCCGGCGCGCGACGCCTCGATCGAAGCGTTCATCGCCAGAATGGTGGTCCGGGTTGCCACGTCAGAGATCAACTGTGAAATGGTCCCGATCTCCAGCAGCCGCTCCGACAGCGACTTCATCTTCTTGTTGATAACCTGCACGGTGACGCGGATCAGCTGCATCCCCTCGATGTTTCGGTTAACCCGCTCGTTACCGAGAGTGGTTGCTTCGTCGACGCTGGTCGCGGCCTGCTGGGCTAAGCTGGTTTTTTCCGCAATCTGGGCTGCCGAATCAGCGGTCTCTTCAGCGGCGTCTGTGGCGCTGGCAACGTATTGGAGCTGGCTGTCTGCGCCCTCCTTCATCGACTGGAAGATCTCCAGGAGCTGGCGTGATTCTTCACCAACCTCTTCCGCATTGATCGTGGTATCGGTCAACAGGTCAGCGAGGCTTTCGATCATCAGGTTATAGGAGTCGGCGATGGTGCCGAAGGCATCCTCGGTAACTGGTGCGCGCAGAGTCAAATCGCCATCGGACGCTTCACTGACGACTTCGAGGAAGTTAATAACGTTCTCTTCCGTCGCCTGACGTTCTTCATCACTCTTTATATATGATTTGATCTGGGTGACCGATTCGTTTAGTGCTTTCGCAATTTCTTCGAATTCGTCCTTGGAGTTTATGGAGATTTCGGTGAAGTCGCCTTTGCCGACAGCTTCAACACCTTCCATCAATTTGTTCAGCGGGGCCGTAATTCGGCCGGAGACGAAAAGACCGACCAGGATACCGAAAATGACAATGCCACAGCCAACGGCCAGCATGGCGGTCATAATCTCCGATTCAAAGGTCGTCGAGGCTGTTTTCTGAGTTTCTAGCGCCTGACTGAGATGTATCCGCATCTGCTCGATACTGCTCTCCAGGTCGTGAACGCTGTTTTTGTAGCCTGCGTAGATATCGGCTACATCAACAAAGCTTTTCCCGGCCAGCAACTCTTTTGACAGCGGGCGCAAGGCGTTCATTGTTCCGTTGTAGGAGAGGCGAATGTTATTCGCCAGCGCCGATCGTTCTACCTGGCTGGAAAATTCGTCATACTGGCCGACCGACAACTTTTTCAGTGCGGCGGGAATTCTTTCGAAGGTAGCCAGCATCTGCTGGTGATAACCAGTTTGTTTTTCCTTGTATTCGGCGCTATTGCCGATACTGGAAAAGAGAAAAAACTCTTTCTCAAAATTTCTCGCTTTCGCTACAGTAGTGTCTAGGCTGTGGGTTGCTTCAAGCGCGGGCAGAAGATGCGCCTGGTATTTTTCCACCGTTTTCGAGAGGCCGTAGAATGAGATGACGCCGACGGCGATAGAGATGAAAACCAGCAGCAGTACCATCGCCAGCAGTTTGGTCCTGATTCTCAGGCCTTGGGTTTTTGTTGCCATAATGTCTGTCTCCCGAGTTACGTGCGGAAAAGATTTATCAGATTTTTCCAATAATAGTGGTCTATCATGAAAATTTCAACATTTAATGACAGTTTTTAATGTTTGATTGTTTATTTTTATCTAGTTTGGTTACAAAAGTAGAGGTTTCCAGTTGAGTTCTAATGATCTGGTCGATCTGGTTGACGACAGCGATAGGGTGATTGGCGTGGCGCGTCGCTATGAGTGTCACGGCAACCCTGGGTTGATTCATCGGGCGGTTCATGTGCTGGTGTTTAATGATCGTCAACAGCTGCTGCTGCAGAAACGTGCAACTAACAAAGATATTCAACCCGGCAAGTGGGATACCAGCGTTGGCGGGCACATTGATCCCGGTGAAAGCTATCGTGCCGCAGCAGTACGGGAAATGTTCGAGGAACTGTGCGTACAGGGAGTTCCCCTCACGCAGTTATATCGCTCAAAAATCCGTAATCAGATCGAGTCAGAGAACATTCTGACCTTTATGGCCATCTATTCAGGACCAATTGTTTTTGCTCCAGATGAAATCGATGAAGTCCGCTTTTGGTCAGCGACTGAGATTGAGACAGCGCTTGGCAGCGGCTGTTTTACTCCGAACTTTGAAGAAGAGTGGCAACTGTTTAACGCCTGGCTCAAACGTTATCAAGGCGCACCGCAGGAGCAGGCATTCTGCGCTGGAGACAGTTATCCTGATCTGTTTCGCAGCCTGGCCGAAGATTTTTCAGATCAGTAAATAAGATCGTTAGGCCGGCCGACTTTTTATTTGCAAAACTTTTCCCCGCATGCTAGAAACGCAGCCTGCCACGGCGGGTGACGCCAGTCTTGAGGCGGATCTCGCGGGCTTGCGCGCCAGTAGCTCAGCTGGATAGAGCAACGGCCTTCTAAGCCGTGGGTCGGGGGTTCGAGTCCTCCCTGGCGTGCCATTTTTTAAATTGACATAAATAGGCTGTTTCCGTAACATGGCCGAGCTTTTCTGGTGGGTGTAGCTCAGTTGGTAGAGCACCAGGTTGTGGCCCTGGTTGTCGCGGGTTCAATCCCCGTCACTCACCCCATTAATTTTATTGCTCACCTTCCGCACCCAGTGAGCCCGTCAGCTTGATCGGGTGGGTATGGGAGGTGAGCATTGTTAATTTATGCGGTAACCTGCTAATAAAAAGCGAGAGTGGCGGAATTGGTAGACGCGCTGGATTTAGGATCCAGTGTCCTGTGGCGTGGGGGTTCGAGTCCCCCCTCTCGCACCAATTTATTTATTTCCAGGATTTACTGTGATCTATAGTTTCTGAATAGTTTAAAAAGCGTAAATTTAAATCGGGAAGGAAAGAATTATGAGTGTCACTGTTGAACAGGTGAGTGCAATCAAAAAGAAGCTGAGTATCGAAGTCGCCGCAGAGGCGGTTGCCGAAGAGTTGGAGAAGGGCTACAGGAAAGTCGCCAAGACCGCCAATATTAAAGGCTTCCGTAAAGGAAAGGTGCCCCGGTCGATGCTTGAGCAGCAGTACGGTTCACGCGTTGAGTACGAAGCTGCGAACACGCTGATCAACAACAGCCTCTATAAATCGATGGTCGACAATAAAATTGAAGCCGTTGCCCAACCGGAGATCGTTCAGATGGGCATTGTCAATAAAGACCAGCCTTTTACCTATCAGGCAGAAGTCGAAGTTCGCCCGGAAGTGACAGCGAAAGATTATACCGGTTTGAACCTGGAAAAAGAGCAGCTGGTGTTTGACGAAGCGGTCGTTGACCAGCAGATTGAGCAGATGGCGGCTTCGAAAGTGCAACTGGAAGTCACCAAGCGCAAGAAAGCACGTGAAGGCGACACCGTCATCCTCGACTTCGAAGGCTTTATTGATGATACCCCGTTCGAGAACGGTGCCGCTAAAGATTATCAGCTCGAGCTCGGTTCCAACAGTTTTATCCCCGGTTTTGAGGATCAGTTGATCGGCATGAAGCGGGACGAAGAGAAAGAGGTCAACGTCACCTTTCCCGAAAGTTACGGTGCGAAAGAATTGGCGGGGAAGCCTGCCGTATTCAAGGTGATGATCAAGGAAATCAAGGAGAAGGTTGAGCCGAAGATTGATGATTCCTTCGCCAAAGAAATGGGCTCTGAGAGTCTGGCCGAACTGAAAGAGACGGTTCGTGAGAACGCCGTCAAGCAGGAAGAGGGCCGGATCAACGGCCAGCTGCAGGAAAGCTTGATGCAGGCGTTGATCGAAAATAACCCCTTCGAAGTTCCGGAAGGGATGGTCAAGAATCAGTTGATGCACCTGAAAGACAGCTTTTCTCAACGCCTCAAGGCTCAGGGCATGAGCCTCGAGATGCTCGGTATGAACGATGAGTCTTTTGCCACCACCTATCGCGAGATGGCCTTACAGCAGGTGAAGGGTGAGATTCTGCTCGATGCGATCGCCGCGCAGGAGAAGATCGAGCTGGAAGAGAACGCTGTCGATGATAAGATCAAGCAGTTCGCAGAAGAGAGCAATGCGCCGCTGGAAGAAGTGCAGAAATACTTTGAGAATGCTTCTACCATGGCGGGATTGAAAGGCCAGCTGTTGAACGAAAAAGTCATCGCTTTCCTGCTTGAGTCGGCGACCGTGACCGAAGTTGAACCGAAACAGCCGGAAGCTGAGCAGGAAGAAACCACTGAGGAGGAATCCTGATTATGAGCCTGGTGCCGATGGTTGTTGAAGATTCTGGTCGTGGTGAACGCGCATACGATATTTATTCGCGTTTGCTTAAAGATCGAATCATTTTTCTTGGGGGAGCCATCGAGGATCATATGGCGAACCTGATTATCGCGCAGTTGCTGTTCCTGGAGTCGGAAGATCCGGACCGCGATATTCACCTGTATGTCAATTCTCCGGGGGGCGTCGTTACCGCGGGGATGGCGATCTATGACACCATGCAGTACCTTAAGGCGCCGGTCTCCACTATCTGTGTCGGCCAAGCGGCCAGTATGGGCGCTGTGCTGTTGGCCGCCGGGGCGCCGGGGAAACGTTACGCCCTGCCGCACGCCCGGATTATGATTCATCAGCCGCTCGGCGGTTTTCAGGGGCAGGCGACTGACATAAATATTCATGCCCAGGAAATCCTGCGCATGCGTGAGAGCCTCAATGGCCTGCTGGCCAAGCACTGTGGACAGGAGATCGAGAAGATCGCGGCCGACACGGAACGGGATTTTTTCATGGATAGCGAAATGGCATGCAATTATGGTATCATCGATTCCATTGTCGACCGGAAAGAGTAATCGACCAGCGTGTGGAGGAGTTGATCGGTGAGTACAAAAGATGAAAATGGCCAGCTGACCTGTTCGTTCTGCGGCAAATCTCAGGATGAAGTTAAGAAACTGATCGCCGGGCCAACCGTATATATCTGTGACGAGTGCATCGAGCTGTGCAACGATATTATTGATGAGGAAGCTCGTCTTGATGATGCCAGTGAGCAGGAATCACGTAAGTTGCCGAAGCCGGCCGAAATTCGTGACATTCTTGATGAATATGTCGTCGGCCAGGATCGGGCGAAGAAGGTCCTCTCAGTCGCCGTTTACAATCATTACAAGCGGGTTGAGTTCGCTGAGAAGAATGACGATTTCGAAATCCAGAAGAGCAACATCCTGCTGCTCGGGCCAACCGGCAGCGGCAAAACCCTGCTGGCCCAGACTCTGGCCAAGGTGCTGGATGTGCCTTTCGCGATTGCTGATGCAACCAACCTGACCGAAGCCGGCTATGTCGGTGAGGATGTCGAGAACATCATCCTCAGTCTGCTGCAGGCTGCTGACTACGACCTGGATAAAGCACAACGCGGCATCATCTACATAGATGAAGTCGACAAGATCGCTCGCAAATCGGAGTCGCCCTCGATTACCCGTGACGTGTCCGGCGAAGGGGTGCAGCAGGCACTGCTGAAGATCATCGAAGGCACTACCGCCAGCGTGCCGCCGAAGGGTGGACGCAAGCATCCGCAGCAGGAATTCCTCAAAGTAGACACAACCAATATTCTCTTCATTTGCGGCGGTGCTTTTTCCGGTCTGGAAAAAGTTATCAATAAGCGGATCGGTTCCAAGGTTATGGGCTTTGGCGCTGAAGTGCGTTCCATCAAGGAAGAGGATCTGGGGGCGATGCTCAGCAAGGTGCAGCCGACCGATCTGCTGAAGTATGGTTTGATCCCCGAGTTTGTCGGCCGGTTGCCGGTCATCGCGACCCTCAGTGAGCTTGACGAAGAGGCCCTGATCCAGATCCTGCGCGAACCGAAGAATGCCCTGATTAAGCAGTATCAACGGCTCTTCGAGATGGAGCGGGTCAATCTTAAGTTTACCGATGGCGCCCTGGTGGCGATTGCCAAGGAAGCTCTCGAACGCAAGACCGGTGCACGAGGTTTACGTTCGATTCTGGAAAATTCCATGCTGGATGTCATGTACGATATCCCTTCGCAGGACCGGGTTAAAGAAGTGGTCCTGAATGAAGATGTAATCATCAAAGGCAGCAAGCCGATTGTTCTCTACGATGTTGCCGAGAGTGCTTAACTCGAACTTCTAAGATTAACAACCAGACCATCCAGGAGCGTGGATTCGTCAGCAGACGCCGCGCTCCTTTTCTCTTTGCAGGTAAAACTATGTCACAAATCATCGACCAAGTTATGCCGACAGAAACTGTCGTGCTGCCGGTCCTGCCGTTACGCGATATTGTCGTTTTCCCCTATATGGTCGCGCCGCTGTTTGTTGGCCGTCCTCATTCGATCGGTGCCTTGGAAAAAGCGACCGAGAACGACAAATATATCTTCCTGGTCAGTCAGAAGGATCCCAAAGTCGACAATCCAGTCGAGGAAGATGTCTACCAGGTCGGCACCATCGGCAAGGTGGCCCAGTTGCTTAAACTACCGGATGGCACAGTCAAGGTTTTGGTCGAAGGCTGCTGGCGGGCTCGAATGGTCAACTTCTATCCCGGCGATGAGCTGATTCAGGCCGAGGTGGAAACCCAGGAAAAGGAGCTGGAACCAAGCGCCGAAGTCGCCGCCCTGATGCGCGCGATCAACACCGCTTTTGAAACCTACGTCAATCTGAGCAAAAAGCTCTCGCCCGAAGTCGGGAGCAGTGTCGCCGGAATAGACAGCCCGACCCGTCTCGCCGACACCGTGGTCGGCCATCTGCAGGTGCCGATTGCGGACAAGCAGGAGGTCCTCGAACTGTGTGATCCGCACCTGCGGCTGGAACACATTTTGGCGTTGCTCGAGCAGGAGATCGAGATTCTCCAGATCGAGGGGCGAATCCGCAGCCGGGTCAAGAGTCAGATGGAGCGCAGTCAGAAAGAGTACTACCTGAACGAACAGATGCGCGCCATTCAGAAGGAGCTGGGGGAAAAGGACGAATTCAAGCAGGAAATCCTGCAATTCGAGGAGCAGATCAAAAAGAAGCGGATGTCGAAGGAGGCGACCGACAAGGCTCAGGCCGAGCTGCGCAAGCTGAAGATGATGTCGCCGATGTCAGCCGAGGCGACCGTGGTACGTAACTACATCGAATGCTTGCTGGCGCTGCCCTGGAAGAAGGGCACCAAGGATCGGCATGATCTGGTCAAGGCGGAAGCGATCCTGGAAGCGGACCATTACGGGCTGGAAAAGGTCAAGGAGCGGGTGCTCGAATATCTTGCGGTGCAGGCGCTGGTCAAGCAGATCAAAGGCCCGATCCTTTGCCTGGTTGGCCCCCCGGGCGTCGGCAAGACTTCACTCGGTCAGTCGATCGCCAAGGCGTTGCAGCGAAAATTCATCCGCATGTCTTTGGGTGGAGTGCGCGATGAAGCTGAAATTCGCGGCCACCGGCGGACCTATATCGGCGCCATGCCGGGGAAAATTGTCCAGGGCTTGCGTAAAGCTGGCGTCAGCAATCCAGTCTTCATGCTGGATGAGATTGATAAAATGAGCACAGATTTCCGCGGCGATCCGTCATCAGCTCTGCTGGAAGTGCTTGATCCGGAACAGAACAACAGCTTTGTCGATCACTTTCTCGATGTTGACTATGATCTTTCGCAGGTGTTGTTTGTCGCGACCGCCAACAGCTTGCACTCAATTCCGCGGCCCTTGCACGATCGTCTCGAAGTGATCCGAGTCGAAGGTTATTCCGAAGAAGAGAAACTGCACATCGCCCGGCGGTATCTGTTGAAAAAGCAGACTGAGGCACACGGCCTTGGCGAGAATCAGGTGAAATTTTCCGACCGGGCACTGTATGAAATCATTCGCCGCTATACCCGGGAATCGGGAGTTCGCAGTCTTGATCGAAACATCGCATCGGTGATGCGTAAGCTGGCCAGGCGAGCACTGCTGGAAGGGAAGAAAAAGACCTTTTCGGTTGGTGAAAATCAGGTCAAGAAATATCTCGGCGTGCAACAATACAAGTATGGCGTCCGTGAAGAGGAGGATCAGATCGGGATGGCGACCGGGCTGGCCTGGACTGAAACCGGCGGTGAGTTACTGGCGATCGAGGTGACTACTTTGCCGGGGAAAGGCAAGTTGACGATCACCGGTAAACTGGGTGAGGTGATGCAGGAATCGGCTCAGGCGGCGATGAGTTACATCCGTTCCCGCTGGCAGGAACTGGGACTGGAAGAGGAGTTTTACTCTAAGCTCGATATCCATATTCACGTTCCGGAAGGGGCGGTCCCGAAAGATGGTCCTTCCGCCGGGATCACCATGGCAACGGCTTTGGCCTCGGCTTTGACCGGGCGACCGGTAAAGAAAGATCTGGCGATGACGGGTGAGGTGACCTTGCGTGGCCGAGTGCTGCCAATCGGCGGGGTCAAAGAAAAACTTTTGGCAGCTCGGCGGGGCGGAATCCGTAAAATATTGATTCCGGCAGAAAACGGGAAAAGTCTTTCCGAATTACCACAGGAATTGCTACGCTCTGTCGAAGTTGTCACGGTTGCCCATATGGATCAGGTACTTAATGCGGCAATCTCCGGAATGAGTTTTCAGGAGTCAGTTTAATGAGCTTTTGAGTCGCCGGAAAATCGCATGAAATGGGCAAAAACAGGGAAAAAGAGCTTGACAGTTTTTTTGCAAACCTGATATATCTTATCGCGTTTTTACGAGGCTAAAATTACTTTAAACTATTACGGAGGTGTGCTGTGACAAAAGCTGATCTGGTCAATGCAATGGCAGAAAAGGCAGGCTTGAGCAAAACTGATGCTGAGGGCGCTTTGAAAGCTTTTACTGAAGCTGTAACTGATGCTCTGAAAGCTGGTGAGAAAGTCGCTCTGGTAGGGTTCGGAACTTTCAGTGTTGGTCAGCGTGCTGCCCGTACTGGTCAGAATCCGCAGACTGGGGCAAAAATTCAGATTGCTGCTGCGAAAGTTCCCAAGTTCAAAGCTGGCAAGGCTCTGAAGGACGCTGTCAACTAATCAGCACAATCTGTTAAGTAATACAGGAAGTAGGAAGCGTAAGCTGCCCATCCCCTTTGAGCCACCCAGCCCATCTTCGCCCACTATAGAATATACTGGGGCTGTAGTAGAGATGGTTACAACGCCGGCCTG
>RRYU01004389.1_pt1 | contig 15655 bp, 12 predicted proteins | sample 2162651 | NCBI WGS metagenome assembly RRYU01 (sample SAMN10267283, study PRJNA491782) | microbial mat metagenome | isolation source: biomat in the production well | place: Japan: Minami-Kanto gas field, natural gas well KTG3 | collected 2017-06 | reverse complement strand
CCGACATTCAGATGGGGCTTGGTTCGCTCGAACTTCTGCTTGGCCATGAACGTTTAACTCCTTAAAATATCTCCTGGTTTCTGCATCCAGAAAACCGTCTACTGAGAGATGTATCCGTGTTTGGAGCCCACAACGGGACTTGAACCCGTGACCTTTGCCTTACCAAGGCAATGCTCTACCAACTGAGCTACGTGGGCACGAACTTCTCTATCTACACTACACGACCTTCCTTTAAAAAAAGAAAAATCAAAATACCCTATTCCTCAGAATGAATAGCGCTGTGTTCAGTACACCAATCCAGTATAATCTTCTTTAACCGTGTATTACAAAATCTGATGGTCAATGTACCAAAATTGCTTTTGTGCTTATATGTTCCACGCCTTGCTGGATGCACATAAGGTTGACTAAATTGATCTCGATCAATTCCTAACTCATCGGCCCAGTATGAGATAGCTTCTTGAACATTGCAATCACTGTGAAGATGCAATTCTGCTACTAAGCGTGTTGGATCTATCCCACAGAACCGTTTTAAGAATAGAATAAAAGTTCTGTGTATACTTGCCTCAGAATTAGCCAGGGCTACATTGAAGCCCGTCTTTGCCCCTTCCCCCATATATAACCCGATGCCTACCCCAAACAACTTCCACTCTTCGGCTGTTTCTGGCATATGAATGACAAATGGATCACCTGCCGGGTTGCGATAGACATATGTCGCATCACTCCAGGTGCGTCGTGCAAACCCGTACTGCTGCATCCAGTACGCTACTTTGTTGATACTACATCCAAAGTGCTCTGCAACCTGTTGCATCGAGAATTTGCTGCCGTAATACAGTTGTTCGAGTTCACTCCGTGGTAGTGGCTGTCCACGCATCTGGTTGAATTGGCTTAGATTCACGTAATATGCTCCCCAGTATCAACGCTGTGGGAGCATATCGGTGAACTATGCAACATGGTGGGCCGGGCAGGATTCGAACCTGCGAAGGCGTAAGCCAGCAGATTTACAGTCTGCCCCGGTTGGCCACTTCGGTACCGACCCACACAACACCCTGGAGCCGACGCAGGGAATCGAACCCTGAACCTACGGTTTACAAAACCGTTGCTCTGCCAATTGAGCTACGTCGGCTGGCACCCTGAATAGGCTGACACCCCGTCAACAGGCATATTCTAACACACGCTGGCATTGCACGCAAGTGACGCTCCGCAGAGGCTACAGCCTCGCGGCTTCTTAGGCAACGCATGCGGCAATCCGCTACGTTGACGCCTAATGGCTCCGTCCAAGCCATGTCCCCGAAGGGACAAGTTGCACCTGTACGAGGATACCTGTCCTATTTTACGCCACACAAGATTACAGTGCAGCAACCAGCAACAGAACCTATGATCACGGTGCATCGCCCGAAGGCGATAACTGTGCAGCCAGAAGGCCCACATTGGCAGTATTGTAGCACGTTTATGCACGGATCGCACTGCCATGGCTAAAGCCAACGAGAAACCCACCTGACCACACGCCCTGAAGGGCGGTGGCTTACGGCGGGTTCAATCTGTCAGGACAGCAAGCAGGATATCGCTTGTAATATAGGTGTTCCCTGGGATATAATGAACTCCACACACTTGTAAGCATAACCTGTCCTGCTTTGGTAAGAGGAGATCAAACTGATGAACTTCCTGCGGCGTTTCCTGGGTAAGGGCAGGCCCTCGGCAGAAGATACGCATGCGCTTCATCTCTATGTTCGCTGTCTCCACTGTGGTTCTCCCGTTCATACGCGCATTGATTTGCGCAACGACCTGAACCCCGAATATGGCGACGAACTGGTTGAAGGGTATCTCCTGGTGAAAGAGATGATGGATGCAAAGTGTTTTCGTTTAATGCGTGCCGAGGTGCGTTTTGATCCGAACCGGCGTGAGGTGAGCCGTGCTATCGAGGGAGGTCAATTCATCTCGCGCGAGGAATACGAACGTCTTAGCCACCAGCAAAACGCTAACCATCCGGCCGCATGACCAGAGGGCATAATCTTCAGGTGTGTCCAGGCGCTCTCTATCAAGTTTGTTTCGCCATTTCCCGAAATTGTGAATAATTTTGGGCTAGGAATGAGGATTTCGTGGCAGCATCTCGCCATCAGGCAATGCGTAGCATGCATGTTTCAGCAATTCACCTGGTCGGGTTAGGCATAAGTCTGATCCTGGGTCTTTTTGCCGGATCGGCATTCTGGTGGGCTTCCCCCGAACAAGCCTGGAATATCTTTCTGGCCGGTTTTTTGTGGACGTTGCTTACAGCCATGGGTACAGCCATTGTGCGGTTTATGCGCGAACGTGTTCAACGCGGTGACTGGTGGCACGGTATTGCGATTGGCTGTGAAATGACATTTCCGTTGACCACACTCTATATGCTGGGTGTCGTACTGATGACTCTATCACTCCCAGCCGGTGGAATGGTGGAGATACGCGGTCTTATGGTAGCCAGTCGACCGCATATGCTGGCAGTTGCGCCTGTCTTCTATACTGTCAGCCTGGTTCTGGCTATTGTGCTTGGTCCGCTATATGCTCTGACTTCACCATTTAAACGCGGATAAATACAGATGAGTGTCGTTTCGCTTGAGCAGTTGCAGACATTGCGGCCAGCCTGGTACCAGGCTGGTCTGCGTCTGGTTGTAACGAATGGTATTTTCGATCTGCTGCATCGTGGGCATATCGAGTATCTGGAACAGGCACGCGCCCTGGGTGATGTGCTGGTGGTTGGTTTAAATAGTGATGCATCTACCCGGGCGATAAAAGGTTCGCTACGGCCGCTTATGGCAGAAGACGACCGCGCCTGTATACTGGCAGCCTTGCGTTGTGTCGATTATGTTACGATCTTTGCGCAACGAACCGCAGAAGTACTGGTGCAAACCCTTCAGCCAGATATCTATGTCAAAGGAGGCGACTATGCACGGTCGCGCCAGGGTTCTCTGGAACCCAGTTTTGATCGTCTGCCCGAAGCACGAGTAGTTCAGCAGTATCAAGGACAGGTTTTGCTGCTGCCCTATCGTGCTGGTTACTCGACAACAACTATAATCACACGCATTGTGGCCCGTTTCAGTCACATGGACGAACACGAATAGACTGAAAGCAAACTATTCATTTGCCTGAGCCAGCGCACGCAGTAAACCACCCTGCGAGATGATGCCTAACAACTGCCCGTCTGCATCAACTACAGGCAGGCGTTGCTGCTTCTGTTCGAGCATAATCCGCCTGGCCTGGTCAATAGACATCTCTGGTGACAGAGAGGGCACGTCGAGTTCAATCAGATGATCAAAGCTCTGATTCCATCCAGGTAGCTCTTCTGGTATAATCTTCTGGCTTTGCAAAGCGATTAGCATGGCAGATCGCTCCGCGCCTCTTAGCATACACAGGGTATGCGCATCACTGATACTGCCCTGCACCCGTCCGGCCGCATCAACCACCACAAGATAGCCATCTGCTGTCGCCAGCAGTTGTTGCAGGGCACTGCCCAGCGACTCAGATCGAAGCACGCGACCAACAGCAGTTTGCATGATCAGATGCACAGGCGTCGGTGGTATGGCATCCTGGATCTTTCCTTCATGATCGCCTTCCGGAAACTGAGCGGCGCGCAGAATATCCAATGGCCCAAGCAAACCAGCATAGATTCCATTGTGGTCAACCACAGGAACCTGATCATAGTTCCACTCGATAAATATCGCCAGGGTCTGCGGAATGGCTGCTCCTTGATAGATATGTCGTGGGTCTGTTTGCATGATTTCGCCTACTGTGCGCTTATCAAGTGCATCCAGGATGGTGCGCATCTCGCTCGCATGCAATAGCGGAAACAGACGGAGCGGTAGCTGCACCCTGGCACGGTGCGCCAGATCCTGTGCAGTGATCAAACCAAGCAGTTGACGTGAATCGTTCAGAATGGGAATCACCATCTGCGTACCGGTCTGTACAATTGCCAGGGCCGCATCCAGGGTAGCAGTTGGCGGCAATCCCTGTGTTGTCGTTTGCATAAAGTCGCTAACATTCTGCTCAGCCGCAAATGGCCCCTGGCTCCGCAGCCTTGCCCGGTAAATATGCAGATCTTCAAGCGTAATTAAGGCATGGGCAAGCAACGGATCGAGCAATGGCAGAATCTGAGCAATGCGTTCACCTCGGTCGATCCATTCAATCACTACCGGTGGATTTTCGCGCATATTGCCCGGAGCAGCAACGCGCAGACGATGGCCAGGGCCAAAGCCAGCCAGTCCACGTAACACCGTTGCCCCAGTTGCGCCCTCGCGCTGAAGTAGTTCCAGCACAGCTATATAGAGGGGCACGCCTTGCCACTGTTCCTTCTCACCTACATACATACACACACGCTGAATCTGTTCCTGGGTTGACATAGACATTCTCATTTACAGGAGGTACGCGGTGACCTACAAACTACACGTTTGATCGTCCAAAAACCCTGTTTCACCTGCGGCAGCGTAGTAGAGTAACTGTATCATTCCATAAATATGATACCAGAATCAGCCGCGAATCGTTCAGGGGCAAGTGGCGCACATTCTGGTTTAGACATGGTTTCAGATAGGCCAGTTTTACTGTACAGTTTACAGACAGATTGGTGGCTTGAATCACCCCACCCCCTCACCCCATACGCATCAACTTTAGGGCGGTAGCCCTAAAAACTCTCTTTGTCGTGCGAGATTTTGCCAGCAAAGCTGGCAAAATCTCGCACGACAAAGATATTCTTTGGGGGCCGGAGGCCCCCAAACCCCCGCCGGGAGGCTTAACTTGATGCATATGCCCCCTCTCCCTGAGGGCAGGGGGGAGAGGGCGTATCATCCAACCAAACGGTAAAGTAAACATGAACCATGTCTTACCCTTAAATACTGGATGGGCGTAATCAAGTAAGGATGCTTCATACATAGCCCCTGAAAGATTACGCCAGAACCGACTCCGGCGGACTTCATTCAGGCTGATATAAGCCTGGAATGACTCGATATTCATTTAATATGTATTGACAAGTGGTAACGGGAGTGTTACAACATAATAACCAAAAAATCTCTTTTATTAATATGTTCCTCATCTGAACATGCAAAAGCCTTATCCTCGCGATATCAGGGCTATTTCAACGTCGTCTGATGGCCCATTTCTTGCCACAACGACCATGAAAACTCGCGTATGACGTGAGGATATGCGTCCTGTTCAAGGTCACTCTGCATACAGGACGCTGACGTTGACACAGTTCAATCATGGCATGTCCCGATTTGCCATCCATAACATTCATTGGGAGAACGACTATGCCGAAAGCACTTTCACTCACAGGTATCACTGGTGCGCGGGTTGGATCGAACCAACTCTTTTCTGGTCGAACACACATCGTGGGCAGCGCTCCTACATGTGATTTTGTTCTCCATGATTATACGGTCTTCCCTCGCCATGCGGAAATCCGCCAGGCGCTTGATCGCTGGTTCGTCAAGCCGCTTACGCCAGGTGCGGCAGTATACATCAACGACAAAGCTATCACTGAGCAGGGGCGTATTCGCGAAGGTGATATTATCACACTGGGCAGTATGACATTCCGCGCATCTTTATGTGAAGTAGTTGAACAAAAGGTTGGCGATGTGTCGCCATCAAGCGACGGGAGCATACCACAAATTGGCGAATATTTGATCCGGCGCGGAGTCCTCGATCAATTTCAGTTGTCTGAGGCTGTGCAACGCCAGGAGATCCTACGTCGCCAGGGTCGCAAAATTAACCTGGGCGATTTATTGCATGAGATGGGGTATGTGACAAGTAAACAAATTGAACAGGCTCTGCAAGATCAGCGTAGTGACTTCTTCGGGCGTTTTCGAGATTAGACATAGGTTCAGATTGGCCCGCTTGCCCGTACCGTACCCATACGTGAGGCTGTGCGGGGGCCAGAGATCCCCGCAAAAAAGTTTTCGGTTTGTTCTGGCGGCAAAGCCGCCAGAACAAACCGAAAACTTTATGATCTCGACGGGGCTGCGCCCCACCGGTAGCCATGGAGGGCGGGAATCTACCCACGCCATCTTCCATGTTCCTACATCCTGATAGAGAGAAGGCTCAGACCAGGCTGTATACTTACCCACCTGGCTCAGCTTGCTTTCTTTTTTTCAGGCAGCCACGAGTACGCTTATCCCTGCGTGGCTACAAAGATGGTTGCCCTCGCAATCGACGGGCAAAATCTTTCTCGATAGCCTGAGCAAACCCTGAAATCATATGCGTGATCTTAAACGACATGGCATGTTCGCCCATATTTTGCAACATGGTCTGTGGCATAAAGAACAACGCTCTGGGCAGTGGAATGCTTAAGATAACATCCAGGTTATATTCGACAACAGTACCTTTGCGACCAGGCTTGAAGATTGCTTCTGCTTGAAGTTCACCCGGAAATGTTATCCCCCTACCAGTATAAGCTGGCATGGTATTAATAGGTAGCAGCAGAATACGCCCTTCTTCACAGACTACCTGCATATCAAATACCGCCGTCATGCTGTGGCCATGGTGATCCGACGCCCCTACAATCAGCCGATACATATCATTGGCATAGGTTTTGACATCGAGTGTATCCGGGAGTAACCGTAAAATAGTGGGAATATCGGCAAAGTAGGAATAAGCTGCGTCCGTTGCTGTCGCAAACTGAAAGTAGTGTGTGGCACTACCGGACAGGTCGAGAATGCGTGTGTTGGTTGAGTGGCCTGTCGAACCAAGGTAGCGTACAGATCCAGGTGCGGTCATATGGAACTCCTTCCTGGGGGTCAGAAGACAGAAAATCGAGGATGTAGGACGGAAATGTATTCTATCGTCTGATTCAGGACTTCTTTGGACATATACTCATTACATTAGTGCAACGATCCTTTTGATGATTATAGCAAAGCATGTCGCATTATGCAACCATTTAGACCACCATTTTGTCACATAAGCAAACGTTTGAATGTCAATCTTTTGCACATAGTCTGCATTGACTTTTCACAGAGGCCATACTACAATTGTTGGAGTAGAGTATTGGAGTAGAGCCATCGAGTGTTACAGAAGAAGGAGACTATATATGGCAACAAAAGGCTTTGGTGGGGATGTGGTCGGTATTTGCAGTTTGTTTTTCCGCGAAGCAGGTGAATTCTGGTCTGAGGCATTCCAATGGGCCGAGGCAAAAACAGACGAACAGCGCCAGGTTGCCGATACGCGCAGGCGTATGGAAGCCGAGGCAAAACTGTTAGAGCAGATGCGTCTGGCCCGCGAATCGGGCCTGGACGTTGATGATATCCTGGCAAAGGTACGCAACCAACCGAGAACAATATAAATAATCATGGCGGGGCGGTTCGCGAACCGCCCCTACCAGCGCATATTTTTACACCAGGAATTTCGCGGCCAGCATGGGCAGTTGTTTCAACGGTCCCTGGCGCACACGGGTAGCCGGCAGCGAATGCAAGAATAATTCGCCATAGCGCTTGGTGAGCAAGCGGCGATCCAGTACAACCACAATTCCGCGATCCTCTTTACTGCGGATCAGACGACCAAACCCCTGTTTGAAGCGCAAAATACTCTGTGGGACAGAATATTCGCCAAAGGGATCACGGAACTGCTCGCTGCGTGCGGCAAAGATCGGGTCTGTTGGCACATTGAAAGGCAGTTTGGCGATCACCAGCACCGACAATGCACTGCCCACTACATCAACCCCTTCCCAGAAGCTGTTCGTACCCAGCAACACCGTGCGTGGTGACTCTTTAAACCGATCCAGAATGGCCCGGCGTGATCCATCGATTCCCTGGCCTAACACGGCAATCTCTTCCTCTTCCAGCGCATCCTGAATACCAATATAAGTTTGCTTCAGGGCAGTGTTGGCGGTAAAGAGCGCCAGCGTACGTCCCCCTGTGGCTTTACACAGGCCGATTAGCGCATCCTCTAGCATTTGTTGATAGCCACGCTGATTCGGTTCAGGTATATCATTCGGAATATAAACCAGGCTCTGGTGTTCATAGTCAAAGGGTGAGTCGAGTTGCAGTTCTTCGGCTTCTGCCAGGCCCAGGCGTTCTTTGATAAAGGTAAATGTGTTATCGATTGATAGCGTAGCCGATGCCAGGATCGTGGTCTGCTTCTGCGCAAACAGGTCGGCGGCCAGAATATCTGCTACCTGCAAAGGGGCCAGGTTGAGAACCAGCGTGTCGCGAAAGCGATCATGGGTCAACCAGGTGATATGCAGGTCAGCCTCGCTCCCAAAAATAATATGCCCGGTTTGTACGCGTACATCGGTGGCATAACGCTTCTGGGATTGGACACGTAAGAGCAGTTCATCATAGTTGAGCAATTCAGCGTGTTCCAGATCCAGCAACAGGGTTTCCAGTTTGCCCAACCCACTGCCGATCTGGGTCAGGTTAAGATTCAGGTTCTCCCATGCCTGTTCGACTTCAGCCCATTCCGGCTTGCGCCGCACATTGGCAGACAACCGCAGTCGGGCGTCATAGTGATTTGACTCGACTTCGCGTTGCACAAACTGCATCAGATGGTTGAAGCATACATAGACCATGTCACGGGCACGCGTGATAGCCGGGCGCATATCATCGGCAATGGCCTGGGCTTTCTCCATATCGCTTTGCGATACGGCGCTCTCACGAAAATGCACCGGCAACTCCGACAATAACCCGCTCACCGTTTGTGCCCCACCCACCTGCAGCAGGTTGTCGAGAAATTGCAGCAGAGCCGCCTGGTCAATACGGAAGCCAAGCTGGTCGGTGGCGACTTCTTCCAGGTTATGCGCCTCATCGATAATCAGATGATCATACGCTGGCAACACATTCGCCTGAGCAACTAGATCAGACAACAGCAGGGCATGGTTCACCACCAGAATATGCGCCGCTTCGGCCTGCCGCCTGGCCTGGAAAAAGTAGCAGTCGCGAAATTCAGGGCAGCGTGGGCCAGTACAGGTATCAATCGGCACATTCACGCGCCCCCAGGCAGTATTCTCTTCATTCATCAAGAGCAATTCGGCTCGATCACCACTGGTGGTGGTTGGCAACCAGAGCTGGATCTTCAGCAGGGTGCGTATCTCATGCGGGTTCAGGTTCTCGTCTCTGCGCAAGGCTTTATAACGACGCAGGCACAGATAGTTGGCCCGCCCCTTTAGCAGTGCCGCCGTAAATGGCGCATCTGTCGCCGCCTCGTCGGTCTCTGCCTGGCGCTGGCGGATCATAATTCGCTGCAAATCGGGAATATCTTTATAGTAAAGCTGGTCTTGCAGATTGATCGTATTGGTCGATACAACCACCCGCTCACCTCGACGGGCCGCAAATAGTGCTGCCGGTACCAGATAAGCCATACTCTTGCCTGTACCTGTACCAGCCTCGACAATCAGCGTATCGCCCATCGTAAATGCCCCGGCAACCGCTTGCGCCATTTCAACCTGCTGAGAGCGCTGTTCATAGCCAGGGAATGCCTGACCAAGCGGGCCATCTAGCTCAAAGAAGGCTGTTATTTCTGCCTGGTTCAGCGGGGTGCTATCGCCAGTGGGCTTCAGTGGGTTGATACTGGTCGAGTGCGTACTGAAAAGCGGGGCTTCGGTGGTGTCTTGCTCGGCCATCGACTTTGGTTCGCCATCTGTCCAATATGTTCGTGCTTTGGTTCGCTCGATTTCGCCAAACAGATCCCGTAGCGGCCAGTCGGTTTTGTTCATCAGGTGACTGATCTGCATCAGTTCATGCATATCCAGTGCCTCGATGCGTTCAAGCAGTTGCACAAAGACCTGACGACAGACATCGGCGTCGTTCAGGGCACGATGATCGTCCGGGTGATCAATGTGCAAATAATCGGCCAGCGCACTCAGTTTATAGATGGGCGCCTGGGGCAGCAACAGGGTAGCCATGTCAAAGGTATCATAGACTGGTTGTGCAAACTGCATCCCCTGGCTACGCAGCATGGTCAGATCAAAGTTGATCGAATGCCCCACCAGGGGATAGTTTTTGAGAAACCCCACGAACCCAGGCGCAATATCATTAAAACGAGGAGCATCAGCCAGATCGGCTGCGGTGATGCCCGTCAGCCGGGTGATTTTTAGCGGCAGCGACTGGCGTGGTTGCACCAGCTCGGAAAAACGCTCCAGCACCTCGTGCCCACGAAATTTGACGGCAGCGACTTCAATAATCTCATCTACTCCCGCCTGTAACCCGGTGGTTTCAACATCCAGGGCAACATAGATGCGTTCCATAGTTCAGCAGCCTTGTCTAGTCTTGTCTGTCAATGTATACTCTCTCTATAGTATTGCGGCATTATAACAGACGAGCGCAGACAATGCAGTTGACGGGTATCTTGCTCTAGGGAGATCATCCTGGTACGCAACATGTAACCTTTGAGAAACTGTTTGAAAAGGGGGAGTGTACGGCACTCAGGGACAGGTTTTTTGGATGGATCGCATCAGGACGGCCCATGGCCCCTCTCTCACGGGTAGGTTTTTTCCGGAGGGACGCGCTTCTGCGTGTCCGCAGGACGTCCTGGTGTGAAACACGTCCGCACGGACAGGCAGAAGCCTGTCCCTACGGATGGCGTTGGAATGCCATCCATCGAAAAACCTACTCCTGTGAGATCGCCCCTCTCCCCCCTGCCCCCTCTCCCCGCTGGGGAGAGGGGGGTATCGATCTAGCGCCACGCTGCGGCGGCTGTGCCGCCGCAGCGTGGCGCTGAATCTTCTCCCCCTCCCCTTCCAGGGGAGGGAGTAGGGGGGTGGGGTATCATCGCAGGACGATCCCGTCTGGTTCAAAAACCGACCCGTTTCAAACAATCTCTGAAAGAACTGGCTGATGCCCTGTTTGTTTATCAGGGTGTCACCAAGGCTGAAGCATAGCTGACAGTATGTGAAGTACATATGTCTGGCCGGGTGACATCAGAATCCACGCCCATGAGTACAGTAAAAAAATTATTCCTTTTGTTCATCTCTTGTCTACTCGGTCTGGTATTGCTGGGCCTGGGTGTCCGCCAGGGGCTGCGTCTGTATGCGCAACGCCAGGTGAGTGGACAACTGTCGTTCGATGCTGCCCACCTGCCTGCTACACGTTACACCACGGGGCAATTCCAGCTTGCCTGGGAAACGCGCAACGGTGGCCATCTGGTGGTGTACCATCAGCGGCAGCCCGATCGGGCCATCTGGGCTACGCTGCCTGGACAGGGTTTTGTGGCTGCCGCACAGGGCAGTGAGACAGTAACTGACTCGCGGGGACATTTTTTCATAACTGATCGTCTTGAACACGTCTGTGCAGATCAGCATATTACGGCGATTTCTAGCACATCCGCAGGTGTTGTTGTCGCTGGTCAGCTTGCCTGCCCGCACGGCTACGCTCCAGTTGACTATACCCTGACCTTCACAGCCGTCGATAGCAACCAGCTTCGCTTTAGCCTGGATCTGACCGATCGCGGCTACAACCGTACCTTTCTGACCTATCTGTCTGATCACAATGAGCATTTCTTTGGCTTTGGTACGCAATATTCCTTTTTTGATCTAAAGGGCCGGCGATTGCCAATTTTTGTGGGCGAACAGGGCATCGGGCGGGGTGCCCAGCCGATTACCACTGGCGCTACTATTCAGGCTGGCGCTGGCGGCGACTGGCATACAACCTATGCCAGTGTGCCCCAGTATATTACCAGTCATTTGCGCTCACTTTTCCTGGAAACCTATGAATATGCCGTCTTTGATCTGCGTCGTGCCGACCGGGTACAGATCCAGCTTTTTGCTCCGCGTATGTCCGGGCGCATTCTGTACGGCGAGACGCCTACCGAGCTGATCACGGAATATACTGCTTTTGCCGGGCGCATGCGTCCCTTGCCCAACTGGATTCTCGACGGGGCGATTGTGGGCATGCAGGGCGGCACCCAGCGTGTGCGCGATGTCTGGCAGATGCTTCAGCAGCACAATACGCCTATCGCCGCTTTCTGGCTGCAAGACTGGGTCGGTCGGCGCCAGACTAGTTTTGGCAGCCAGCTCTGGTGGAACTGGGAACTCGACCAGAACCGTTATCCTGGCTGGCATGCGTTGCGTGCAGATCTGAGTAGCCAGAATATTCGTCTAATGACCTATATCAATCCCTTTCTGGTCGATGCCTCCGCGCAACCGCATCACCAACGTAATCTGTTTGCCGAAGCAGCCGAACAGGGTTTCCTGGTTAAGAATGATGCGGGCCAACCCTATATGATCCGCATCACCGATTTCTCGGCGGCCCTGGTTGATCTGACTAATCCAGAGGCATATGCCTGGCTAAAACAGGTGATTACGCAGCAGGTGATCACTGTGGGCGCATCAGGCTGGATGGCCGACTTTGGCGAGGGGCTGCCGTATGATGCCCACCTCTTTTCAGGTGAATCGGCGGCACGCTACCATAACCGCTATCCCGAAGTCTGGGCTAAACTGAATCGTGAGGTGATTGAGGAAACGGGCCAGAGCGACGACATGGTGTTCTTTATGCGCGCTGGCTATACGCACAGCCCCCATACTACCACACTCTTCTGGCTAGGCGACCAACTCGTAGACTGGGATGCACACGATGGCATCAAAACAGCCGTAACTGGCATGCTGAGTAGCGGTATGTCTGGCTTTAGTCTGCAACATAGCGATATTGGCGGATATACTGCCATTAGCCATCCGTTGATGAACTACCGGCGCAGCAAAGAGCTACTCCTGCGCTGGATGGAACTCAGCGCTTTCACGACGATCTACCGTACCCACGAGGGCAATCGGCCCAAGTTAAACGCCCAGTTTTATACTGATAATGAAAGCCTGGCGCACTTCAGCCAGTTTGCGCACGTGTATAAGGCCTGGGCCTTCTACCGCCAGCAGTTAGTAGCTGAAGCAGCCCTGACCGGCCTACCAGTCGTACGCCATCCATTCATCCACTACCCTGACGATCCAGTGGTATATCGCCTCTCCTATCAACAGTTTATGGTTGGCAGCGAGTTTATGGTTGCGCCGGTACTTGATCCTCGACGCACGTCGGTCACAATTTACCTCCCCGCCGGACGCTGGGTACATCTCTGGTCTGGCACGATCTATGGGTCGCCAGACCACGGTGTCACCGTCACCGTCCCTGCACCACTGGGACAGCCTGGCGTTTTCTACCAGGAAGGGTCGCCGGTTGGCGCACAATTCCGGGCCAATCTTGGTTTGTAAGACATGTCACCTGGATCAAGGCTTATCATTCTGCAAAACTTCACGTGAGCGTCCACCCTCGGCTGGGCCAACCACCCCCTGTTGTTCAAGCAGATCGATCAACTGAGCCGCTTTACTGTAGCCGATATGCAACCGGCGGGTCAAAAGCGAGGCTGACGCACGCCGATGTTGGCGAACCAGCGCTACTGCCTGAGGCAATAACTCTTCTTGCTCATCATTATTGAGAAATTCGGCTGGCGGACGAAAAACCTCAGCAGACTGAACCTCAAGGTCTGTAGACGTGCGTTCATCTGTCTGACTACCAGATTGGGCCTGTGCCGTATCATTGGCTGATGAGCGTGGAGTGCGAGTTTGCGGTTGGGCGGTACTATCTGGTGGTGTTACATTGCGCCAGAACGCAACAATCTGCTCTACCTCTCGATCGGCCACAAATGTCCCCTGGATACGCACAAGTTTGGCCGCATCGGCCGCCATATAGAGCATATCACCGCGCCCCAGCAGTTGATCCGCCCCGGGCGTATCCAGAATGACGCGACTATCGACCTGTGATGTTACCGCAAAGGCTATACGTGAAGGAAAGTTCGCCTTGATCAGACCAGTGATGACATCGACCGAAGGGCGCTGCGTGGCAATAATGAGATGAATACCAGTGGCACGAGCCATCTGGGCCAATCGGCAGATCTGCGTTTCGATCTCATCGGGGGCCATCATCATCAGATCGGCCAGTTCGTCGATAATAATCAGAATATAGGGCATAGGTTCCAGGTCAGCCTTGCGGCGTGCCAGTTGTTTATAGGTTTCTAGGTTGCGGCAGCCATGGCGGGCAAAGATCTTATAGCGCCGTTCCATCTCGCGTGTTGCCCACTTCAGGGTAGGCACAACCCGTTCCAACTCGGTGACCACGGGCGAGAGCAGATGGGGAATATGGTTATAGACAATCAGTTCGACCATTTTCGGGTCGACCATAATCAGCTTTAACTCTTCGGGCGTATGTTTCAGCAACAGACCGCACAGAAACGCATTAATCGCCACCGACTTCCCGCTACCGGTGCTACCTGCCACCAGCAGATGGGGCATTCTAGTCATATCAGCGATAGTTGGCAGGCCACTGACATCTTTGCCCAGGGGCAACTTCAGCTTGCCCTTGTGGTGTTCAAACTCATCGCTATCGATCACTTCGCGCATACTGACCAGCGAGATAGCCGAATTAGGAATCTCAATACCCACCACCGGTTTACCCGGAATGGGGGCCTCAATGCGGATTGACTGGGCCGAGAGGGCCAGAGCCAGGTCTCGCTCGAGGGTGGTAATTTTGCTGACCTTGACGCCAACAGCCGGTTGTACCTCAAACTGAGTAACAGCCGGGCCGGTATTGACCCCGATCACACGCGCCTCAACTTTGAAACTGGCCAGCGTTTCCTCGATCAAGCGGGCGCGCGAACGCCGTTCCTCATCGGTAATGCCTCCCTCGACGGCCATATCCAGCAGGGCGAGATCAGGCAGGGGCCATGCCCGGTGAATATCCGGCAAATCCAATTCCTCAAAAACCTCTTGCACAGCCAGTCCATCTGTATCTTTCGCCGCGACATCTTTCGCCGCAACGACGGCAGGCGCAGATGCCGGGGTTGATTTAGTCGAGCGGCTGGCTTTAGCCAATGGCGTAGCTGCGGCCTGTTCGGGGGAGGATGCCTGGCTAACAGGTGGGGAGGCCACAGCAGCATTTTCTCGTTCACGTATAGTCGGTTGGACAAAACTGGCGCGTGTAGGCCGTGACGCAATCGGCGTAGGTATACCATCATCGATGGCACCGGGCGGTAAGGTGAAGGCAGTTGGTTCCACTGATGGTTCGACTGGCAAAACGGGCGGCTGTGCTTGCGCAGGATTCCAGATCGTACGCCAGAAAGCATTGAACATCTGCGCCAGAGCAGCAACCAGTTCACGCAAGGTGACATTAAATGTCAACAGAATACCGGCCAGCAGTAGCACAATCACCACCAGCACCGTCACCGGGCGACCAATGGCGCTATCAAGCACATTCACCAGAATGTAGCCGATCAAACCACCGCCCTGCCCAGGGCGTTCTGCGGGATCAACCGCATGGGCAGGCAGTTCGAGCATAGCCAGTAACATGGCCAGCACAATAACCGTGCCCAGCACATTCGCCCCGGTTAACTTTGCTCCCTGCAAGCGCTCTTGCACCAGAATAGCGATACCCAGTGTCCCCAGCACCAGAGGAACAATCAACGCACCCTGGCCGAACGCACGTTGCACTGCCTGAACATACACGCTGCCAATACCACCTGTCGTGCCGGTGATAAAAAAGATCAGCGTTCCCAGGCCGATAGTAATCAAAGCCAGGGCAAACAATTCACGCTGATGCTCTGGTCGCAGCGACAGTTCAAAAGGAGGTTCCTGGGTCTTGCGCGTTGTTTTGCGTACAGGCTTACGCCCGGAAGTGCCCGAGGCCGGGCTTTTACGGCTACCTGTGCTTTTTTTGCGACCGGGTTTAGTCGCCAT
>RRYU01009789.1_pt1 | contig 15658 bp, 11 predicted proteins | sample 2162651 | NCBI WGS metagenome assembly RRYU01 (sample SAMN10267283, study PRJNA491782) | microbial mat metagenome | isolation source: biomat in the production well | place: Japan: Minami-Kanto gas field, natural gas well KTG3 | collected 2017-06 | reverse complement strand
GGGGGGGGGTGTGGCGCTCAGGGGAGTTTTTTTCGTGATCGTGCATCAGGACGCCCTATGGTTTCTCTCCCCTGCCCCCCTCTCCCCGCTGGCTATGCATGACCCACACGTGGGGCAAGCGGGGGCCGGAGTCCCCCGCAAAAAAAGGGTTGTCGGTTTAGTGTGGCGGCAAAGCCGCCACACTAAACCGACAACCCTAGAATCCTGGCGGGGCGTAGCCCCGCCGGTACCCGTGGAGAGCAAGAAACTGCTGATTCTACCGCATCAGGATGCGGTAGAATTGTGGGTAATGTATAGCCTTCCAGGGGAGGGGGTAGGGGGGTGGGGTATCATCGCAGAACAATCCCGTCTGGTTCAGAAACCGACCCTTTTCAAACAGGTTCTAAAAGGAGCGCCTATCTATGGAAGCCCTTGATCGTCCAGCGGAAGATTCCCCGATCAACTCGATCCTATTAGACGAATTGACGGGTCTCCCTAATCGTACATTCTTGCTCAAACGTCTGGAAGAAACGGTCGCACAGTATCAAAATAACCCGAACCATATTTTTGCTCTGCTCTTTCTGGATTGTGATCACTTCAACCTGATCAACGATAGCCTGGGACATGCGGTTGCTGACAAGGTACTCAGAAGCATTGCCACCCGGTTGCGGACAAATCTGCTCGATACCGCCACCCTTACCCGTCTCGGTGGTGATGAGTTTGCCATTCTCCAGGAACACAGTAGCGGATTGACGTCGACGCTGCGTATCGCCGAAGTGATCTTGCAATCGCTACAGACGCCAATAGTTCTTGATGGACGTGAAGTCTTTATGTCCGTGAGCATTGGCATTACCACGAGTGAGAGTGGCTATACGGCTGCCTCTGATATGATGCGTGATGCCGACACGGCCTTGCACCATGCCAAAACTCAGGGCCGCGGACGCTATGCCGTGTTTGATCCACATATGCACGCCCGTATGATCTGGCGACTGGAAGCGACAACCGAACTACGGCGCATGTTGGAACACCAGGAACTGTGTGTCTACTACCAGCCGATAGTGTCACTCATCAATGGCACTCTCACAGGCTTTGAGGCGCTGGTACGCTGGAACCATCCTCAGCGGGGTGTCCTGGTACCCGGCGAGTTCCTGCCGCTGGCTGAAGAGATGGGATTGGGGGTTGAGATCGATCGCCGGGTGCTCTACGAAGCCTGCCGCCAGTTGAAACAGTGGCAAACCAGCTTTGCTGGCTTTGCCAACCTGACAGTTAGTGTGAACCTTTCCTGGCAGCATCTGGTTCGCCTTGATCTGGTTCGCCATATACGTACTATGCTGCACGAAATCGGTCTCGAAGCACACTGCCTGAAGCTCGAGATTACCGAAAACACACTGATTGAACATCCTGATACAGTTGTGCTAACATTGAAACATCTGCATGATCTGGGCGTCCAGGTCAGCCTCGATGATTTTGGTACCGGCTATTCGTCCTTTCACTACCTCCAGCACATGCAGATCAACACCCTGAAGATCGATCGCTCGTTTGTCAGTGGTATTGATGTCGAAGTGCGCACGCTCGAAGTAGTTCGTGCCATTATCGCGCTGGCACATAATCTAGGCATGGATGTGGTGTCCGAGGGTATTGAGACAGCAGAACACCTGGATCAGTTGCGACTGCTGGGCAGCGAACATGGGCAAGGATTCTTCTTTGCCAAGCCGATGCGCGATACAGAAGCAGAACAGATGCTCAGGGAACAGGCACAACGCTGGATATCCGAGAAAAAATCCGCGCAGGCCCGATCACGTCACCTTGAGCATTTTGAAGAACAGCAGTCTTCAGATAAGGCAGTTCTGCCACCAGATTCTGCGCATGATCCAGTTCAAGCATCGCCAGCAGACAATCCCCCCTCCGCAGTCACCCGGGTGAAGCTGTCTGGTGAGCATAGATCGCAACTGCGTGATCCGCTAACGGGGCTGCTTTCACGCGCTGCCTTTGATATCATGTTTCAGGAAACCCTTGAGCAAAGTGAACGTGCGTCCCAACCCTTTGCACTGGTTATGCTCGATCTGGATCACTTCAAAAGTGTCAACGACGCATTTGGCCATGCACGCGGCGACCAGGTGCTGAAGGAGTTTGCGCAGCGCGCCATGGTTACCATCCGTTCCACTGACCTGGTTTTCCGCTATGGCGGCGATGAGTTTGTCTTATTATTGCCAAATACTAATCGCGACCGGGCAGTTACTTTCACACAAAGATTACTTGACACAGTACGTTCACAGCCATTTGACGGCAATCCGCCCCTCTCGCTTACAACTAGTATGGGTGTAGCACTCTATCCTATCGACGGCAGCACGGCGGCCACGCTGTTTGAAGTAGCCGACCAGCGTAACTATCAAGCTAAACGTGCGGGTCGCGGATGTGCTATCTGTGAGGATAGTATCCAGCCAGACGCCGTCTCGATCGACGGCCCATTGCGTTTGCTGGAACGCGACCGGCCCCTTGATGTACTGCATGATTTCCTGGACGTGCTGCCAGCGTTCGAACACGGTTTGTTAGAAGTTATCGGCTGTCAAGGTGTGGGGGCCACACGTTTCCTGGACAAGGCCAGTGATGCGGCCCGACTTCAGGGCTATGCTGTGCTAATGATCCGTGGAAGTGCGGCGCTCAAAGAGCGTGTGTTTGGTGTTTTAACGGAATTACCCCCAGAGTGGCAATCTCTGCCATTGCCCTGTACTGGTGTTGATCATTTTGCCAGCATAATCCAGCAGGTGGTCAGCGAACGGAAAAACCAGGGGATGATCATCATCCTGGATGATGTGTCAGATATTGACCCGGCCTCCTTGATATTTTTGACCGAACTGTTTCAATCTATGCACCTGCCATGCCAGGGGATGATCTACGCCACTAGCAAGGCAAACCAGTATCAGCACCTGCCCCGCGAAGCTGCTATACGGATGCAGGTGATGCTTGAGCCGTTGTCACTAACTGGAGTGCGCACCTGGCTACGGCATAGCCTGAACTGGGAAGTACCCCAGGATCTGTTGATCTGGTTCTATCAGCAAACGGGCGGACTGCCCGGTTCGATTCGGCGTGGGCTGGCCTATCTGCTAGAGCAAGATATTCTGCGGATTGTAGCTGGCAAGTGGAGTCATGATCCTGATATTGCTACTATTCCACTCGCCGACCTGCTGAAAGATCAGACGTCTGAACTACTGCATAACCTGCCCACTGGCCTGAATGAGTTTGTGGGCCGTGAAGACGATATCAAGCGGCTCAAACAACTGCTCCGCCAACAGTCGCTAGTAACCGTACTTGGGCCAGGCGGATCAGGTAAAACCCGCCTGGCCATCCAGGCGGCAGCCGAGAGTCTAAAAATCTTTTCCGACGGAGTCTGTTTTGTAGCGCTGGCAGCACTGACATCGCCAGCATTCCTTGTCTATGCCATTGCCGATGCACTTGGCCTGGCGCTGGCTGGGGCCAACACACCAGCCGAACAAGTTATCGACTATCTGCGTGCCAGAAATATGCTGCTTGTGCTGGATAACTTTGAACATATACGCGAAGGAACCTTCTTCCTGCAGGAGATACGGGATCAGGCCCCGGGGATCCATCTGCTGGTGACATCACGTGATCGTCTGCCGGTTCCAGATATCATACAGATGGAACTAGCTGGCTTAGATATGCCTGAGGATCTCTCGATAGATGATCTTGAAGCATATACCTCTTTTCAACTTTTTCTACGCCGTGCCCACCAGGGGTACGCTGATTTTACCGCAGCCCCAGCCGACAGACTCCATATTGCGCACATCTGTCGCCTGGTTGAAGGCATGCCTCTGGGGATTGAACTGGCAGCGGGATGGGTACGCACTTTTACCTGTGAAGATATTGCCCGGCGCATTGAGCAAAATCTGGCCTTTCTCTCCACAGATCATCCAGATGTTCCAGAAAAGCATCGTAGTCTGGTAGCTATGCTCGACTCATTCTGGTGCATGCTTTCGCCAAACGAGCAGAGTATTTTGCGCCGGATAACTATTTTTCGTGGGGGATTCAGTGGTTCGGCTGCCGATCAAGTGGCTGGCGCATCGCCCTTTTTTCTCGATGCGCTGGTGTCCAAGGGTTATCTGCACTGGAGCCGCCACAGACGGTATGAACTCCACGAACTCTTGCGCCAGTACGCCGCCGCAAAGCTACACACGGAAGCACACGAAGAGAATCAGGTGCAGGAAAACCATGCTATGTTCTATCTACAGGCATTGCAAGAGCGCGAAACGATTACGTTCGGTTCACGCTATACACTGAAAGAGATCTGGGTGGATCTCGACAATATGCGTCTGGCATGGTCATGGGTGGTGGCACAGATTCGTCTTGATACCATCGAACGCAGTATGGAGGGGCTGGCTGCATTTTATCATGTTCACGGACTATTTCACGAAGCAGAAGCGATCTTTCAACACGCGGCAGACTATCTGCAACGGGTCGCGGCTGAGAGAAACAGTGAGGATCAGAGCATTTATCTGGTGATCGGGCGTTTGCTTGCATTCCGAGCACAGTTTTTGATCCGCCTGTCCAGGTATGCAACGGCCATTGACATTGCCCAGGCAGTGCTGGATCTGGCCAGTACAAGCCAGATAATCAGCCTGCAGGCACTGGCGCAATATTACTATGGTGAGGCGCTCTGGCAATCTGGTGAGTATGATGATGCATGGCAACATCTCAATCATGCAGTGACACTTGCACAGACTGGCAACATGCCAGCACTTGAGGCCGACAGCCTGCGCAAGCTTAGTCGCGTTGCCTGTGATCAAGGGCGCTATGCAGATGCGCGGGATCTTGCCGAACAGGCGCTACGGCTGTGTCGTGAGATGGGGGATCGCCACCGCGAGGCACGGTCGCTCAATGACCTTGGCATCGTTGCCGATAGTCAGGCTGATTATATTACCAGTCGCAGCCACTACGAACACTGTTTACGTCTGGCACGTGAGATTGGGGATCAACACAGTGAAGGGAACGCACTGCTGAACCTCGGTGCCGTGTATGCGGATCAGGGCAACTACGCCGAAACGCGAACCGTAATCGAACAGGCCCTACGGATCTTTCGTGAGAGTGGCGACCGGCGCAACGAGGGGATTGCACTCGAGAACCTCGGCGATAACGCCCGCATGCAGGGAGATCTGGTTACAGCCAGACGCTATTACGAACAAACGTTACGCATCTGCCGCGAGATTGGTGACAAACAGGGAGAAAGCTATATGCTGAGCAATCTCGGCCTGCTGGCGCATCAACGGGGCGATGACCAGGTTGCCCGCTCGCTGTGTGAACAGGCACTGCAGATCGCCGAGGCCATGGGCGACAGTCGGGCCAGAGGCCAGGCGCTGGTTTACCTGGGGCATGCCCTGACCGGCCTGGAGTTTTTAGCAGAAGCAATCGAGATGTATCAGCAGGCCTTACACCTGTACCGAGAAATAGACCTGGTTCACCTGTCTATGGACGTGCTGGCCGGGTTGGCCCGGGTAGCGCTGATGCAGGGCAATATTGACCAGGCTGTTGCATATGTTGAGCTAATTGAGCAGCATCTGAAATATGCCCCGCTTGATGGCACCGCCGAGCCATTTCGCGTGTATCTCACATGCTATCGGGTTCTAAAATCGAACAATAGTCCCCATGCGCACGATCTGTTGCACACGGCATGGATGTTGCTGCACACCCGGGCTGCCCGGATTACTGAAGAGGGACGCCAGCGCATGTTTTTAGAGCATGTACCAGCCCATCGGGCCTTATTGCAAGCAGCAGAGGCTGCTGGTATACACGGCTAAGACATGGTTTCAGACATGCCATAAGAGTTGTCGGTGTGTTTTGGCGGCTTTGCCGCCAAAACACACCGACAACTCTTTTTTGCGGGGGCCGAAGGCCCCCGCACCCCCAACGTGTGGGTAATGCATAGCCCCGCTTATGATCTTGGCAGAGCTGCGCCTCGCCGGTAGCCGTAGAGAGCGGGAATCCGCCCGCTCTACCGCTTTATAAAGACAATGTATGGGCTGTAGCATGCTGCCCCTCTACTGCATGGGGATACCGGGCTTTTTCCCCACAAAAATCTCGTACGCCCCTGGTTCATAGTCCGCAAACTCCAGGCACACCGCCTCTGGCTGGAAGCCCACTTCAGCCAGTATCCCCAGCCAGTCGGCGCGGGCAAACAGGCCCTCGATGTGCCGGTCATGGTCGACATGAACCACCCCGTCACTGGTGCGCAATAAGTAGGCATACTCAGCCAGATATGTGGTATCGGTGGGATCGGGATCCCAGACCCACTCCAGATAGCGCATGCTCCGCTCTTCCCCATCGTGACCGCCATGCTCTGTTTCTGCGCGAAAGGTCTCACGGATATAATCGGGGGCAAAGAGGGCTGCTCCGCCGGGCCGACAATGCACAAAGGCGGTCTCGATGGCCTGACGGAGATCGGCTAAGGTAGTCATGTAGGCGATGGCATCGTGAATAAAGACGGCATCGAACAACCGCCCAAGCCGGACTGTACGCATATCCCCTTCCCGATGCTCGCACTCCGGGTTAAGCGTACGGCTCACGGCAAGCATCGCTGGCGCACGGTCGACCAGGGTTATCTGGACATGGGCCTTGAGATGGGAAGCCGTATTGCCCCCACCACTGCCGAGTTCAAGCAACGTGCGTGGTGGCTGGTGACACGCCGCACACAGGGTGCGCCAGTACAAACCGGCCTCCTCGGCATACTCGTCTGGCGACGATAGCAGTGGCCACCAGTCAGCCAGTTCGCTGTAGAGCTTTGGCGTGTTCCCGGCCCCGGACTGAGCCGGGTGAGATCGAGACTCCATCGTACCATTCTTTCTATGCAAGTGTATAGAGAGGTATCTGCTGATAGAGCTTCAGAAACGTCAAGAGATGCCGACGTAGTGCCGCCTTCAGCCGGTCTCAGGATGCCTTTCGGATACCGACTGATAAAGATTGAAAAAAGAATGCGGGTATGGAACGGCAGTCGTCGGTGCGGCTGTGGCCTCACACAGCACCGTGCGGCTACAAGCCGCACCTATCGTACTGGTATCCGGATTAAAAAGTCAAACTTCATCAGCCAGTTAACGGATGCCTTTCAGAAGCCGACAGAAGTCGGCACTACATGTTCTGCTTTGCCCCTACTTCGCCGCCAGCACGTGGCAAGCTAAAACAAAACGTACTGCCCTGGCCCGGCCCGGCACTGGCGGCAGTCAGGTCACCACCCATTGCCCAGACCAGATGACGCGCAATCGTCAAGCCAATGCCACTACCGCCGCTGCTTCGCGCACGCGAACGATCCACGCGATAAAACCGCTCAAAAATATACGGCAACGCCTCGGCGGCTATGCCAATGCCCGAATCGACAATCTCCACCCGCGCCAACGGTTCAGTAGCCACCAGGCGTACATCAATCCGCCCGGCTTCCGGCGTATAACGGATCGCATTCCCGATCAGATTCAACAACACCTGTGCGGTACGATCCACATCAGCATACACCCCCAACGGCAGATCTGGCCCATCCAGCACCAGATCCAACCCCTGTGCAATCACCTGCGGCTGCAGTTGCATCACCACCTGGCGTATCACCGCAACCAGATCAAACACAGTCAACTGCAATGGCACCTGACCCGCTTCCACTCGTGACAATGCCTGCAGATCATTCACCAGGCGGTGCAAACGCCGCACTTCACGCTGCAAAGCATTTAATGTTTCTACATCACACGGGAACACCCCATCGACCATACCTTCCAGATATCCCTCTAACCCGGCCAGAGGCGTGCGCAACTCATGGGCCACATTGCCAATCAATACCACACGCTGCTGCTCCACCTGCGCCAGCGCCTCGGCCATACGATTAAAACTGGTTGCCACGGCTGCCAGTTCATCACTGGCAGGCAAAGACACGCGCTCGTCATAATGACCAGCTGCGATCCGCTGGCTGCTGTAACCAATCTCGCGCAGGGGCCGCAAAATATCACGCGTCAACAACAGCCCCGTCACCACACCCGCCACTGTCGCAGCCAGAGCTGCTACCAATAACGCCTGGGCCACAGCCTGGTGAAAATTATCCTGCAACTCGATACTAACCTGGCGCGCCACCTCGGCAGATAAACCGGGCAAACGGCTCACCAGAAACGGCTCAAACTCAGTGGTAAAACTCCGCACCGCCACCGCATCGGCAACCCAGGCCAGTACAATCACCCCTACAATCACCACCACAATCTGCGTAGCCAGAATACGCCAGCGCAGTTGACGCCAGAATTTCATTATTGCACATCCACAAATTTATACCCCACCCCCCGCACCGTGCGGATCAACAATTCCCCTGTGGCTGCCTCCAGTTTACGCCGAACCTGCCCGACATAGACATCAACCACCCGGTCGGTGCCATAAAAATCTGCTCCCCATACCAGATCAATCACCTGCTCACGACTCAGCACCTTTCCAGCATGCTGCGTCAGTGCCAGCAATACATCAAACTCAGTAGTGGTCAAATCCAGCACCTGACCACCCGCGTGCGCCTCACGCCGTTCCGGGTCAACCTGAATATGCTGGAAACGCAACGTACTATCCGGCGGCACAAGCGCCCGGCGGCGGCGCAAGATAGCCTGCACACGCGCCACCAGTTCACGCGGACTAAAGGGCTTGGTCAAATAATCATCGGCACCGATGCGCAAACCAGCCACACGGTCGGCCTCTTCTGTGCGCGCCGTCAACATGAGAATATAGACATCCGATTGCTCACGTAAACGGGCTGCTACCTGCATGCCATCCATTCCGGGCAACATCAAATCCAGAATGATCAAATCAGGCTGCTCGGCTTGAGCCAGATCCAGCGCCGCTGGCCCATTATCTGCCATCAACACGCGAAAGCCCTCGTGCTCTAGATAGGCGCGCGTAATCGTGCGAATACTCTCTTCATCCTCTACCACCAGTACCGTCCCTGATGACATCGAGTCACTCCTGCTTTCAACACACTCCCTTGCCTGGAAACTATTTTAAACCAAATCTTCACTAGTTTAATTCGCAAAGTTGGAGTAAAATAGCATACACCAGTAATAAATTATCAAACAGTAGCGCAATATTCGACAAAGGCTGTCAAAGCTATTGACAAATACTGTGCAAACATTGTATAATAGCTGTGCGCTTTAGTAATCATTCCACTGACATATGAAACCTGAGTATATAAAGGAAATACAATCCATGATGCATACCACACCTGGCCCAATTATCGAAGTGCAACATCTGACCAAAGCGTATCACACCGGCACTAGCGAAATTGTCGCTCTCCGCAATCTATCATTCAAAATTTATCCCGGTCAGATGGTTGCGCTCATGGGGCCATATGGTAGTGGTAAAAGCACCCTGATGAGCATACTCGGCCTGCTGGATACACCGACCGGGGGGCGCTACTGGCTAAATGGTCAGGAAATGACCAGTCTCTACAACGTCGAGCGAACGCGTATCCGCAGTACTGAAATGGGAATTTTCTTCCAGCATGCGTCACTTTCTCCGCGACTGTCACTGTTCGACAATGTCGAGCTACCGTTACGCTATGCCCTACCCGACAAACTCGAGCGCAGGTATCTTACTCAGCAAGCCCTGAATATGGTCGGATTGAGCAATGTCCAGGATGAGCGTCCTCACCAGGTTGATCGTTTACAAAAACAACTGGCCGTGCTTGCCCGCGCTATCGTACATCAACCAAAGGTGCTGCTGATCGACGAGTTGACCAGCCCCACCGATGATGCAACCCAAACCCACATGACCAGTCTGCTGCAAAGTTTTAGCCAGAAACAGAATTTGAGTGTCGTGCTAGTAACACACAACCCCAACATTGCCCAGCGCGCCAGTCGCATTATTGGCCTGCGTGATGGTCAGTTGTGTTCAGATATTCTCGATGCCTGCTACGATATAGCTATGATGCCCAGGATTACTGTGCCTGCACAATCGTGGAGCAACTAACGAAACATAGCGTCTCGACCAATAGTGTTGTCGGTTTGGTGTGGCGGCAAAGCCGCCACACCAAACCGACAACACTTTTTTGCTGGGGCCGGAGGCCCCAGCAAGCCCCCACGTGAGGGTCATGTATAGCTCTGCATAAACCCCAGCGTCAATTATTGCTTGGTAACGCACCGGGACGCGAACCAAGCTCAACCTCTACATCAACCTTCTCGCCCTGCTCATTCACAATCGTCAAGGTGACCGTATCACCAGGACTCGTCTGCAATTCCAGATACGAGATCAAGTCATCGCCTGACGTTACCTCCTGACCATCGATAGCCACCAGAATAACCCGATCCTGCAAACCGGCGCGTGCAGTTGGTCCATCGGGATCATTCACGGCAATCGGCAATCCGGCCGCTGGCAAGCCTTCCTGTTCGGCTACAAAGGTTGTAATCGGCATACCAATACCGATACCGAGGTAAGGATGGCTATACTCACCGCTTTCAATCAAAGCTGGAACTACCTTTTTAACCAGATTAATTGGGACGGCAAAGCCAATGCCCTGGCTAGCCTGACTTCCCCCAACCCGATTCGGAATAGCCGCAATCGCCGTATTCACACCAACCACTTCACCACGCGCATTCAACAGCGGGCCACCCGAATTCCCCGGATTAATCGCGGCATCCGTCTGTACAATTCCACCGATTGAGAAACCCTGGGGCGTTTCTGCCAGCGTACGCCCCAGCGCACTGATGATCCCGGTTGTCACTGTCCGATCCTGTCCCAGCGGATTGCCAATCGCGATCGCCAACTGCCCAACATTCAGTTCATCCGAGTCGCCCAGAGACACGGGCTGAACCCCTTCCGGGATCTCTTCCACCCGGATCACAGCCAGGTCGCTATCCGGATCTGTTCCAATCACCTCGCCGCGTGTCTCGAACAGGCCGGTAAATAACACACGCACCTGCGATGCACCCTGAACTACATGATTATTGGTGACAATATGGCCCTCTTGATCAAGTAGAAAACCTGAACCCAGGCTGTTCTGCAGTTCGATCCGTACAACCGCTGGCGCAACATCATGAAACACCCTGGCCACCACCTCGCTGGTTGCCAGTATGACATCTTCTGATGTTGGCAGCGACAACGATTCCTCTACCGGGACAGACGTTACAACCGGCAAAGCAGGAGCCACAGGAGTTGCCACTTCATCGTCAGTTTGACCTATGTCGGTTTGGAAACTTAGACCACACGCAGCCAGAAGAATACTACATCCTATCACCAGCACAAATCGCTGGCCTGAAGCAAATAGATTATACATAACAGATTTGACTCCATCCAGATGAAAAAGATAAAAATAGCAAACAACAGCCTGGGGAACACGCGAATCCGCATCCTTACAAGATACCGCCTCCCCCACAATTTCTTATTGATGCTGAACACAAAGCGTATAAGGGTCTGTTATCATCATATCACAGGATATAGACGATAGACCGTAAACCATGGTCTATCGTCTATATCGATAATTGTCTCTTCCGAGCCACCCGAATGCACGTTATAATATGCCAGAACACAGCCATGCCATAGCATAAGGATATCTTGATGCCACAGTCCTTCTGGAACGAACGTCTCTCGCACGGCGCAGAGGCGATCACCAGTTCGGTGATCCGCGACCTGCTCAAGTTAACTGAACAACCAGACATCATTTCATTTGCGGGGGGGTTGCCTGCCCCAGAATGTTTCCCAACCGAAGAACTCACCGCCGCCGCCGAGCAGGTGCTGATCGAACAACCCCTGGCCGCCTTACAGTATGGTCCCACCGAAGGCTACCAACCACTGCGCGAGTTTCTGGCCGCACACATGGCTGGCATAGGGATCACGGTTCAGCCGGCCCAAATTGTGATTACCAGCGGATCGCAACAGGGCCTGGATCTGCTGGGCAAGTTATTTCTTGACTCACATGCCCCTGTGGCAGTTGAAGAACCAACGTATCTGGGCGCACTACAGGCATGGCGACCCTACCGCCCGCGCTTTTTGACCATACCCCTGGACAATCAGGGGCTTGATATTGACCGGTTGACCCGCTTGCTTGAAACAGGCGAACGACCAAACTTTCTCTACCTGGTCTCATGTTTTCAGAACCCCACCGGCGTCACCCTGGCCCAGGATCGCCGTCAGGCACTGATTGAACTGGCGGCGCACTATCGTTTGCCCATCATTGAAGATGATCCATATGGCGAACTCTACTACGACGGGGGGCGCACTCAACCGCTGGCCGCCATCGACATTGCGCTGCACGGCGAACTGCGCCATGTGATCTATATCAGCACTTTCTCGAAGCTACTGGCCCCGGGATTGCGTGTCGGCTGGCTAACCGCACCCGCAGCCATAGTCGAGAAACTGGTGCATGCCAAACAGGGGCTGGATCTACATACCGGCAGCCTGGCGCAAGCGATTGCCTATAGCGCCTGCCGTGATGGCCTGCTAGAACGGCATATACCGATGATTCGCGCTACCTACGGCCAACGCCGTGATGCAATGTGTGATGCACTGGCCACTCACATGCCACCCGGTGTCACCTGGACACATCCTGGTGGCGGCATGTTTATCTGGGTCAACCTGCCCTCGCACCTGGATGCCACTGCACTCCTGTGTGCATCGCTTGAATATCGGGTAGCGTTTGTGCCTGGCGCATCATTCTTTGCCAACGGCGGTGGGGCGCATACGCTGCGGCTCAACTTCTCGCACGCATCTCCAGAATGCATTGTCGAAGGCGTAACACGCATCGGGCGGATGTTACACGCAGAGCTTTAAAGCGCAAAGTAACGCCACCTATCCATGCGATCCGGGAGGGCGGCGCTCGGCATGACATGGTTTTCCATGTCATGTCGACCCCCTCGACTGCCCCCTCGACTGCGCTCAGAGCATGGCTCGGGGCAGGCGCCGCCAGCACGCTCCCAGGCACACACCCACTCCCAGCAGTGGCGCAGGGAGGAATCTCCGACGACACACCAACGCACACCCATGTTATGCCGAACGCCGCGCCTGCTGCTCCCGTCCAATCCCGTCCCCCGCATCGCGGCGTGAGGAATCCCCAGCGCCCGATCATGGCGATTCAGCAGAGCTTCCTCGCGTCGCTTGTGCAAGTGTTGGCATGTCTGGCAACGAGGTGGGCAACTCTCGGTATGCCATGGATAAATGCAGTGATCCCTGCACCTTCCCGTCAGGATGCCATGAACCGGCACTGTACCGGTAATATCTCGGTGACAACCTGGTGTTAAGGTGTTACCATGCGATCATAAATGGCATACGCTGTATGGCGTATTCTGGTAGCGCATGCAAGGAGCAATAACAATGAGGTATAAGCTTGCTGATCTAATCGATGTACCCAGATTACAGGTACTTATGGATGCGTTTCATGCTGTAACCAACGCTCCCAGCGCCATTCTGGACACTGATGGTACTATTCTCACGGCAACAGCCTGGCAGAATATCTGTACATGTTATCATCGCGTGAACCCGGAATGCCAGTTGCGCTGCCACCAGAGCGATGCCTATATCTCCAGTCACCTGGGCGAAGGTTCACAGTATGTTCTGTATGAATGTGCCAATGGCCTGGTCGATGTTGCCAGCCCGATTATTGTAGACAATATGCACGTCGGGACGGTCTTCACCGGGCAGTTTCTACTCCACGAGCCGGATCTGGCCTATTTCCGCAGCCAGGCTCAGCAGTTTGGTTTTGATGAGGAAGAGTATCTAGCCGCGCTGAAACAGGTACCCGTGGTTGAGCATGAGCGCATCGAGCCGATCTTGCGCTACCTGTCTCTCTTTACTTCCATGCTGGCCGAGATGGGTTATCAGCGTCTGCAACAGCTTGAAACCCAGCGCCGCTTGCAGGAAAGCGAAGAACGCTTCCGGGCGATCGCTGATTATACCTATGATTGGGAAAGCTGGCTCGGCACTGATGGCACAGTACGCTGGATTAATCCGGCAGTCGAGCGCCTGACCGGCTATACGGTGGAGGAGTGTCTGGCTATGGCCAATTATCCGCTGTCGCTAATCCACCCCGAGGATCGTGCCAGCGTGACGGGGGCATTGCGTACAGCTCGTGCGAACAGCAGTGGCAATGATCTGACGTTTCGCATTCTGCATCGCACCGGCGATATCCGCTGGATGGCCATGTCCTGGCAAACAGTCTATGCGTCTAATGGTGATTCGATGGGCCTGCGTACCAGCATTCGCGATTTCACTGATCGGAAGCGTGCCGAAGAGATGACGTTGCGCCTCGGACGCATCCTTGATCGCTCATCGAATGAGATCTTTGTGTTCCGTGCCGATGATCTGCGCTTTGTTCAGGTAAATCAAGGCGCACAGCAGAACCTGGGATATACCATGAACGAACTGTCATATCTCACAGCGGTCGATATCAAGCCAGAGATTAGCTCCGAACAGTTTGCGACTCTGATTGCGCCATTATTCGATGGCACACGCGATATGATCGTATTTGAAACTGTGCATCAACGCAAGAATGGTACAACATATCCGGTTGATGTGCGGCTGCATCTTTCGCGCAATGAAGAAATTCCGGTCTTTGTGGCGATTATTCAGGATATTACCGAGCGCAAACAGGCCGAACAGGAACGTATGCACCTGCAAGAACAGATAATCCAGACCCAGAAACAGTCGCTACGCGAGCTAAGTACACCCCTGATTCCCATCAGCGATACAGCCGTGGTGCTACCCCTGATTGGGGCAATCGACAGCATGCGGGCGCAGCAGATTATGGAAACACTGCTCGAAGGCGTGGTCAGCCAGCGTGCCACTATTGCTATTCTGGATATTACCGGCGTGCAGGTGGTAGATACACGGGTAGCTAGTGCGCTGATCCAGGCCGCCCAGGCAGTGAAACTGCTAGGGGCACAGGTGGTGCTGACTGGCATCCGGCCCGATGTGGCTCAGACACTGGTGCATCTAGGGGCCGACCTGAGTGGTATGGTGACACTGGGCACTTTGCAGAGTGGCATTGGCTATGCGCTGAGGCGTGTGCGCTAAGGCAAGGAGCAAGTAGGGGCGATTCGCGAACCGCCCCTACCGTCCGTCGGTTATTTTCACATTAGTTGCTTGCTCTGTTCTGCCTGGCGGCGTTCCAGTTCGGACTCGATGCGTTCAATAATAATACGGAGAGCCCGGGCGATCACTTTGAGATATCCTGTATCTGTTGTTTCGATAACCGCATACAGGTTCGTTCGCCAGGTAGTCAGTTCATTATAGAGGTTTTGTTCGGTGTACATTGTGTTCCTCGTTGTAGTGCTGTGATGATACCCATGAAATCGCTAGACCGTCTGCACGGTGAGAGATGGCCCGGAAAGGGCTGTTATGATAAATATTTTACGATCCGAAGGATGTGTTTTTGCTGATCGTTGGGCCGGTGAGGATAAAAAAAACGCAATGGAGGATCGACACTATATCTGTAGCCTGATGCACACAGGCCTGACAGGTTTCTAGAACCTGTCAGGCCTGTGTCGTCAGATGGTGACATCTATGTGTCTGACTGTTGTTGGACTTTTTTCTACTCTATACTACGAACCATGTCCTACAGATTCTGATCAGCCTGTGGAACGGTTGTTTGATCCTCAGGGGCCTGGCGCGGGCCGTGTCGCTTCTCAGGTCGCTGGGGTAGCTCGTCACTGGCGATCACCTCAGTGGCGGTAAATGT
>RRYU01003623.1_pt1 | contig 15678 bp, 13 predicted proteins | sample 2162651 | NCBI WGS metagenome assembly RRYU01 (sample SAMN10267283, study PRJNA491782) | microbial mat metagenome | isolation source: biomat in the production well | place: Japan: Minami-Kanto gas field, natural gas well KTG3 | collected 2017-06 | reverse complement strand
CCTTGATGTCCCGGCTCCACCGCGATGCGCACCAGATGCAGCAAGCGCCCCGCGAAGTGGCTAGTAGCATAGGCATAGCCCACCACATACCCCTCCAACTCCGCGACCAGAAAGAGCGGCCCCTGGATGATCGCCGGAGCCAGAACCAGATCATCCTTACGCCACTGCGGCTCAAAACAGGCACGGTCAATGCGCAACACCGCCTCAATATCACTACTCAACGCAGAACGGATATGCACCGCCGTATGCCCCAGATCGGGGATATGCAGATCGCGCTTCTCATAGACCACCACCTCAGTCTCGTGCTGGTAGCCCACCTCAAGCAGCGCCGGGATGAGCCAAATATCACTCGCCTCATCGCCAGCATAGTAGATCGTATCGAGGTGATGTTCGGCCAAACTGGTATGCAAAAAGGGCAAAAGCAGCGCCAACGCCTGCTGCAACGCCACCCCATCAGCCAGCGCCAACCCGCGCAACCAACATGTACGCTCGGCAGGCCAGTGAACCAACACCACCCCGATCAGATCCGCATCGAGACACAAGAGCGCCGCGTAGCCCGCCGCAAGCAGCCCCTCCAGCTCCGTAGCAGTCAGCGCATAGTAACGATGACCACCATCACGAAAGAGCCGCGAGACCTTCGTCAGATCCTCGGCACGTCCAGTGCGCACATAGGCACGGCTCAGATTGAAAGATTTGCGAAAGAGCCACATAATCGTGGTATCATAGCGCCGTGAGTACGGCATTGCTTGGATAAATGCTGGCTCTATTGTACCGCATGAGCATGCCGCAACCCATGATCCGATCCTACGTTCAATCCCAACTCAGCCGCTTTTTTGGCCTGAATATCACCCATGTCGCGCCACTGCTCTATGTTGGTGGCGAATTTCGTGATCACCAATGGCCCCAGATTGCCGACATGGGCATTCGGGCTGTACTCAACCTACAAGCCGAACGGGTGGATCAGTTTCAGGGTACACCACCGGAGCGCACCCTACACCTACTCATCCCCGATTTCCACCCCCCCACCTTTCAGCAATTTGATAGTGGAGTAGCCTTCATTACTGCCGCACACGCAGATGGACTCCCCGTCTTTGTGCATTGCCATGCCGGAGTAGGGCGCGCCCCCCTCATGGCTGCCGCCTACCTGGTTACAGCCCATCATCTCTCAACCCGAAGTGCTCTCACCCTCATTCGCCGAGCACGCCCGATCATCGCTCCCAACCCACGCCAGGTAGTACGCTTGCGTGAATATGAATTTCGGTTACGTTCATGAACATCTTCGCACGTATGCGTACTCACCAACACTGGATTGGCGCTAGTCTCTTCTTGCTTATGGGTCTCCTGGCATGGCTCATCAGCAATACGCTCCACATACAACCCAACCTCATTGGTGGGGTACGCGAATGGGGCGGAGCCTTGCTGGCCGCTATATGGCTCTTCCTCCTACCTGGCTGGGCACTCCTACGCCTCTGGGATGGCTCACCACGCCTGACCCTGCCGGAGCAAGCCGGGTTGTCGCTAGGGCTTGGCCTAGCCATCTACCCCCTCATGCTCCTCTTTACCGATCTGGTTGGCCTGCACTTAGGCTCGCTCAATGCGTGGCTCCCGCCCTTGCTCGCACTTCCGCTGCTTGCTTGGAAGCTGAAGCACCAACCCCTCAGCCAACTAGACGGTTGGCGCGCACAAGAGCGCAATGGCAATCTCTGGCCAAACCTGGCGCTGCTCATCGTGATCAGTGCCGTTGCACTGGTACGTTGCCTCCCGGCTCATAGCATCAGCATCCCCTTCTGGGCCGACTCATTGCACCATACGATGATCACCCAACTGATTCTCGATCATGGTGGCCTCTTTACTTCCTGGCATCCCTATGCTGAACTCGAAACCCTCACCTACCACTTTGGGTTTCACAGCCAAACCGCAGTATTTGCATGGATCACTGGAGCCGAAACCCCGCGTGCCGTAGTACTCTTCGGGCAAATCGCTAACATTGCCGCCGTCTTTGCCCTCTACCCCTTTGCACTACGACTAGGACATACCCGCTGGGCCGGGGTGGCAGCCATCTTCTTAGCCGGCTTTATGGCGGCTATGCCCATGTACTATGTCAACTGGGGACGCTACACCCAGTTGGTCGGGCAAGTGGTGATGCCCGCAGCTCTGTATATTACATGGGAGCTACTAACGAGTGCCGAACGCCGCCCCAAGGCACTCATGCTGCTCAGCATCCTCAGCCTTGCCGGGATGCTGCTGACTCACTACCGCATTGCCATCTTTGCGGTCTGCTTCTTCCCCGCGTTTGTGCTAGTTGAAGGGATTCGGTATCCATGGCGGCAGTGGGTTGGACGCGGGATGTTGCTGGGTGTAGGTGTAGGGTTGGTTGTTCTACCCTGGTTTCTACGCATGCTAGAAGGTTACTTACTAGATATTGCTATGATGATCATTATGGCCACAGCATCAACAGGAGGTCGCTCTCCATCTACAGATGCAACCAATGCCCTAGGTAATTATAGTTTTTTTCTACCACTCTTCATGTGGTATGCCATACCAGTCAGCCTTATGTGGGCACTATGGCGGCGTAAATATGCGCTCATCCTTATTGCCTTATGGTGGGTTTTTGTAACATTAATCGTCAATCCCCAATGGTTACGATTGCCCGGCGCAGCTATTCTGACAAACTTTGCCCTCTCAATTGCTGCCTATATTCCCGCAGCACTACTCGGGGGGGTTGTAATTGGCTGGTTGGTCTATCATTTGCGGCATCCGATCCTGCAACTGTTCATCCTATTAAGCATGGTGGGTGGTATCTGGTGGGGATGGGACGCACGCATTCAAGACGTTGGCGCTGCACCTACCAATTACATCGCTGCGGCTGATATTGAAGCTGCTACGTGGATTGATGCACACCTTCCTACGAATGCACGCTTTCTGATCAATGGCTATTATCTGAATGTCGTTTCCGTAATCGGTTCTGATGCAGGTTGGTGGTTACCCATCCTAGCACACCGAGCAACGGCTCTACCACCGATGGTCTATGGTGCAGAACAAGGGCCACGTCCAGATTACCAGGAATGGATCAATCAGGTCTATACTGCTCTCTATACACAAGGAATTAATGACCCTCAAACACTAGCACTTTTACGTAAACATGGAATAACTCACATCTATATTGGTCACTATCAAGGAAACGTAGGTTATAATGGAACTATTCACGTCTTAGATCCTGAATTACTCCTTGAAAATCCAGTATTCCATCCAATCTACCATCAAGATAGTGTCTGGATTTTTGAGTTATTACCAACGTAAACAACAAAATGATCACAAGTCCCCACAACAAAGTGTTAATCTGGAGGATACGCTAGTGCGGATCAGTGTTGTCGGCCCGACCTACCCCTTTCGTGGTGGGATTGCACACTATACGACGCTGATGGTACGTCAATTGCGTGCTAACGGCTATGATGCCCCACTCTATTCGTTTACCCGCCAATATCCACGCCTACTCTATTCAGGGCGCACGGATCGCGATCCGAGTATGTCCCCTTTACGGGTAGATTGCGAATATATCCTCGACCCTATTGATCCGATCACATGGTGGCGACTATACCGTCGAGTACGCAATGATCGCCCCGACATCCTTATTTTGCAGTGGTGGGTTCCCTATTGGACTCCCTGTCTGACCGCGATTGCGAGCATGATCAAGCGTAAGACCAATACCAAGATCATTTTTATCTGCCATAACGTGGTTCCTCACGATGGTGGTGGAACAATTGATCGCCGACTGGCACTGACCGTACTGCGGCGGGGTGATGCGATGATTGTGCATAGTGAGGAAGACCGTCATCGTCTGCTTGCACTCTTGCCCCAAGCACGGGTCTTTAAGGCGCACCATCCAACCTATGCCGATCTCGCCCAGCAGAGTCCTGACAATCCGGCTCATTTGCGGCAGAGCCTTGGCTTACCCGCTGATGCCCATCTGCTCCTCTTTTTCGGCTTTGTACGCCCCTATAAAGGCTTAGAATTTCTGATCCATGCACTGCATTTTGTACGCCAGCACCTCAATGTCCATCTCCTCGTTGTGGGTGAATTTTGGGTTAACCCCGACTTCTACCAGCGATATGCCGAAGAGTTTGGGGTGAGCGATATGATCACCATCATCAATCGCTATGTTCCCAATGAGGAGCTACGCCCCTTCTTTGATGCTGCTGATGTGGTCGTGTTACCCTACATCTCGGCTACCCAAAGCGGTGTGGTGCAGTTGGCCTTTGGTTTTGGCAAGCCGGTCATTACTACTCGTGTTGGTGGGCTGTATGAGGTAGTTGAGGATGGAGTGAATGGGTTGGTCGTTCCTCCCCAAGATGAGCGAGCCCTCGCTGATGCAATTGTGCGCTATTTTCAGGAAGATCTAGGTTCCGGCTTTCAGGCTAATGTCCTCGCCAATGCTGTCCATAGTTTCTCATGGCAGCAATTGGTAGAAACGATCAAAGCGGCAGCGCATGAGTTAGGGGTAGAAAAGTAGGCTATGCACATCACGATGCTTATCACAATGGGCATTGAACGCCCGTCTGGGCGGCGTTATTTCCATATTGCGCGTGGATTGGTGCGCCAAGGCCACGCGGTACGCATCTTAGCATTGCATCCCGATCTGCCCAATTGCCCGCAACGGCGCTTCATCCAAGATGGGGTCGAGGTCTGGTATGTGGGACAGATGCATGCGCGGAAATCGGGTAGCAATCCCGAACGTTTTGGGCCACTTGCGCTGCTGCGTGTACTCATAACAGCAACCCTAGGGATGATCTGGGGCGTCATCTGTTCGCCATCTGATATCTACCACCTGGGAAAGCCCCAACCGATCAATGGGATGGCAGCCCTCATCGCCATCTGCATGCTACGTCGCCAGTCCTTCTATGTTGATTGTGATGATGATGAAGTCCTAAGTAACCGTTTGCCAGCCGCATGGCAACGCGCCATCTTTGGCTTTTGGCAATGGCTGCTGCCCCGTCTGGCTGTAGGTGTGACGGTAAACACCCGTTATTTACAAGACAGACTGCGTCAAGTCGGGGTTGATCCGATCATCCTTGTTCCTAATGGTGTGAACCTCGAACAGTTTACCGTACCGCCACTGGCACAACAGGCAGCCCTGCGCACTGCACTCGGATTGCATGGACGCCCAGTAATCGCCTATGCCGGTACCCTGGCACTCCAAAACCATCCGGTTGATCTCCTAATCGAGGCATTTGGCGAGGTTGTACGCAACATACCGACTGCTGCGCTCTTGATCATTGGGGGTGGAGAGGATCTGCCACTCCTTCGGCATCAGGTAGTGCAAGCCGGATTGCAAGATCTGGTATACTTTACCGGTGAGGTTGCACATCAATCAATGCCTGCGCTCCTAGCTCTGGCAGATGTGAGTGTAGACCCTGTACATGATAATCAGGTGGCACAAGCCCGCTCACCTCTCAAGCTCATGGAGAGTATGGCGCTTGGTGTTCCGGTTATTACGGGCGATGTTGGTGATCGAGCCGATGTTTTGTTACATGGTAAGGCGGGAGCAGTTGTTCAGGCAGGCAGTGCATTGGCACTCGCAGAAACCATCGTTGCACTCCTCAACGATCCGCAGCGCCAAGAAGCCCTTAGCAACGAAGCATTACTGCAATCATTACAGTATAGTTGGGATTACCTAGCAACCGTATGGGCAACGATCTACCCGAAAAAGGCGCTATGAATGCGCAGAATCTTCATGCACCTCTGGTCTATCTAGTGATATTGAACTGGAATGGCTACGACGACACCCAAGAATGCCTCGAATCGCTACGAGGGTTAGCCTACCCGAATTGCCGGATCATTGTGGTGGATAATGCCTCACGCGATGATAGCCCGGATCGCATTGCGGCTGAGTATCCCGATATTGAACTGGTGCGCTGCACACACAACCGTGGGATTGCCGCAGGCTATAATGCTGGTATTCAGGTCGCACTCCAGCGCGGGGCTGATTATATCGTCCCAATGAATAATGATCTAGAGTGTGACCCGCTCTTCGTCACCCAGATGGTAGCAACCCAGCGATCATTTCCTGGTTGTGGCGTCGTGATGCCCAAGATCTTCTATTATGAAGAATGTGATCGTGATCGTATCTGTTCGGTGGGTGCCTATACACGTTGGATACCCTCAAATATTGTCACCCGGGGTCGTAAACAGCACGATAAACTCGCATTTCAGATTGATGCCGAAATTCAGTTTGCACCCAGTTATTGTTTGCTTCTCACTCGTGCTTTGGCTGAGCAAGTTAGCTTTGATGAAGGCTACTTCTTCTACTACGATGACTGGGACTTCTGCGTAGCCGCACGCAAGGCTGGTTTTCGCATCATCTACTCGGCCAAGGCTCGCCTCTGGCATAAGGTGTCACGCAGCACCAAGAATAGCGCCATGGGGCTGCGCTGGTGGAAGGTCTTTGGACAGAGTTGTGTGCGCTATCATCGTAAACACCATGATCTCCGTACTTTCTACATCTACCTACTCTGGCTCATATTTCGTGAGACAGTGAAGGGTAATGTTCGAGTTTTCCCTAGCCTTTTTTCTGGTATCTATACTGCTCTCCGATCTGATCTTAATGATGACCTTCGACCAGAGTGGGCACAGTAATCACATATAAAGTACTTCCCTATGAATGATCTCATTGGTTTACTTCCTGCTGCTGGGCGGGGTTCGCGTCTTGGTCCCATTCCATGTAGTAAAGAGATTATGCCGCTTGGCTTTCAGCCAACCCAAACCACATCCCTCGCATGGCATCCAGTGACTGCAATGGAACTACACCTCCATGCATTGCACCAAGCCGGTGCTCGTCGTGCAGTGGTGATTATTAGCGAGAGTAAAGCGGATATCGTGCGCTACATAGGCGATGGCTCTCGCTATGGAGTAGCAGTTACCTATGTCTACCAACAACAACTACAGGGATTACCATTTGCACTGAGTCTTGGTCGTAACTGGATTGGTTCGTCCACCACGCTCTTCTCGATGCCTGATACCCTCATCACTCCTCTCGACGCAATGGCACGTGTGAGCGCATTCCATCAACGCCATGCGGCTGATGTTACGCTAGGTCTTTTTACCACAACAACTCCACATAAGTTTGGGATGGTTGAGCAAGATGACCAAGGTCGCCTTGTTTATTTTATAGAAAAACCTGCCCAGAGCAATCTGCACCTCATGTGGGGAATGGCTGCGTGGTCTCCTAGATTTACTGAATTCCTTTCCTCACACCTCGCAGAGCAACCTCCTCAAGATACCGAATACCTGCTTAGTAATGTCTTTAATGCCGCTCTACAAGCAGGTCTTACCATTCAAGGTATCCAGTTGCTCGAAACTCACTACCATGATATTGGTACTCCCGAAGATTTTCAGTCTGGAGTTCTACGCCTAGCTCTTGACCAAGGCTCTGGGATTGATTATCTCAAATAAGCCTGTTAAGCGGAAGTTTACCGTAATTACCTATGCAGTCTATAATTACAGATCAGGATGGAATACACAAAATGAATAGAGAACACACTAATCATATCGTCATGGAATCAATTTCTTGTGAAGTTTGTGGTACCAAAACTTCGCATCCTGTTGTTCAATCTACTGATCGATTTCTGGGTGGAGATACAGTATATACTTATTGTCGTTGTGATACGTGTGGTATTGTTTATCAAAATCCTCGGCCTACTCAAGCCACAATAGGATTTCTCTATCCATATGAAGAATATCCCATGTATACACAAGTAATTACAAAAGTAAATCGTTTAACTCGTTTTATACGCCGCTATGGTTTATTGAAACGAGCTAAACAAGTCAATCGTTATGTCTCATCAGGTCGTGTACTTGATATAGGATGTTCAACTGGTGATTTTATTTGGGAGATGAAACAAAAGCATGGTTGGTCTGTGGTTGGTATAGATATTAATTATAATGCAGTTAATTATGCTTCCCAAAATATACATGTAACAACATGTGTTGGCATCCCAAACAACTCACCTTTTGCAGACGGTACTTTTGATGCAATCACCATGTGGAATGTATTTGAGCATCTTTACAATCCACGCCAAGTCATTGCTGAATTGGCACGTCTCTTACGTCCAGGAGGAGTACTTGTTATTACACACCCAAATTTAGAAAGTCTTGATCGTAAGCTTTTTGGAAAATTTTGGGTTGGATATGAACTTCCACGTCATATCTATCTCTATCCAAGTGACTTCCTTCGTCAGTTGATGGCTGAATATGGTCTTCAGGAGGTTGAACGAAGTTGTTTGTATGGAAGCCATGCTGCAACTGCTACAAGTTTACGTTTCTTATTTGAAAGTTGGTCGGGAATTGGAATAGTAAGCGAGAATTTCTTTCGACTAATCACTAGTCTTCCTGCCAGAATAATGATGACACCTTATTATATATTAGTAGATCTCCTCAATAAGGGATCTAATGTTACAACGGTTTTTTTGAAATCACATGAATAAAGCAGTTATTACTCAAAAAATTAATAGCTTTTCAGATCTTGCAAAAAAACAAACAGCTTTACTAAGGCAAAACCAGATCTGGATTTGGTTTTGGCGTGTGATTAATGTTATCGCATTATGCCTAATAGGTACTGGTGTCTATTATGCCATTAACAATATCAATACTCAAGGAATAACCGTAAGATATGAATTTTTATTCTTGGCTCTTTTTATATACATCCTTGTAATGATTATGCATTTAACGGGTTGGCATATCCTCAGCAGTTCTATTCTCGGCCAAAAACACTTCATTAGTAATGTCGAAGCAATTGCCAGAAGCAATATCGTAAAGTATCTTCCCACTATTGTTTGGTATATCGCCAACCGCACGCATTACTACCATCAACGAGGTGTACCCAAGAGTCAAGTTGTAATAGCATCTCTTTATGAATTAGGCTTTATGGTGTCAGCATGTACATTTTTCTTAGGTATTAACTGGTTGTTAAACGTAAACATATGGCTAGATGCGCTATTTATTATTTTAATTATAATTACATTTATTTATTTAGCATTTTATCGAGTTTCAAATAACAAAATCCCTTTAAAGAGTTTATTAAATTCTTTCTTATGGTATGCTGCTACTTGGCCAATAGCCGGATTTTTCTTATGGGCAATCGTTTCTGCATATACACCTCTTCCTCTTCCTCTTTCAACATTTCAATCGCTTTTCACTATCTGGCTTCTGTCATCAATAGCAAGTTATGCTGTAAGTCTTACGATAGGGGCATTTGGTTTTGCCCGTGAAATTACTCTGACCATGTTACTTGTCCAATTAGTGCCATTACCTATATCTATTGCTGTGTCAATTAGCGTTAAAATGATATTGATTATTGGTGAAGTGACATGTAGCTTGATTTTGTTAAGCGTATTTCATCTCATGCGCATGCGATCTCCTCGTGAGCACTAGGGGGCATTCTGAATGTACATGTACAGCAAACACAGTGATTGTCATCTGATAGCCCTCAGACTCTTTGATACAGACAATGGCTAATACCCCAAAGGTATTAGTGTCTTATTTGGCTTTCTGATGCCATATATCTTCTATAAAAGTACTGCATAGGTGCTATTGTCTTCCATCCGTGGTGTGCTATAGTTGGTGTTGCCTATATGTGGCAGTGGGTTTCGTTCTGTAGTTGGAGGGGCTTGTTATGCGTACATTTATACGGATGGTTTTAGGGTTAGTCGTTTTTGCTATGGTTATGAGCGCAATGGGCTTAATGGCACAGCCCACCTATGCTCAATCCCGCACAAAAACCAATGTTCCTGGTAGCTGGGCTAGTGCAATCGTGATCCAGAACATTGGTACAGCAAATCTGGCCTCTGGGCAGTACAATATCACCTTCTATGATGCCAATGGTGATAGCACCGATAAGACCTTTACCCCCTCGGTGCAGATTGACCGTTTTGAGAATGGGCAGTTCTATGTACCAAGCTTTAGTTCACTTGCGGGTGGGCAGTATTCAGCCGTTATTAGTAGCTCCCAAAAGGTCAAGGCAGTTGTGAATAGCTCTACTGATGCCGGACCTTCTGGCCCTTGGTCGGCATATGCCTATGAAGGCATTGATGCTGCTGATACTGCTACGACCATATATTTTCCAGCATTCTACAAGAGATACTATAATTTCATCAGCGAGTTAGTGATTCAGAATGCAGGAACGAATACCGCCACCATTGAGGCTACTTTTTATAATAGTGCCACTGGTGCAATGACAGGCCCAATCGCATTAGGCACGATCCCTGCGAATGCTTCTAGCACGTTTGCATGGAATGATTCTGCATTTAGTGCGCTATCAATCAACGCAAGCTATAATGTCATTATCACCTCAAAGGCATCCGGAAGTGTGCCAGCCCAACCTATTGCAGGTATCTCGAATATATGGAACTATAATACTTCAGTGGTGGGGGTAGGTAGCTATAGTGCAGTTACAGGTGGTGCAACAACCATCTATACCCCAGCACTTTACAACCAGTTCTATGGGTTTGTCTCTGCTCTTACTATTCAGAATATGGGTTCTGAAACAGTAACTGGAACAATCTACTATAGCGACGCCAATAATACTACCCAAGCGTTCACCATTCCAGGCAATCAGTCTCGCATGTTCTACCAGCCTGCAGATTCGAACCTTTCAAGTGGTGCTAATGGCTCGTTTGGTGCACGGATTGTGGCTGATCGGAATATCGCTGCTGTGGTCAATATTGAACGTAAGTCACGCACTAATATCAATATTGCTGATCCAACTAATCCAGCCTTTGGTAGCTACAACGGCTTGACAACACTAGGAACTACTGTCTATGTTCCTGCAGTCTACTACGACTACTACAAGTATTTTACCGCTCTCAGTGTAACGAATTACAGTACGGATACTAGTGCCACGGTAACCGTTACCTATGCAACAGGACAAACCTGGACACAAACTATCCCTGCCGGACAATCACGGTTGTTCTCGCACCTTCCTAGTGCTGCAGACAATCCATTGGATCGCACCAATCCAGCCCAGCGACTGACTAATGCAACTGTTACCTCCACTGAGGGTGTTCCGTTAGCGGTAATCATTCAGCACAATACGGATGTTAACATGAACAGTTATAATCCTGCTATGATCCCGAATGATTACCTGTTCGTGTCAACAGGTATTAGTGCTGAGTAGTTTGCCCAGATAGGTCTGATGCGTACAACAGAGGTTCAAGGGTGATCATCCCTTGAACCTCTGTTGCATTTGACACTACTATAATGCTCTCAATGTAAGGAGATATGATGATGAATGTTTTTCGTTGGGGAGCGAGTCTTGGGTTGATTACGCTCATTTGTACAGGATGTACGAATGCCAATAATGCTCCCAACCAAACCTATGTCGTGACTCCTGAGGTCGCAACGAGCCCGATGCCGGGGTTTAGCTCGCCTTCCTCCACCGGCTACCCTAACCCTGGAAGCTACCCCGTACCTACAATAGATCAAGTTCTGCCGGGCTACCCTGAACCTAGTACCCCTAACATCCCCGTCAGTACCGATGGCCGCAGCCAAACGGCATTACAGAGTTATGCGTTCGCTCTCAAGACTGCCCAAGAATACTTTAGCCCCCAAGCTAATCTACGGGCAATCTTGCCTTCTCGTGCTATGCTTAATAATTTAGGTAATCCTCCTGTGCCTCTAGGCTGGTTCTATATGTTCCGCGCACCTGATCAGGGAGCAGACTTTTTTGTCCAGATTGTTGATGGGGAGGTGAGTGGTACAGAGAAGTTGATTCCGCTGGAGTTTGAACAGCCACTCCAGATGCCTATTGATGTGTCCCAGGTTCGTATTGACAGCGATAAGGCGTTGGAAATCTTTCGGCAGAATGCACCAGCTAAGGGGATTACGGTGCTTGATGGCGTTGCCTATGATTTAGAGTTAGTTCTGCTAGAGGATCAGAACCAGCCGGTATGGAGTGTGGTTGCTCCTGAGAGTGGGCTTTGGATCTATTCTATCAATGCAGTAACCGGCGAAGAGCTTGCTAATCCTCGCAGCTAATACAACATGGTCTGGCTTGTATCCAAGCCAGACCATCTTTATCATTACTTCGTCGCAACCAATAGCTGGTTACAGCCAAATTCAAATTGACGGTACAGCACTACCTGTAATCCGGCATCTTGGCACATGTGGCGGAGATGCTTTTGATTCAGACGACTCTTATGGTCTTCGGCAGCTTCTTTGTAGAAGAGACCGAGTTGCGCACCTATTGCGTGGATCGTATGACCCAATGGTGTGGGTGTCGTCATCACGAGGTACCCACCCGGTGCGAGGGCTGGTGCTAGGGCTGTAATGAGTTGCGCGGGGTTGGCAAGATGCTCTAGTAGCGCAATGAGGAGTATCGTTTGAACCGGTTGCTCGTATATGTGGGTCGGTATATTCCCTTCCTCTAGGTTGCATATATGAAATTCATGGTGTGGGAAGTATTCACGCCCCATGTTTAGCATAGGTTCATTGATGTCTAGGCCAATATATCGCTCAACAGGTGGGATTGTTCTGAGTAGATACGCATTGCCACAACCAACATCCAGCATATTCTGTGAGAGAAACGGCTGGATAATCTTGTAACGACGGTTACGAATGTATGGTGAGAGGAGTGGAGGAATCATAATTCCAGTTCTATCTATATCTGTAACGTTGAACAGCAGATTACGCTACTTGCAGTATACCATACTCATCTGTATGGTGGAATGTATGTCGTAAATATTGCCTTGTACCCGCTCATAATTCCGAAAAAATCTTCACTGATGATATAAAAATCCGATCCAAGCAGAGTAGTTCTTGAGGAAATAACCACAAAATCAGGAACATCAACGCTTTCCCAAACATCATTAATTTGATTATATTCAAATACTCTCTTGTTATCGGGATCAAAGGTAAAGATCATACTAATTGCACTCACTACCCCAGATTTTGCTACCGCCATCGGTACGGGAGCCTTCATCTGCCAGCGCATCTCGTCCTCTGCCGGGTTCAACTCGATCATCTCCCTTAACCCCACCGCCCCATCACTCCCGCCCACTACGTAGATCTGCCCCGCTACCACCGTCGCTCCCGCGTCCTGACGTGGGCTGGGTAGGGTTGGCCCCGTGCTCCATGTGTCGCGCTGCGGGTCGTAGATGTAGACTTCGCTACGTACCTGCTTCCCATCCCATCCCCCTATGAGGTAGAGTTGTCCTTCCCACGCCACTAGCGCGTAGTTGCTGCGCGGAGCAGGCAGGGCCGCACCCGTGTGCCATCGCTGTTCACGAGGATCGAAGATCTCTAATATGTCGCGCACTTGGCCGCTGACATCAATCCCGCCCGGTACGTAGATCTTGCCGCGCAGTACTGCCGCCCCAATGTGGCTCACCGCCGTCGGTTTGTCGGTGAGCGACACCCATAGGTTGTTCTCTGGGTCATAGCGATCAATTGCCGCACTGGGCTGGCCATCAATGCTGCCCCCAATTACATAGAGCTTGTGATCCATGTCATAAGCGGTGATCGCGAAGGCAGTACGGGGGTTGGGCATTGCCGCTCGGCTAAACCATCGCTGGTCGGGGTCGGAGATGGGGGTGGGTGTGATGTTTGTCGGTTCCACTGGCTCTGGTCTGGGCCAGAGGAGCGCACCACTAATGAGTAGCACGAGGAGTATGCCTACTCCAACTAAACGTGGCCATAGGCTGGGTGGCTGGGTTGGAGCAGGCGGATCAAGCACCACGGAGGCGGGTGGAGGCTCTACGTTCTGGGCAACCTCCTCCTCTGGTTCTACATCGGGTGCAGGATCAGGTGCTACAGGTGCAGAATCTTTTGGTTCCACATCGGGTGCAGGATCAGGTGCTACGGCTACAGAATCATTGGCTGCCGGACTGGGCGCAAAACGCTCCGGGACAACCAGCCCATGGTTGATCGCGTAGATCGTCGCCTCGGTACGCGACATGACCCCCGTCTTGCTGAAGATGTTGCGTACATGTACCTTGACCGTGTTCACGCTGATGTTGAGTTGTTGCGCAATCTGTTGGTTGCTCGCCCCAGTGGCGACCAACTGGAGGATCTCGCGCTCTCGCTCACTGATGGGGCTTTCGTTGCTCATGCTGGTTGCATCTCTTCACCTGCGCCGCAGCCGGATCATAACATGGCACTTGGGCATGAGCAAGCAGAGAAGATCTGCCAAAAAATTGCAGTCGCTCGTTTACTACATCCCAACTACAGAATCGGCTCTAGTTGGAACCCTTCATTCGCACCCTGGGAACATTCTAGTTTGAGTCTTGTACTCCTAGGGAGGTGTTGTATAATGACTAGTCCAACTCTCAAAACACGGCCAACCTACGAGATTGTTGCAATGAAGCAGTGTTCGCACCCTTGTCCAGTTGTAGCTCAAAATCACGCCAGCATCGAGAAACTGCGTGCCCATATCATCGAAGGGCACCAGTGTCTTGATGCTTGGTTGGCGTTGAGCGAATTGGTCAAGGAACCGCGACAACGTCGTGATTGTCTGGAGCGTGCCGCAGTACTGGCTCCAGAAAATGAGCAGATTCAGGTTGCCTACCTTGAAGCGCAGTTGCGTGTTGAGCCGAATGATCTAGCAGCGCAACGCCGTATGGCCGAAATTCGCACGATGCAACTGATCGCTGATGTGAAGACGCTCCACTTCCACGAACGGCCAAAGGCGCGCCTGATTGGTGACATCTTGGTAGAAATTGGAGCCATCTCGGATCAGGAGTTGCAAGAGGCGTTGCGCCATCAGAAGAGTGGCAGTGTCATTACAGCGGATCGTCGGGTGGGAACTGTGCTGCTTCAGCGTGGCCTAATTACACCGAGTAAATTGGCTAAGGCGCTGATTACGCAGCAGCAGGAGCGTAGCCAACTGCGTATTGCCCCTCAGGTGTTGGGTGAGTATTTAGTAGAACAACGCTACATCTTGCCCGAACAACTCGAGTTGGCTCTCGCAGAACAACTGCGCCTCGATCAGCGCGGTCAGCGATTCAGCTTAGGCCAGATCTTGGTACGCCTGAATATGGTGACCCCAAAGCAGATTGATGAGGCATTGGAGGAACAGGAACGTTCCTTCTGGTCGAAGTTTGGCTATTGATCGTGTCTGTGGGGCGCATCGTGATGCCGACGCATCACGGTGCGCCCCTTTTGTATGCCACATCCCTACGACAGGGTGAATAATGTGTCACAAGATGTGCAAAAATCGGTCATGACATGGACATTCGACCATGATATAATCGTCTTGGAACGGCCGCGATACCAAGTTCGAGGGAACACGATGCCGATGTATGAGTATGGCTGTCAATCTTGCCACAGCCGTTTTGATCGTTTGCGCCGTATGGATCAGGATGATACCGGTGTGATCTGCCCGGTTTGTCATAGTGAACACGTTCAGCGTCTCATATCGGTCTTTGCCTCCTATTCACGAGATACATCAATAGGAGCGTTGGTCGAATCGGGATCAACATCGGGGAGCAGTTGTGGGAAAGGGTGTCCTGGTTGTAGTTGTGGACCAAGGAGCTAACCCATGCGTGTCATCATCCTGACAGCGGGGCTAGGTACCCGTCTGCGCCCACATACCTATAGTAAACCTAAGCCCCTGCTCAGTGTAGCGGGTAAGCCGGTGATTGCGCATATCATTGATGATCTGCTCGATCTCCAGATAGATGAATTGGTCTG
>RRYU01004422.1_pt1 | contig 15681 bp, 3 predicted proteins | sample 2162651 | NCBI WGS metagenome assembly RRYU01 (sample SAMN10267283, study PRJNA491782) | microbial mat metagenome | isolation source: biomat in the production well | place: Japan: Minami-Kanto gas field, natural gas well KTG3 | collected 2017-06 | reverse complement strand
TTTTTAATATTTAAAAATACAATAAAATAGAGAAAAAATCTTCCTTTGTTTAATAGTATTATAACATAAAATGCCCTCATAAATAAAGAAGCTAAGCTTTTGGTTATTGGCTTAGCTTTTTGTGTATTTTTATATATTGATAGGTTTTTAATTTCTAGGAATTAGTGATTTTTGGTTTTGCTTAAAAACTCTCAGCAATCTCTCACGAAAGTCTCATTGGTTTTATATGTTGGTTCTTGGTTGTACTTTTTGATTCCACGGCCTCTGATGACTCTGGGTTTTACACAGGGTTTAAGTGCAGAACTTTATTTGTAATTTTAAGCTAATCTTTATTTTCACGGACTACATTTTTGCTCTCCTCCAGAGGCGGACAGGCGGGTATAACCCGGAGCCAGCGGTGAATTTCGATTGAATTTTTAATTTAAAAATATTCAAATTTTTGTCATCCCAGACCCACCTGCCCAAGCACAGAACTGAGCGGGGATCTGTGATCTCCGTTATCTTTTTTGTTTTACGTTTTATCTCTTCTCTAACTTTTTGCTATTTTCATAATCGGTAGATTCAGGATCAGTGTCCGGAATGACTTTTTGTTTTTTTATTCTATATTTTACATTTCACCCTAAAAACTAACAGTTCCACCATTATATTCTGTTCTGATTTGTCCGCTGGTTAGGGGATATCTCCATAGTTTTACTTCGTCTATTTTTCCGTCAAAATAATATCCATTATAATCTCCTGGTCTGCCTATGGACAAGTTTTGAGGGATTGTTGGGATAGCGCTGGTGCCGGTTGCTGTCGTTGGGACTGATTGACCATCTATATACAAAACCACCTCTGTTCCGCCGCTAGTTCTCGTTGCACAAACATGTTGCCAGCTTCCTGTTGTTATTGAACTTTCTGGGGAATAATAATATTCTAAATCAATTCCATCTCCCCAACCAAATTCAAGACTGTTGCTATTACTATTAGTTATAGAAAAGAAATACTGAGATTCATCTCCGGCTGAATTTGATTGTGAGAGTATATGATTATTAACTCCTATACTATTTGGATTAATCCAAGCACAAACAGTCATAGCACAATCTGTTGTAAGTTGAGAAGATGTTCCTATGTCTATATAATCATCTACTCCATCAAAACTCATAGATGAATTTGTTTTTCCTAGTCTGCCATTATACCAGGCACTAGACAAAGACTGATCTGTGCAAGTACCGGGAGCACTTTGAGTTCCTGTGGCACCTATTGAAATATTTCCATGATTGGTGTTTGTTATATAATTGTGAACTAATAATCCCTGACACTCATTAAAATCCCAATAAGCGACTGGATTTCCTTTGTTGTAATCCCAGGCTATTTGGGCGGGAGTACGAAGAAAATCATAAGCTCTAAAACCGTCTATCATAAATGAGCCGGCTCCTGACTCCACTTTTCCAAAAGTTATTTTATTATCAGGATTGTCACCTATGCCTTGATTAGCAATAGCAGTACCTATTCTAATGCCATCAACATAAAAAACTTTTTCATAAGTATCTTTATTAAAAGTAGCGGCGATATGATGCCATTTGTTATTATTCATATTATGCGGAACTCCGTCGTAGGCTATATCTCCGCCGGTTGTGGAAGCTGTCCAGAAGCAAATATCTCCCGGGTCACAGTCTCCCCAGTCGTTAGAACCCTGCAAGAAAAGACCGAAGCCATTGTTTGGGCTAGCCTCTTCTCTGCCATCAATTACATAATATGTACCGGAGCTTAAGTCAGATACATTTACCCAGCCGGTTATGGTCATTCCTTTGCCTACCAAATCGGCTCCGTCTTTGCTGTAGAGGAGGTGTTCACTACTGTTATTGAATTTTACAGCGTGTCCTACTAGAGCTCTTACCCAGTTGGCACTTGTCGCTGGGCTAGCGCCGTCGTAGAAGATAGCGTTAGCAGAATCAGACCCTGCGTTGTAGAGAGTGTTTCCTTTTTTCTCATCCATATCAAACTCCAGAAATGGAGTACCGCAGATAGAATCATCTGCGGGGACGCAATATTTATAGTTTTCTGAATTATCGCCAAAAGAAGCTGCGAGGATTCTTGCTGTAGTTGTGCCAGCAAAACCAGAAGCGTAGTCTGCTTGAATCTGCCCCAGGACTCTGGCATAGGGATAGATTTTTACCTCATCTATATAGGCAGAAGTGAAATTGGTTCCAATGTATAGACCTAGATCAGAGGGATCTAGCGGTCCAGTTATGGACGTATTAGTATCTTCCAAGGTTCCGTCTACATATATTTTCATAGCGCTGCCATCATAGGTACCAACAACATAATGCCATTCGTTGTCATTGATGGCGGTGGTTGCTGTGGCGGTGTAGGTAGTATAATCATTGTATAATTTGAATATTGGGTTGCCACTATCTAGTTTTAAGGCGTAAGAATCTTCAGTGTATTCTGGTGTTGAGGATTTTAGAGCGAAGGCAATGGCAGTAAAATTATAATAAGCATCTGATCTAATATATAATTGACCTTCTCCAAGCTCTTGCCCTATTCCTATTTCAGCCCTATTATATCCGCTCAAATTTGTTTCCCATAAAGCGGTTTGATTATATCCTGTATAATTAACATCAACATATCCTCCTAGTGTTCCAGAAAGGTCACTATAATAATAATTATAACCAGCTGTTATTCCCATATCTGATTCACTAACACCAGACAAAGAACTTGTCCAGACTGTATTAGCTCTATGAGACTGTGTAGAAATTATAGGATTATCTGTATCTACATTTTTATAAAAAACAACACCTATATTGTATCCATAAGTAATAGCTCCCGGAGCGCTCCAATAAAGAGTGCTCGTCGTTCCTGTACCAGGCCAATCGGGAGAACTAGATGTCATATAAAGAGCCTGGACAAAAGTATAGGTAGCATTGCCACCTCTTTCAATGCTTGTAAAATCAACTGAAGTGCCATTATCCCAGCTAAGCTTATCAAACATGGTGGTATTGTTTGAAATTTGTCCAGATGCAAAAACTATAGCGATTTCAGCATCTGCCGGTATGGATACTGAAAAACTACCTGTTCCTGTTAATGCTCCGGCATTGGACTTGCTTGTAGTTATAGAGCCCTCTTGAGAAACATTTGGATAAGTATTATAAGTACCTTTTTTAGTTAAAATATCTCCACTAGAGTTATTTGTCTTTATCCAAGCTGAGGTTGTTAGATGATTTAGTGAAAGTGTTTTGTGATGTGACACAACTACCTCATCATTAACAGATGACATACTAAGACACTGCCCAACGAGACAAGAAGCTTCTAGCTCCCAAGATGAGCCAGTGATAATTCCATGATTGTTCTCTATGGTATGGTCACTAGCCTTTGTACCACTTCCCTCGTCTAGAGCCCAATAGCCGACAGGGTTGCTTGTTTGGACATTTGGATTACCGAATGATACTTTGACTGATTTACTGGAGTTGAGAAGATAGGTTCCTGAGTTATAGTCAAGCAATACCTTTTCTGCATCAGTAGCATATGGATATATTTTCACCTCATCAATAAATCCATATTCAAAACCATATCCAATGGCAAGATTGGCTTCACTACTATCAATATCACCACTAGGGATCGTATTTGTAGAATCTAGATATCCATTTATATACAATTGGATAGTCTCGCCGTCATAGGTGCCTGTGACAAAATGATATTCATTATCATTAATATCAATAGTACTAGTTGCTGAGTACAAAACACCTTCTACCTTAACACTGAAAACTGCTTTATTATTAATTATTTCTAATTTATATGGACTAGTACTTGATACTCCAATACTTGATGTGGTTGCTTCGGGGGTGGTGGTCCCAGAAATATTTTCTGATTTAATATGAATATATCCCTCACTGCTTGTTGCCCAATGATAATCATTTGGCCCATCCCAACATGGATCACTAAAACTGCCATAAGAACTACCGCTAGCATCAACTTGATCATTTCCCAAAAATAGTTTTTTTGAATTAATATATATAGAACCCCCAGATCCTCCATAAGAACCACTTGATCTAATGAAGCCAGAACTGTCAGTATCAATAATATTTGATTTAACATAGATAGCTCCGGACCCATCTCCATGTCCTCCACTTCCTAAATATAATTTATCCAAACTTGAAGACCCGTAGGAGAGACCTCCATTAGCTGACCCCAATGAAGAGCCATCACTAGAGTGTCCTGCACCGCCATAATATAAAAGATTACCACACTCGTAAGTACCTAAAACACGAATTGAGCCAACGCCTCCAAGGTTTGAACCAGTAGAAACCCCTCCTATTCCTCCGTAAGATTCACCCTGATGAGGTGTAATTGGATCAATTCCAGGAAATTCCTCAAAATAAGAACCGCCTCTATATCCCAAACTATTTACAGTAATTGAGGATCCATTTTTTACATAAACTCCTGAATTAGAAAAAAACGCTAAAACCCCACCTTTAAGACCATTCCAATTTTCCGTAACCAGAGATGCCCCGTCTTGTATAATTACACTAGTATATTGCGGAACTCTTTGAATCATTACCTTTTGATTAGAAGTGCTTGTCCCAATATTTGTATCATCACTGCTTGTAGCATTGCCATAAAAATTAACTTTTTCTTCTACAAAATTAATTACTGTTCCAGAAACAGATTCTATAGTAAGAAACTCATAATTACCAACATTGCCATGATTTGATTCTGTTCCTTGAAGGTTTATTATCATAACTTTGTCTCCGGAAGAAAGACAATCCGAAGAGACGGAAGAAGAGGTTGTAGCTGTTGATGTCGCTAAACCGACAAGGCTATAAGAAATACCATCAGCACAAGTCCTTCCGGCAGCTATTGTGTTGGTATTTATATTTCTAGTAGAGCTTATCGTAATAGGGCCATCTGAGCCATCACCGTAGTCTGTGGTTTTTTTCTCTATTATACTACCCTCTGTTGAAGTGGACTTTAACCAAGCTTGCACTGTAATATTTTTTGGATTTAGTTTTGATGAGTTCGCCACATCAACTCCATCAGAAATAGAATTCATAGCAAGGCAATCTCCAACCAAACAATCATCGCCATGACCCCAGTTGTCAGCAGAAATAGCACCACTATGGCCTTGTCCGGACTCATCATTTGCGAGCGTTCCCATGGCTTCATCAAATTTCCAATATGCAACTGGTCCCGGACCAACCTCCTGTGTACCTACACTGCCGATAGTATAATTACTAGCCACGGTGGAAAAATCAGAAGCAGAAAATCCATTGGTAGCGCTACTATTTCCATAATAAAAATATATTGATTGGGAACCAGCAATGAGGGAGCTAAAATTAATATGGATAACATTTGTAGCGGTTCCGCAACCGGAGACTATATAATATGGAAGCTGAGTTCCAGAATTGGTCGTAAAACGAAAATCACCGCAATCGTTTTGAATAGAAAGGCCTGAGGTATCTAGGGTTACTTCTACATAAACATTTGACTCTTGGGTAGTATTGTTAGTAACTTGGATTGAGTTTCTATAAATCCATTTTTCATCCCACCAGTTGGCTTCGGCTACCCTATTGTAACTGGTCCAGACAAAAAAAGACGCACCGACTAAAATAAAAAGAATAATCGGAATGCCAAACTTCCGAAATTTTTTTGAGCTTAATATTTTAGTGTATATGTCTTGCATTTTTTATTATTCAAAAATTCAAAGATTTAATGATTCAAAGATTAAAGTTAAAGGTGTTAAGGATTGTTATCACGAGATTCTCATACAATCGACAAGCTTAGTATTTTTAGACACTCGGTGTCTACTCTGTAGACACCGAGTGTCTTGGGGAATGGACTAGACGAAGAATTGTTTCGATGTCGGCTACATCAGTAAAATACTTTTTGCCATCGCTAGCTAATAGTTTCAGTTTGTCACAATTTGTGACAATCTGACTGCCCTCTTTTCTTAGGCGATTTTTTAGAGTAGTCCAATAACTTTGAGCTTTTTTGTAATACTTTTGATCTGTTAAAACCGCAACAATATCAATTACCGAAAAATACCATTTTTCTTTTTTGGCATTCCAGTCTCTTCTTATGGAAAAATTTTCAAATATTAATAATTTTTTGCTGTTTTTCATATTCTCACTTTTGGTGACTTAATTCAATATTGGAATTTTGTTATTGTTTGGTTACTAGCTACTACTTTTTTGTCATCCCAGACTCCGATCTGGGATCTTCGTTATCTTTTTATCTACTCTTTGTCGTTCTAGGCCCACTAATTGGGAGATTTAGAATCTTTTGGCCCGTCTCTCCATGATGACTTTATCCTTTTCTGGATTCCCTTCCCCTCCGCTTCGCTCCGGCCGGGAATGACAGTGGGGATGAATTTTAGTTTAATAATTTTTAACTTTTTTTGTCATCTCTAGATTTTTAAATTAACTGTTTCTTCATTTTTTTGTCATTCCAGTCTTGTTGAAGAATCCCTTTTTGTTTTATCTTTTACGCTCAATTCTTTCCCAAAGCGATTTCTCCATTTCGCTTCGCTTCAGTCGAAATGACAAAGTTTTTTTTCATTCCGAACCTGTAGAGGAATCACTTTTTATTTTGGCTTAAGGTTTATTTCTCTTCCAAGACGATTTCTCCACTTCCCCGCCAAGTGGGCGGGTCGGTCGAAATAACAAGGGGAAAATTTATAAATTATAGATCAAATCTTCCCATTTTGAATTTGATTTTTTGATTAATTCTTGCTTCTTTTGACGACTCCATTTTTTAAGCTGCTTTTCTCTAGTAATAGCATCATTAACATACTTATAATGTTCATAGTAAACCAGTTTGTGACATTTATATTTTTTTGAAAAACCATCAATTAAATCATTTTTATGTTCTGTCACTCTTCTTCTTATATCGTTCGTAAACCCAATATACAATGTACCAGTAGAACTTGCCATAATATAAACATAAAAATTAAAATCTTTTTTCATATTTTTTGTCATTCCGAGCTTGTCGAGGAATCCCTTTTTGTTTTAACTTTAACATTTATTTCTTTCCCAAAGCGATTTCTCCACTTCCCCGCCAAGTGGGCGGGTCGGTCGAAATGACAAGGGGAAAGGATTTCTCCATTCCTCCGCCGGCTGGCGGATTCAGTCGAAATAACAAATAATGTTACATGTTTTGTGTTACATGTTATATATTTTTTATTTTGCACATCTAAATCCAATTTCCTCGCTTACATAAACTGGAGAGTTTGAGGTGTCTAGGGAGAATACTCCGTTTGTTCCGCGGACGAAGGCTCTTAGATTATTTTCATTGTCACCTGTTTTTATCATACCGATTCCGTTTTCTGAAGCGTAGTAGTAAGGAGGGGCTATATTGAATCCTTTGTAATCTTCTACTTGGAAGTATTCTTGCCAGTCATTAGATAATGGGGTTGGAACACCTGCCAATGTTACTGTTTGGTCTGTCCATTCTCCTCTGCCTATTCCGATATTGTTTATAGTGTTTCCGTTTTCTAGTTTATAGTTAGTTGAGGAAGCTAAACATTCGCCGTTTTCACACACCCCGTCAGCAGAGCTGCCACCCCTCTCGAGAGGGGAATATAATTGGAGGCCTGCGGTTTCTAGATCTATATCATTTTCTGCAACTTTTATAATGCTATCCGCTATGGTTAACCATTCGTTTTCTGATAATAGATGATAACCTCTTCCTAGAGATTCGCAAGCTATTTTTGCCTCTCCTTGGTTTACAAAATTCCAAGCTGGGTTTTCGGTATTGGTTATGAGACCAATATCAGCTACACCTGTGCCATCCATGTCAGCAAAACGAGCCTCGTTTTCCATCACACAGAAGCCTGGCATTGTTCCGTATTTAGCGCTTCCTTCTACCCAGACGAAACCATCGGCACAATAATTTTCAAAAGCGCCAGCGACTACTCTACCCTCTACTCCGATATCTCCCATTGTCCCATCAACCAACTCATCTAGAGTGTTTCCACAAACTCCGCCAGAGCAGACCATTATCCTGCCATCAACGAGCATTTCACCAACAACACTTACCTGACCTTCACTAGCTATATTAACAATACTCACTCCTTCTGATTGGAAATCAGCAACATCACCAGAACCAACTTGATTTACAACAAACGCGGCAATGTCGGAATTAGCCTCTACTGTGACAACTGCCACTGATTCGTTTATTACTTCCACCTCTTCTCCCAGTTCATTTGTGGTTGTCGCTACCTCTTCTGAAATATTGTTTCCAAGAACTATTGTTCCGTCTTCATTTATAACAAAATAATCTGAGTTGAAATTAGTTTCAGTTGAGGTACCTGCCTCTAGCATATCTAGTCTTGTTTTGATATCTGTAATATCATCTTCAACTAGAGCGATTCTACTCATTAGACTCTCAATATCTGTTTTATTGTTTTGAATCATTCCTGTTAGCTCATCTACTTCTGTGGTTAGTCTAGTGTCTACCAAGATCAATTCTTCTTCTACTATTGTTTGAATATTCTCATCTAGATTGAAACTATCAATTGCTTGAGATATTAAGATATTTACCTCATCTTCTATCTCCATGGCGGCAATTCTTTCTACTACTTTTTGTTCTACTTCTTCTACTGTTACACTCTTGTTTCTTCTAGAAATCAAGACATTTATTTCACCAACACCTTCTCCAAGTCCTTCTAGAGCAATACCAACTGTTGGAGCGGATGAAGAAGCGCGCATCAAGTAGCCAGCGAGTGAAGCGCTAGTCAAAGAGTCACCAGGTCGGACTGGTCCATTTTCATCAGTGACACGAGCTGGGACTTGTCCAAGCATACCGATGATTTTGTAATTTTCATTTTCTACATAAGACTCTTTTGAATTACCGACTATAGCTGGTCTCGTTGAAACTATACCCATGATATTGCTATCTGCTTGTCTATAACATCTCTCAACTGTATTATTGTTTTCAACATCTATACAAACTGCTTCACCAGATACGAGATCAATATCTTCGGTGTAGAAATATTCGGCGTAGTCAGCACCAGTTGAGTTGTAAGCGTTATCAGAATAAACTGTTCCGTCTGCTTGGATCTTGTAAGCAACACCTGTGCTGGTTGAGATTGAGAAAATCAAATCAGTGGCAGCAGGAGAAGCTGAGTAGACATCTATCAATGAACTCGGGGTAGCTGTGCCGATACCAATGTTTCCATTTTCAGAAACAGTAAAGTAAGTATCTGTAGAGCTTGAAATAGTGAATGGATCTACACCATTTTGAGTTGTTATTTCAAAAGTAGAAACTGGTGTAGCGGTTCTAACTCCGATTTTACCATCTGTATAATTTACATAAAGAAGATCGGCTATTGTTGTGGTACCCGTTACCACAAAAGTATCATCAACTACAACATCCCCAAGATTGGCAGCACTCAAAGTGAGGTCTAGATTTTCAAAAGGAGACTCTGTCTGGATGTAGCCAGCATTTAGGAATCTAAGGTAAGAAGCCGTGCCATTGTCCATTATAATATCATTGGCATAGCTGACATCTCCAATTGATCCAAAAGATACTGGATTGTTGAAAGTGGTTTGCGCACCAGTGACAGTGAAGACATCTGTGCCGGCAAAGTTTAGATTGAGAAGTGCACCTTCACCGTCTGAGCGGATATTAAGACCACCAGAAGTAGAGGCTGTGCCTGAATTGTATATTGATGCTAGATAAGAGTCTGTACTAGATGCACTAATATCAAGAAGATAATTCGGAGTGCTTGTGCCGAGACCTAATCTGTTGTTTGTATTATCCCAGAAGAAATTAGAATTGTTTTGAGCGAGTGAAGTTCCGTCTGAGAAAAGAATAGATCCAGCTGAGAATATAGTGCTTGTTCCAGTACCACCGTAACCAAGACCGATAATATCACCTAACCATTCTCCGTCTGTTACTTGGCCGTTTGAATTTACTAGGAATTGATCGCCTGCTGTGGCGCCTACGGTTAGCATGGAAGAAGCTGTTGTGGTTCCGATGGCAAGTTTGTTTTCAAAGACTGCTCCCTCTCCTTCGTAGATTACAAAAGTTCCGAAGCCTGAATTATCCCAATCCGCATAAGCTATAAAGACATTACCGTTTGTGAGGGTGGTGGCGGAAATACTATCTGAAGATGCACTTTCAAAAACTGTTGGGGTCTTGACTTGGTTGCCAGCGGAGTCATAGATTACAAAAGTTCCAAAGTCTGAATTACCAAGGTCCCTATAAGCCATAAGGACATTACCGTTTGTGAGGGTGGTGGCGGAAATATCAAATGAAGATGTGCTTGCAAAAAGTGTTGGGGCCTTTACTTGGTTGCCAGCAGAATCATAGATTACAAAAGTTCCGAAGTATGAATTACCCTCATCACTATAGGATATAAGAACATTACCGTTTGTGAGGGTGGTGGCGGAAACATCATATGAAGCTGCATTTTCAAAAACAGTTGGGGCCTTGATTTGGTTGCCGGCGGAGTCATAGATCACAAAAGTTCCGTAGTTTGAATTATCAAAGTCACGATAAGCTATGAGGACATTGCCGTTTGTGAGGGTGGTGGCGGAAATATCAAATGAAGATGTGCTTGCAAAAAGTGTTGCGGCCTTTACTTGGTTGCCGACGGAGTCATAGATTACAAAGGTTCCGTAGTTTGAATTACCATTATCCCTATAAGCCATAAGAACATTGCCGTTTGTGAGGGTGGTGGCGGAGATATCATATGTACTTGCACTTTCAAAAACTGTTGGGGCCTTGATTTGGTTACCAGCTGAGTCATATATTACAAAAGTTCCGAAGCTTCCATTACCCCCATCCCTATAAGCTATAAGGATATTGCCGTTTGTGAGGGTAGTGGCGGAGACATCATATGAAGCTGCACTTTCAAAAACTGTTGGTCCCTTGACTTGGTTTCCAGCTGAATCATAAATTACAAAAGTTCCGTAGTTTAAATTACCCCCATCCCTATAAGCCATAAAGACATTGCCGTTTGTGAGAGTGGTGGCGGACATCTCATACGTAGTTGTACTTGAAAAAACTGTTGGGGCGATTTTTTCTACCATGTTGGCAGTCATATCAAGACCAAGACTTCCTTTGAGGGAGTTGATGGAATAATTGCGAACATCTTGAGGAAGTAATATATCGTTCACGGGAGAACCGCCTGAAGTTAAGAAATTATTAGCTTGGATTGTACCATTGACTGATAGTTCGTATTGAGGGGTTGAGGTGCCGATGCCTAATCTACTGTTTGTATTATCCCAGAAGAAGTTGTCATTGTTTTGAGCGAGAGATGTGCCGTCTGAGAAAAGAATAGAGCCAGTTGAGAATATAGTACTTGTTCCAGTCCCACCATAGCCGAGACCGATAATATCCCCTAGCCATTCTCCATCGGTGACTTGGCCGATATTGTTTACTAGGAATTGATCTGTTGAAGTGGCCCCGACAGTGAACATTGAAGATGGAGTGGTGGTGCCAAGTCCAAAGTAGCCTGTTTTAGTAACTGTTAATAAATCGCCGTCGGCGTCATAATTTGAACTCAAGGCTAAAATATTTCCTGAAGTTGAACCATCAGCACTTATTTCAAGACTGGCATCAGGATCAAAATCGCGAATACCAACACTACCATCTGTTGCTAATACAAAATATCCATAATCAATAGAGTAATTTGCTGATGGTGAACCAGACTGGGATTTAAACATTAAATTATCTGATATCCCGTCATTAATTCCAATAGTCCAAGTATTAGCCTCAGTAGCCAAAGCTATTCTTGGATCGCCGTCACTTCTAGTGTTTTCAATCAGGATTCCCGAAGCCCAAGAATTATTATGTTTTAGATGTAGATTTGCAACTGGATTATCCGTACCAATTCCAATATAACCATTTTGATTAATATTAAATAATGAACCACTGGTTGAAGTTGCTATATCAAATATTCCTGTTCCTGTACTCGTACCAATCCCTACATTTGTTCCATTATCAAATATTAGAGAATCAGCAAAAGCGGAGCCACTCCATTTTGAGAGATAATTTACATTAAGTCCGGAAACAGCAGATGATCCGAGAAGACCGAGTGAAGAAGTAGAGGTGAACTCATATCCTCCTGAAGCATTACCCATTAATATTTCATTTGCTCCGGGAGCAGTGCTTGTTCCTGTCCCTCCATAGGCAATATCTATCACATCTCCATTCCAGATTCCTGATGATATTATTCCAACACTTAGATTTCCGGTTGCCAAAATATTGCCCTCAACAGTGAGCATCTCGGATGGGGTGCTTGTTCCTATGCCTACTCCCTGATTTTGAATTCCTCCAAGACCATCTGACTCGGTATACAAAGTCAACATTGTTTGTCCGTCTATTAAAGCAGATAGGCTTTGTTCTGTTCCGGCTGGGGTGGCGGATGTTACTGACATATCTGTCCAAGTGATAGCGCCTGAATCAGCTGCGTAAATCTGTGTTCCCAATTGTAGGTTGGAGATAGTTGTTTGTCCGTATTCATCAATAACGAAAATATCAGAAGCTCCGAATCCATCTCCGGGAGATATTTTGAATTTATTTGAATCACTGGCATCTACCCCCATTGTAAATCTAGCTGTACTTGAAGTTCCTGTTAGGAATTTGACGAGAGGGTTATTAACTCCATCGGCAGCAGTAATTGTTAAAACAGAGTCTGTTGAATCAGAATATATTTCAAGCTGAGAACGAGGACTTGTGGTACCTATGCCTAGCCCAGTGCCGTCAAAGAAGATAGTGGAGTCAGCAAAATTTGTACCATCAAAGTATGGAAGATATCCGGATGAGAGAGAATTGATAACATCAAGACCAACTAGTCCAAGAGTATTGGTCGCTGCCCAAGTACCAGCCCCTACCCCATCAGAGAGCCAAACACTTCCTGATGTTCCAACTGAATCAATCATGTATGAACTATTTGTATAAACATCGGAAAGACCCAGGGTAGATCTAATAGAACTAGAACCAACGTCTACCCAGTTTGAACCATTGTACATCAAGAAATCTCCGTTTTCTTCAAGAGTGATTGAAACATCTGACATACCGCTGATTGAGCCAACATCTCCAAAGGCTGTCCAGGCACCACTTGCATCCTTAAACTGCAGTGTTCCGGAATTGTCACGGAAACCGTAGCTAGTTGTACCGACTCCTGTTCCGAAATTAATATATCTATCTGTTCCCTCCAAGAAAAGATCGCCGTAGACAGACAACTTGCTTGATGGAGTGGATGTTCCAATTCCTACATTTGTTCCATTGTCAAATATTAGAGAATCAACAAAAGCGGAGCCATTCCATTTTGAAAGATAGTTGGTATTTAGTGCTTCTATTGTAGAGCTTCCTAAAAGACCGAGAGAACTGGTAGCTATATCTATCCAATTTGTTCCGTCAAACATCAAAAGATCACCACTCTCTCCAAGGGTAATGGCAACATCAGAAATATCAGAAATACTTGTAACCGCACCAAAGGTTTTCCATGGACTTGATGTTGAAGATTTATATTCAAGTGTTCCATTATTATCTCTTATTCCATAGCTTGTCGTTCCAACACCGGTATTGAAGTTTATATATCTATCATCACCACTGATCAAAATATTTCCTTCAACTGTTAATTCAGATGGAGGGGTGCTGGTTCCTATGCCAACTCTTGAATTTGTATTGTCTATATAAAGAGTGTCGGCAATAGTGGTTGTTCCTGTTACTACAAAGGTATCATCAACCACTACATCACCAAGATTGGCGGCGCTTAGAGTGAGATCTAGATTTGCCCATCCGGACAAGGTGCGTATATTGGCAGATCCTTCAAAGTCTATATTGGCTCCGCTAGAATTTGTGAATAATAGGTTATTAGCAAAAGCGATATCACCGACATTGGCGAAATTAACAGGATTATTGAATGTAGTTTCAGCTCCTGTGACTGTGAATACATCTGTGCCATTGTAGTTTAGATTTAGAAGTGGTCCAGTGCCATCTGATCGTATGAAAAGTCCTCCAGCACTAGATGAGGCTGAAGTATTATAAAGGCTAGCTAGGTAATCATTTTGGACTCCGTTTATATCAAGCAAATAAGACGGGGTAGTTGTACCAATAGCTATACCAGTTGAGCTTGCGAATAATAATGAATCGGCAAAAACATTTCCATCCCAATAAGAAACATAACCTGAACCGAGAGTATTGATAACATCTAAACCAACAAGTCCGAGAGTATTTGTCGCCGCCCAAGTACCAGCACCATCACCATCAGAGAGCCAGACTTCTCCGTTATTACCAGCTGAGCTTATCATATATGAACTATTAGTGAATACATCGGTAAGACCGAGAGTAGAGCGAACAGTATTTGAAGCAACGTCTACCCAGTTAGTTCCATTGTATACTAGGAAATCACCGTTTTCTTCTGAACTTATTGAAATATTAGCTATATCAGACAAAGAATTTACATTTCCAAAATTTTCCCAGTCACCTGCTGCATTTTTGAATTGAAGTGTTCCGGAATTATCTCGGAAACCGTAACTGGTTGTACCAACTCCTGTTCCGAAATTGATATATCTATCTGTACCTTCCAGGAATAAGTCTCCGTAAACAGCAAGATCTGAGAGTGGAGTTGTTGTCCCTATTCCCAATCTGTTGTTTGCACTATCCCAGAAAAGATTTGCATTGTTTTGACTATAAATTCCATTTGCTCCTGCAAATATAAGTGAGCCAGCTGTAAATTCTGTGCTGGTTCCAGTGCCACCGTAAGCCACGCTTAATATATCTGTCGTTGTTGAGAAAAATAGTGATGTGGAGTTGTCATACAAGCTCAAATCATCATTTACTATAAACTCTATATTTCCATCCAAGTCATCATTATAATTAACTGTTATTAACGTTGTTGTTCCAATCATCGCGCCAACATAATCCTCTACTTCTTCTTGAGACAGGGTAGTGTCTACACCGACTGAACCGGCTGACACCCATTCATATCCATCTCCTGTAGCATTTACTTGTAAAATAGTTGAGGACGCTCCGATTCCTAGTTGACCGAAAGTAGTAGCATCAGACATAAACGGTATTGCATATTGAGTCCAGCTGGTTCGCCCTGTTCCTCCGTAAGCGACATCTAAAATATCTGTTGAAGTGGAGAAATAATTTCCATCTCTATGATCTCCCCAAGAATATGCTGTATAGTATTCTGTGGTGCTGGCTGTAGTTGGGATAACATAGCCTGATGTAAGAGTAAATATTCCTGTAGTTGTAGAATAATCAATTCCGGTAATATTATTTATTAAATCATTTAAAGTAATAAAAGCAGAATTGGTATTGCTATAATTTGCCAAATCATTATCTACAACAAAGTCCATTGAACTAGATGCATCATTGTATGTCACTGTAATTAGTGTTTGAATTGAATCGGCATCCATAACCAATCCGCCGGCCAAGTCTTCTATTTCTTCATCACTTCTAAAGGTATCAATACCAACTTCACCGGAAGATACCCAAGTATAACCATCGCCGGTAGAATTTACTTGAAGAATAGATGAAGTTGCCCCAATACCGATTTGTCCAAAAGTGGTAGATCCTGTTAGATATGGAATAGCATATTGAGTCCAAGAGCTTCTGCCAGTACCACCATTTTCAACAGCTAGATCAACGCCACTCCAATTGTCATTATTTATAGTGCTCAAAGTAGCCAGGCTTCCTAGGCCAAGATTGTTTCTAGCGATGCCATTGTTGGCAGAGCCA
>RRYU01018538.1_pt1 | contig 15684 bp, 13 predicted proteins | sample 2162651 | NCBI WGS metagenome assembly RRYU01 (sample SAMN10267283, study PRJNA491782) | microbial mat metagenome | isolation source: biomat in the production well | place: Japan: Minami-Kanto gas field, natural gas well KTG3 | collected 2017-06 | reverse complement strand
CTCCAGGTTTCTTGGCATCACCGCCCAGATAAAATGTGGAAAATAGCCCATTTGCACCAGTCCGCCCAACATGTCGGTATTCCGTGCCGGATCGCCTGAAGGTTTCAAAGTGTCGATAACTTCCTTCCAGTGCAGTTCCTGCTGAATCGACAGCCCGCGCCATTTGAACTTAACCTCTTCCATCGCTTGATTGAGGCGGAATTGCCCGTTCTGACCGACGGCGAATCCCGGCAGCGCCCGGCAACTGTTATCCGATGTGGCAAAAGCGGTGCACCGGCTGCGGTTGGTAGCAGCGGCAACGGCGAAATTCAGCGCGGGATTGTCGTGAAATTCAATATCCGACTGAGAAAACGGCATTTCTCCGCCCAAGGCATTCCATTGCAGACGTCCGGAATACATCATCCGGTCATCGTCGTTATTACGCTCGCCAACCCCCAAACCGGTAAATACGCCGGCGTAGTAACTGAAATCATGCCAGCTGCCGGGGAACAGATTGCCCGACACCTGAACGCCTTGCTGCCGGTCAACCGTGAACAAATCATTGACGATGGAGCGGTTGATAAACTGCTGTTTGCCCGATGAAGTAACCCGCTCATCGTTGTACAACACTTTGCCCCGACCCAGCCACAACTTACCCCAACGGTACTTGTCAATGGTCAAACTTAAATCGCGCAAAATGGGATCGGCCCAATCATATTGCAGATAGTATTTAAGCCAGGGCCAGTAGGCATGGCCCCGGAATTTGGTCCGAGCCCGGCGAATCATGAACGAACTTTGATCGCGATTAAGTGCATTAACACTTCTTGGATCGCTGTCGAAAGGATTCGCATAGCGCATTTGGATGCGATTGAGAATGGATAATGCGAACAGGCCGTCCTCGGTTTGGAATTCAAAACCGTTTTTGCCATAACTGACGCCCGCCTGACCTGCGGGCTCGGCAGCAGGCTGCTTCTCGGCCGATACCATTTCGGCTTTTCGCGGCTGACCGAGCCTAGGCGGCTTTGCCAAATCTTCAGAAGGAACCGGCTGTTCGACTGCGTCACCTTGCAGACTATCCAGGCGACTGAGTTTCTCATCCAGCGCTTTCAGTTTTTTATCAAGCCGAGCCTCAATGGCCAGTAGTTCATGCTTATACTTTTCAAGATCTTCAATGTCACTCGCTAAAGCCGGGCTTGATTGCTTCAAGCCCATAAAAACCGCTAACACTACCAATAAAAGCTTGGTCATTTCAGCCATAATTCAATCAAAAACTTTAATTATGACAGAATTATTACGCTTTTATTACAATTTAGCTGCGGCATGACTTACTGGCAACACATGCCAGTATCGGGTAATGAAAAATAAAACATCAGTCGGGCGCATATCAGGCATTAAAGTTTGCTATACTGCTGGGTCTCAAGAGTCGGCCGAGCAGTCGCCGGTTTACCTAAGGTAAACCGGAGGAAAGTCCGGGCTCCACAGGGCAAGGTGCCAGGTAACCCCTGGGGGGCGTGAGTCTACGGAAAGTGCAGCAGAAAACAAACCGCCCAGCCATGGAAATGGATGGGTAAGGGTGAAAAGGTGCGGTAAGAGCGCACCGCGCGTCCGGTAACGGTACGTGGCTAGGTAAACCCCGCCTGGAGCAAGATCAAATAGGAAGGCAATCGCGTGGCCCGCGCGGCCTTCGGGTAGATCGCTTGAGTTGCAAGGTGACTTGCGGCCTAGATGAATGGGTGTGCTTGACAGAACCCGGCTTACAGGCCGACTCTTGTGACTTTAATGTTTGCCTTCAAGCTCAAGCTTGAATTCACGCACCAACTTCTCGAACCTCGCTAAATCCTCTTCTTGAGCCTTCGGTTCATAACGCAGACGTATGAACTGCGCACTGATCCTGTTGATGAGTTCACTTTGATCTGGAAAATCGCCGGCCATACGCCGGGCATAATCTCTTGCTCCTTCGCCAATCCGACGCGGAAAGCCAAGCCTAGCAAACTGTTCGCAAAAGCGCTGATAGTGGCGCACTTCGGCAGACAGGTGACCGGGCCTGCTTCGTTTTAGCAAAAACAGGCTTAGCATCAAGGTAGTCAGCGTCAAAATCCCGCCAAGCCAGAAAAACATTTGTTTCAGATCGGCAATACCCCATTTTGACAGCAGTTGTTGTTGGCTGGCACTACGGTAATTAATTACCCAACGCTGCCAGGAGTAGTCTACACTGCCCCAAAGCTGTCCCGCCCGGGATAGCCAACTCAACTGCCTGGTGATTTCACTGTCCATATCGAGATAGCTGATCGCCCCGGTTTCGAGCTGTCGTTCGATATCCAGGGTTTGCTCAACGCGTTCCGGAGCAATCGCGGCGGTAGGGTCATAACGCACCCAGCCTTTGCCATCCAACCAGATTTCGGTCCAGGCATGGGCGTTGGCTTGCCTGACTTCAATAAATTTTCCGACCGGATTCATCACCCCCCCCTGGTATCCGGTAACCACGCGCGACGGAATGCCTGCAGTACGCATTAAATAAACAAATGCGGCGGCGTAATGACTACAAAAACCGGTTCGCGTTTCGAATAAAAATGTTGCTATAGGATCATTATCCATAGCAGGGGGGGTCAGACTGTAATAAAACGCTTTTTGACGGAAGTGATCAAGCACGTTATTGGCAAAGGTTTCCGGCGGTGCAGTGTAGCCTGACAGGTTTTTAACCAGATCCTGAATTTTCTGGGCCGGAGGACCGGGCAAATGCAAATTGACCATATGCTCGCGCCGGGTGATAGCCGCCGCTCGGTATCGGGTATAGGACTCCAGATGATATTCCTGCCGCTGATCGGCTAGATCACGGCTATCGTACAGCTGGTAAGTGCTTTTCATGATCAGTTGCTCCGGAAAGTCTCCCGGCAGATCCAAAGCAAACACCCACGGTTTATCCTGAGGTTCCATCATCAGGGTGTAACGATAAGGCTGGCCGAAAAACTCAACTTTTGCCGGTGTCCGGACTGAGGTCAGCCGACCCGCTTCACTCCAGCGTTTGCCATCAGTATGGGAAAACACCGGGCCGCGCCAATAGCGTTCCCGCATCGGCGGCGTCTTGCCTTCAAAGCGCACCCGAAACACCAGCTCATCGGACATGCCCAGATTGGTGATCGAACCCGGCTCCATGAACTCACTGAGTCCGGTACGAGCGCTGCGATCCTGCTTTAACAACATCCAGCGCGGAGCTTCAAGGCGTGGAAATAATAAAAATAAAGCCAGTGTCAACGGCAATGCTTGTATCAGTATGGTAAGCGCTGCGCGCACTTGCCGCCACAGCCCGCCTTCGGCGTCGTTCAAGGTCATCAACACGGTTAACAACAAACCGCATACCAGGATGATATAAAGCCCCATCCACAAAGTCTGGTCATACAGAAACTGAGTAGCGGCAACGATAAACGCCAGAAACACCACCAGATAAACATCGCGCTCACGCTTCAGTTCCATCAACTTAAGGATCAGCGCAACCACAAACAAACCGGTACCGGCATCACGGCCGAAAACCGCTCGGTGCTGGGCGAATAGTAGAGCCAGCCCGGTCATTGTCAGTAGCAGTAAAACGATTTTCCCCGGTTGAACGTCGGGCCGGAAAATAATTGCCACTCGCCATAACCAGACAACCGCGACAAACGCCAGAATCGTAGGCGGCAAATGGTTGACATGCGGCGCGGTCACCAAACCCAGGCCCAGTAATAGCCCCAGCCATTGCCGGGGCGTGTAAGTCAATGTTGTTACCATCATCAGAATTTCGCCAAAGCCTGCAAACAGGCTTGTAAATGTAGCTCGCCTTGTCCCGGCGGGCGTTCAAATCCAGGCAGTCTGAGACCGAACTGCAAACCTTGTGCCTGCGCATCGAGCAGCCAGCGACATAACAAGCTCAGCCGATCCTCTAAAGGTAAGTTCAGCACCGCCTGATAATCCAGCCATAACTCACGACTCTGCAAACCCGAGTATTGCTTGACGAAAACGCCCGCCCCTTTGGCATAGCTTTGCCAATGAATATGTTTGATCGAATCACCTGGACGGTATTCAGCCAAGCCATAAAAATCATCCGCGCCTCTGTGTTTATGGCCTTGGTCGGCGGCGCTGTCGGCGCTGGCATCGGGAAAAGGCACTGATTTCGGCCAGGGCTTTGGATAAACCCAGACACCGACATCAAAACGCAGCGGCGACCAGGCTCTGAACCAGCCAAATGGAAAAAAACTGGCCAAGGTTACCGTAGGCAGTGCCAACCACCCTCGACTGATGGAAGCTATTGCCAACGTCCAGGACATTTGAACCTGTGGCGGTACGGAAATAAATTCGGGCTGAGCCAAACGGCAATGAATCTTTGTTCTGGCCCAGGGTGCGGGATTATCAATCAACAAATCGAAATGAGCCTGTTCGCCGGCAAATACCGGCGAACTTCGGCCCATGCTGACCTTCAATCCGGACAGTGACTTGAAACAATGCAAAATCGAAACAAAATAGACGCTGGCCAAGGCAAAGGTCAGCAGATACACCAGGTTGTTGTTGTAGACAAAGGCGATCAGAAGCAATAACAGCAAGACCACGGCAAACGCAAGACCGCGTCGGCTTGGCAAAATGTAAATCCGCCGATGACTGAGTGTAATCGGCTGTTTTACCGGGGCTTCACCCTTGAAAAATCGACTTTCGGCCAGCTTTTGTTTGAGATTCATAAAAATTTAATGTATAGCCACCTGTTCCAGAATCGGGGCGACGGTAGCTTCCGATTTAGGCGAATTTGGAATAAGCCTGTGCCCTGCCACGGCCGGCAACACCGCCTGGATATCTTCAGGCAGTACCGCATCGCGCTGATCCAGATAAACCCACGCCTTGGCTGCGTTCAGTAAAGCCAAACCGGCGCGGGGCGACAAGCCATGACTGAATTCAGTTTGGGTGCGGGTAAAATTCAGTATCGCCTGAACATAATCAAGTAACGCATCGGATACATGCACCTCATGGACTTTTTGCTGTGCCCAAGCAAGTTGTTCAGCCGACAGTGCCACCGGCAAGGATTCAATCAACACCGAACGCGCCTCGCCTTTCAGCAACGCACGCTCTGCGTTCTTATCAGGATAGCCCAACTCGATCCGCATCAAAAAGCGATCGAGCTGAGACTCCGGCAATGGAAAAGTGCCGATTTGATGAGACGGGTTCTGGGTGGCAATGACAAAAAACGGCACCGGCAGCGGATAAGTTTGACCTTCTGCGGTAACTTGGCGTTCTTCCATCGCCTCCAGCAAAGCACTTTGCGTTTTCGGCGTGGAACGGTTGATTTCATCGGCCAGAATCATTTGCTGAAACAAAGGCCCGGCATGGAACTTGAATGTTCCGCTCTTGGAATCGAAAATGGAAGCGCCGATGATATCGGCCGGCAACAAGTCGCTGGTAAATTGAATACGCTGGTAGGCCAGCCCGAATAAACGCGCCAGAGTATGCGCCAAGGTGGTTTTGCCGACTCCGGGCACATCCTCGATGAGCAGGTGACCTTGCGCCAACATGCAGCATACAGCAAGTTTCAGTTGTTTTGGCTTACCTAAAATGATTTGATTGGCGTAGGCCAATAGCTGACCGAGTAGTTGATGCATGAGATTGATAATACCTGTAGTTTAAGAAATCTGATCTATCAGTTTAGTCCAGACTGATCTTTTCACCACCAGGCCTCACTGCTCAAATAATTCACACGGTTTTGATCGTGACGTCACTTGCAATAATCCAGGGACAGAGCCATGAATGACTACAAAAAGCTTCAGGACGAACTCGTTAGCTGGCTAACCTCGCTCGCTGACACACTGACTGAAGAACCCTTCGAACCAGATTTGAAAGACGCTCAAGAAACCAACAAGCAAGCTCAAAAAAATCATAATAAACAACAAGGCATGGACTGACTCGGGTTAATCAAAGGGAGCGTCTTAGTGACATACAACCACCACCGTAGTGATTAGGACAAATACCTTGGACAGCGCAGCGCAACCAGCGCTTCACCCGGAGGGTGCAAAAGATATTGACTGAGGGATATCAACTTTCGGCTGCTGATTTATGATCGCGACAGATTTTATCGATTTGTTTCTGTTCCAGAGGAACATCGGTTAAGCCGCAGACATAATGGCCTTCCGCTTCCTGAAAATAATCACAGCTGTAACAAACGCCAAAGCTTTTCACATCGTTGGCTTTTTGTAAGGATGTCAGCAATACCAGGAGCAATGGTTCGAGATTCTGAATAAGATTGTCTGACATGTACTGTTTGGCATCGCAAAATTCATTCAGGGGTTTCAGAGAGGCAAGGATTCTGTGACCTTCCCGAGTCAGATGCAGATGCGAGATACGTCGATCATCGGGATCGACTTCCCGGCCAATCAGATCTTTACGTTCAAGTACCTGCAACGACTGCGAAACTGTGCCCTTGGTCAGGCCAAAATATTCGACCACAGAAGCGGAAGTATCGCTGCGTTGGTTGCACTGAGCCAGATATTCCAGGATTCTGACATGAATCGGCTGCAAGCCCAGAACCAGGCATTGCCTGCGTTCCACCGCCCCAACCAGACCACTGATGCGATCGATGATCTTAAACAGTTCTTCGGTTTCTTTCATCGATTAAGCACGCATGAACTCCGGTTGGGCAAAGGCCGCCCGATGGATGTCAGCATTGTAATAGCGAGTGGTGAACGGTTTGTTGCGGGCATCGGCTTCACGAAAACCAATTACAGAAGATTTGCCGGCCACAGTCGCGCTCCACCAGCCCGACGGGTAAATACATTGCGGGAAATAATAGCTTTCAATTTGGGCAAAACCGGCCTCGCGCATGGCTTGGCGCATGTCCTGCAAAATCGGCAGATGCACAAGCGGCGATTCACTTTGCTGCACGATCATGCCGTCCGGCGATAAGCAGCGCAGACAATCTTGGTAAAAAGCCTTACCAAACAGGCCTTCGGCAGGACCTATGGGATCGGTGCTGTCGATAATGATCAGATCGACCGCATTTTTTGCGGCATTTTTCACCCACTCGATGCCATCGATAAACTTCAGGTCGGCGCGTGGGTCATTGTTGGATGCACACAATTCGGGAAAATACTGCTCGGCCAGACGGGTCACCCGTTCGTCGATTTCAATCTGAATCACCTGTTCAACGCCGGGGTGTTTCAACACTTCATGCAAGGTGCCGCAATCGCCGCCGCCGATAATCCAGACTTTTTTCGGATTGGGATGGGAAAACAATACCGGATGGCTGAGCATTTCGTGATAAAAAAAGTTATCACGGGTCGAGACCATGGTGCAGCCGTCAATCACCATCAGGTAACCGAAGGTTTCAGTCTGATAAATTTCGATATGCTGGAACGGCGATTGCTCTTCGTGTACCTTGGCGTTGATTTTAAGGCCGAAAGCGGTGCCGACACCGGCGGCCTGTTCGGTAAACCATTGTGCTTGGGTCATGGGGTTATCGTCCTGTGTAATAAAATATCGGTATTATATAGTCTTTGTCTTACATCAATGAGGTGTTTGTGCCATCTTCAGAACCATCCTGGACGCTTGAAAACGCTGCGCAAACTTATGGCATTGCCCATTGGGGTGACGGTTTTTTTGCGATTAACGCAGCCGGCCATGTCACCGTCAGGCCCGACCCCGAGCGCGAGCAACAATTGGATTTATGCCGGATTACCCGGGAACTGCCTGATCAAAACTTAGGGTTGCCGGTTCTGCTGCGCTTTACCGATATTCTGAAAACCCGGGTCAGACAGCTACAGCAGGCGTTTGACCGGGCCCGGGCCGACTACCGGTATGCGGGCAGTTACACGCCAATTTATCCGATCAAAGTCAATCAGCAGCGGCAAGTCATCGAAAGCTTGTTGTCCGGCGGACAGTTGGGGCTTGAGGCGGGCAGCAAACCGGAACTGTTGGCGACCCTGGCGCTGTCCCGACACAACTGGATTATCTGTAACGGCTATAAAGACCGCGCCTATATTCGCCTGGCTTTGATCGGTCTGCGCATGGGGCACCGAGTTTATATTGTCATTGAAAAGCCTTCGGAACTCGATTTGATTGTTGAGGAATCGAAAAAACTCGGCATTGCCCCGCTGCTTGGCGTGCGCGTGCGTTTGAGTAGCATCAGCGCCGGCAAATGGCAGAACACTGGCGGCGAGAAATCCAAATTCGGCCTGCACGCTCAGGAATTGCTGCAACTGATCGATAAGCTGAAAGCCCACGGACAGCTTGACGCGCTGAAGCTGATGCACTTTCACATGGGTTCGCAAATCGCCAATATTCACGACATCAAAACGGCCCTCACCGAAGCCGGACAGTTTTTCGTACAGCTCAGTCAACTGGGCGCTGGTATTACCATCGTCGATGCCGGCGGCGGTTTGGGTGTGGATTATGAAGGTAGCCGCTCGCGCCGGGATTGCTCGATGAATTATGGCGTTGAGGAATACGCGCACAATATCGTGCGCACCTTTGCCGAGCTGTGTCTTGAGCACCAGCTTACGCCTCCAGATATTCTGACCGAATCCGGCCGTGCCCTGACCGCCCATCATGCGGTGCTGATTACCCAGGTTACCGATATTGAATCGCCGCACGCCGCCGATGTTGATTTGAAAATCGAGACCCGGGGCCAGCTGGCAGAAATCTATCATGACGCCCAGTTTGACCTGTCCCAGGCACATGCCGCGTTCGTGCAAGGCACGCTATCCCTGCCTGAACTGGCCGCAGCCGAACAAACTCATACCGCTCGCATAGCTTGGTTGAAAAACCACATCAACCCCAACGACCAGATTCAGGCCGGCATTTTTCAGGAACTGAAAGAAAAACTGGCCGATAAAATTTTCTGTAATTTTTCCCTGTTCCAGTCCCTGCCCGACATCTGGGGCATAGACCAGATTTTCCCGATTCTGCCCATTCACCGGCTGAACGAAGCGCCGACCCGGCGCGGCGTGATTCAGGACCTGACCTGCGATTCCGATGGCCGCATCGACCACTACATCGACAACGGCAATATTGAATCCACCCTGCCGATTCATGCCATAACGTCCGATCAACCCTACCTGATCGGCTTTTTCATGATCGGTGCCTATCAGGAAATTCTCGGCGACATGCACAATCTGTTCGGCGACACCCATACCCTGGACATCACTCTGACCGAAACCGGCTATTATTTCAGTCATCAGCAAACCGGTGAACAGGTCCGGGAGCTGCTGGATTATGTGCATATCGACAGCAACGAATTGATGGCGTTATACCAAGCCCGACTGGAACAGCATGTTGAAGTGAAAGACCAACGTCAGCAGTACTTGAGCGAACTGGAACAAGGCTTGAACGCTTACACCTATCTGGAGAAATCATGAATACCGGCTTGATTGGCTTAGGCGCCATGGGCGAAGGCATGGCCAGGAATCTGGCCAAGGCGGGGTATTTGACCTGTGTTTACAACCGCAGCGCCGAAAAAGCGAACAACCTGGCGACCGAACTCAACCTGAGTTGGTTTCAAACCATCAGCGAGCTGGCCGCCTCGGTTGAAGTGCTGTTGACCTGCGTCAGTGAAGACAGTGACGTGCTGGAAGTCATCAACGCCGCCGCGCCTTATCTTAAAGCCGGTTCGGTGCTGGTTGATTGTTCGACCGTCAGCGCCGATACCGCAACAGAGGCTGCACATCTGTTAGCCCGGCATAACGTGCATTTTCTGGACGCACCGGTGTCCGGCGGCGTGGAAGGCGCGCGTAAGGGCACGCTGGCGATGATGGTCGGCGGTGATGCCAAGGTACTGGAACGGGTAACACCGGTGCTTTCGGCCATCGCCACCCGCATCAGCCACATGGGCGACACCGGCGCGGGCCAGGCCACCAAAGCGGTCAATCAAATCATGGCCGCCGGCATCAATCAGGCAGTGACCGAAGCGTTAAGTTTTGCCAGGGCGCTGGATTTACCCATGGATAAAGTCATCGACGTGGTTTCAGGCGGCGCCGCCGGTAACTGGTTTCTGGAACACAGAGGCCCCAGCATGAGCCAGGGCCGTTTTGCGCCGGGTTTCAAACTGAAACTACATGCCAAGGATTTACGCATCTGCCAGGCCATGGCCGACAGCAAAAGCATCGCCCTGCCCTTGACCTTGCAAACTTTGAACGACTATCAGCGCTTGATCGAGCAAGGTTTCGGTGATGAAGATATTTCGGCACTGTTTCGGCTGAAAACCGCTGGTTCGTGAAACACTATGCCAGGAGCGCAGTCGGGCAGAAACACGCTGGCGATTTCAGAGAGTAAAGACGCGCTTTAAGTGGATTCAGGCCATAAGCCATGACCATGTACCAGCAGTGCGCTGAAGTCAGCTTGCCAACTTCAGCACACTGAGGTGATTTATTTGCTGTATTTCTTACGGAATTTGTCAACCCGACCTGCGGTATCAACCACGCGTTGTTTGCCGGTGTAGAACGGATGGCAAGCCGAACAAACTTCAATTTGTAGGTCTTTACCCAGCACCGAGCCGGTTTGAAAGGTATTGCCACAACCACAGGTAACGGTGATCTGTTTGTATTCAGGATGGATGTCAGGTTTCATGATTTATGCCTTATGTCGATGGCGCTGAGAATTCGTAAACCTGATATTATAAATGTTATTAACATTATCGACAATCCACTTATGCGCGTCATTACACTTAACGCCAACGGAATTCGTTCGGCCGAGCGAAAAGGTTTTTTCAACTGGCTGCCTGAACAACAGGCTGATCTGGTCTGCATCCAGGAAACCAAAGCGCAAAATCATCAACTGGAAGCTCCGGTATTCCATCCTGATGGCTATCATTGTTACTATCACGACGCCGAAAAAAAAGGCTACAGTGGCGTGGCAATTTACAGTCGAATAAAACCCGATCAAATCATTTACCGCCTGGATTGGCCGGAATTCGATCGCGAAGGACGCTATATCGAAGCGCAATTTCCAAAATTCAGTGTGGTTTCCGTTTATCTACCTTCGGGAACCTCAGGTCCGGAGCGGCAGGCGGTGAAGTATAAAGTGCTTGATTATTTCTGGGAAGTGATGCAAGCACAGGCAAAATCAGGACGCAGTTATCTGATCTGCGGCGATGTCAATATCGCACACAAAAATATCGACCTGAAAAACTGGCGCAGTAATCAGAAAAATTCCGGGTTTTTACCCGAAGAAAGAGCCTGGCTGGATAAGGTTTTTGAATCGGGTGATTGGTTTGACGGCTTTCGATTGGTCAACGACCAACCTGATCAATATACCTGGTGGTCAAATCGCGGACAGGCCTGGGCAAACAATGTAGGCTGGCGCATCGATTATCAGATCGTCAGTAAAAATCTGGCCGACAAAGCCAGGCAGGCATCGATTTACCGAGCACAGAAGTTTTCCGACCACGCCCCTTTGATCATGGACTATCAGCCGGTATCGGCATTCGCCGACGCATGACCCAAATCACCAAAACCAAAGCGGGCAGACCCAGTAACGCCGAGTAAACAAAAAACCAGCTATAGCCGAAACGCTCTACGATAATACCGGACTCCCGACCCAGCAGCGTGGCCGGTAAGGTCATCAGCGAGCTGAACAATGCATATTGGGTGGCGGTAAACGCACTGTTGGTCAAGCTCGACAAATAAGCGATGAATACCGAAGTAGCGATGCCGCCACTGAAGTTGTCGGCACTGACTACCAAAGCCAGTTTGAACAAGTCCGGCGTTTGCCCAGCCAGCCAGGCAAACAACAGATTAGTGCTGGCAGTCAGCAACGCCCCCAACCAAAGTGGCCCGGACAGGCCTAATCTAAAAACCAGAATTCCGCCAATCGAAGCGCCGATCAAAGTCATGAAAAAACCAAAAAACTTACCGATCTCAGCAATTTCAGCCTTGCTGTAGCCAATATCCAGATAAAACGGGTTAGCCATCACGCCCATGGTGATATCGCTAAGCCGGTACACCGCGATTAACAGCAGAATCACCCAGGCAAGCAAACCATTGCGTTGAAAAAAATCGACAAATGGCTCAATCAAAATAAGCCGCAGAGATTTCGGATTTTTTGGCATAGATGCCGGCGTTTCGGGGGGGGGGATCATTAACGTGGTCAACACCCCAATGGCCATGAATGCGCCATGATTTGATAGGCAAATGCCCAATCCCGCCATTCGGCCAGAAAAAAAGCACCGGCACCGGCAGTTAGCAGTGCTACCCGATAACCGAACACATACATGGCTGCCATCGCCGCCTGCCAGCGGGTTTCAACAGCCTCGATGCGGTAAGCATCCAAGGCAATATCCTGGGTTGCCGAACAAAATGCCACCCACACCGCACAAGCAGCCAAAAGCGCCAACTCTTGGTGCGGATCAATCATCGCCATGGCAAACAAACCAGCGGCAATACCCAATTGCGCGCAAAGCAACCAGGCGCGGCGCTTGCCCAACCAGTCGGTCAGCGCCGGCAGGGGCAGGTGATCAACCACCGGCGCCCAGATCACCTTGATTGAATAGGTCACCCCCACCCAACTGAAAAAACCGATAACTGAAAGCTCAATGCCGCTGTCCCGAAGCCAGGCAGACAAGGTGGAAAACACCAATAAAAAAGGCAGCCCGGCGGAAAAGCCCAAAGCTGCCATGCTGAACACCCGCGGCTGGAGATAAATCGCCAGCAGCGGATGTTTAGGTTGAGTCATGCCTTAGCCGTTGATCAGATAATGCGCAAAAATACTGGCGGCATATCCCGCTGCGATATAGGGCGTCCATTTCAGATGGCTGAAGAAGGTGTATTTATGCTGCGACTGCCCCATCAGCGCAACACCCGCCGCAGAGCCGATGGACAACATAGAACCACCAACGCCGGCAGTCAGGGTAATCAGCAGCCATTGATACAAATCCATGTCCACACCCATGCTCAAGACCGCGAACATAACCGGAATGTTATCGACAATTGCCGATAATACGCCAACAAAAACGTTAGCGGTTGTCGGGCCTAGACCGTCATACAAACCAGCAGAAACCAATTCCAGATAACCGATATAACCCAAACCACCGACGGCAAACACCACGCCGAAGAAAAACAGCAAGGTATCCCACTCGGCATCACGAACCTTGTGGAAAATGTCGTAATCATCATCTTCACTGTGGACCAGTGAAATACGATAGCCAAACAACATCAGCAAGCCCATACCGGTCATCATGCCCATGAACGGCGGCAAATGCAGAAACTGCTTGAAGCTAACGGCAAGAACAATAGTCAGGGCGAATAAAGCACAGATAGTGATCGCGCCCGGCTTCAGACTCACCAAGGCTTCATTGGTCTTTTCCGGCTGTTCATCAGGCACCGCCAGATACATAAACCAGGCTGGAACTACATAATTCACTACCGAAGGAATGAATAATCGAAAGAAATCAAAAAATTCGGCATAGCCCGCCTGCCAGACCATCAGTGTGGTGATATCACCAAATGGGCTGAAGGCGCCACCGGCATTGGCGGCCACCACCAGATTGATAAAACCAATAGTGAGAAATTTTTCGTTGTTTTTTCCAACCGCCATGACCACTGCGCCAACCAGCAACGCCGAAGTCAGATTATCGGCTACCGCCGACAGGAAAAATGTAATCACCCCGGTTATCCAGAACAATTTCCGGTAACCGAATTCCTTATGGACCATCCAGGAACGCAAGGCTTCGAACACATTACGTTCGGCCATGGCATTGATATAAGTCATGGCCACCAGCAAGAACAACATTAATTCTGCATATTCTTTCAGGTTATGTTCGAAAGCAGCATGCAGTTGTTCACTGGGAACGCCGGCAGAACTTGAAAGAATGGCAGCATGTCCCCAGATGACTCCGGCCGCCAGTATCACCGGTTTGGATTTTTTTAACCCGGTAAACTCCTCGGACATGACAAAACCGTAAGCGATCAGAAAAATCAGAACGCTATATATGCCGCGCTCGGTGCCGGTCAGCCCCAGGTTTTCAAACTCCGCCGCTGCTGCCAACTCCGGCACCGCCAGTAACGCTATTAAAATTAACAAGACACGCACGATTACTCCCTCTAGTAAACACACTGTTTGACGAACTTCGGCAGGCCTATACCTGACAAAACCGATACATTATAACGATAAAGTCAGGATTGTCATTTTCCCAAGACTCCTGGATGATGTATATTTATTCCGTTTAGTATCAGCCGGAAATTTTTAATACCATGTACCAATACAACTCTCTTGACCAGACCCTGGTCAACGAACGGGTCGCCCAATTCCGCGAGCAAACCGCGCGTTTTCTCAAGGGCGAATTAACCGAAGATCAATTCCGGCCACTACGCCTGATGAACGGCCTTTATATCCAGACGCACGCGCCTATGCTGCGCGTGGCCGGTCCTTACGGCCTGTTTTCTTCTAAACAACTGCGCAAACTAGCTCATATTGCCCGTACTTACGACAAAAACTACTGCCATTTCACCACCCGGCAGAATATCCAATTCAACTGGCCGAAACTGGAGCAGGTTCCGGACATTCTGGCGGAACTGGCGGACGTGGAAATGCACGCCATGCAGACCAGCGGCAACTGCATGCGCAATACCACCACCGACGCATTGGCCGGCGTCGCCGTCGATGAAATCGAAGATCCAAGGCCTTATTGCGAAATCATCCGGCAATGGACCATTTTGCATCCCGAGTTTGCCTATCTGCCGCGCAAATTCAAAATTGCCGTGTCCGGCACCGAGCAAGACCGTGCCGCCACGCAATTACACGACATTGGTCTGCATTTGGTAAAAAATGATCAAGGCGACATCGGCTTTCGGGTTCTGGTCGGCGGCGGCCTAGGACGCACGCCGATCATTGGTCAGGTGATCCGTGAATTTTTGCCTAAACAGGAGCTTCTGGCCTACCTTGAGGCCATCGTCCGGATTTACAACCTGTACGGTCGCCGCGACAATAAATACAAGGCCAGAATCAAGATTCTGGTTAAGGAAATCGGTATTGCCGCCTTCAAGGAAAAAGTCGAACAGGAATGGCAGTTAAGCCGACAGCCGTTGCTATTGAGCAACGAACGCATCGCCGAAATTAAACGCTATTTCGCCCCACCCGCATACGAGGCAAGCGCGGCCGACGACCGAACCTTGACCACCGATCTGGCCAAAAACGAAGCATTCGCCGACTGGTATCGGCACAACACGGTCGCCCACAAAGCAGCCGGCTACCGCGCAGTATTTGTCTCCTTAAAGCACCCGACTGCACCGCCGGGCGATATTACCGATCAGCAACTGGATGCGTTAGCGGATTTAGCCGACCAATACAGTTTTGGCGAAATTCGCAGCAATCACCGACAAAATCTTTTGTTGGCCGATGTCAGGCAGGATCAACTGTTCAATCTTTGGCAGGCGCTTAATGCCATCCATTTAGCCACCGCCAATATCGGTACGGTCAGCGATATTATCTGCTGTCCGGGTCTGGATTTTTGCTCGTTGGCCAATGCCGGCTCAATCGGTGTGGTGCGTGAACTCAACGAAGCCTTGGATGATCTCGATTATCAATACGACCTGGGCGATATCAAAATCAACATTTCCGGCTGCATGAATGGCTGCGCCCATCAAAGTGTCGGCCATATCGGCATTCTGGGGGTCGATAAAAAAGGCGAGGAATGGTATCAAATCACCCTAGGCGGCAGTTCGGAAAACCAGGCCGCGATCGGTCAGCGTCTGGGGCCTGCCGTATCCA
>RRYU01000731.1_pt1 | contig 15685 bp, 30 predicted proteins | sample 2162651 | NCBI WGS metagenome assembly RRYU01 (sample SAMN10267283, study PRJNA491782) | microbial mat metagenome | isolation source: biomat in the production well | place: Japan: Minami-Kanto gas field, natural gas well KTG3 | collected 2017-06 | reverse complement strand
AAAAAAAATATCCATTATAAAAAGAAATTTTTTAATATTTATAAAGATAAAAAAAAGTTATTAAATCCTAATTTTAATTCAAAATTAAAATTCCAAGATGCAAAATTTAAATCTCAAAAATCAAATAACCTACCTATGCCAAGAAAACCCTTTTATGCTATTTCTATGTTTAATGTAGATTCTGATTTTTTTAAAAAAATGTTTGAGATAATGGATGATTATTATGATGAGTTAAGCAAAGATTAATAAAGATATAAATTTAATTGTTAATAAAATGACTAATAAAAAACCTTTATTAAAAAGATGGGATTTTTGGTTTATGATGTCTGCGATATTTTTATTATTTTTACAAATATTTTTTCAATATGGGTATTATACTAAATTTATTAATGAGCAAACATATATAGATTATTTGAATGATTATTATAATAATAATACATTTACAAATGATTCTGCAATAGGTTTCAATGTTGATGGAGTTGGGATTTATTTGGCAAATACTGAATTTTTAAATTCGTATTTCGATACTCCTGAATATAACACTAGTTGTGGATTAACTGGATATACTGATACTTATGGTGTTTATAATTCACTTTATGATAGTTCTGCAACAAATAGAATTTTTTTTAATGTAGATAAATTTGATGAAATGTATATTGATGATGAAACAAAATTTAAAGTATTAAATAATGTATTTTTGCACGAATATAGTCATTTTTTAGATGGTAGGGGATATTTACAATTTTTTGATAGTGTTATTAATTTATCTTTAGATGATTATGGTAGAGTTGAGAATAAACAATATTATTTAGATTTATTTGATGAACATAGTTTTGAGATTGATTCTGATTTAGCATGGACTATTAATTTTAGTAGATATTGGAATGTTACTGATAATTGTTTTGTTTATGATGAGACAGATTGGCAGAATGAAATTAGAGTTAGAATTTTAGCATATTGTTTAGAATTAGAACATGATTCATATAATAAATTACAATTTAAAGAGGATGATGGTTATTGTTCAGAATTTGATTTTCATTTAAGAGATGATGATTTTGGAGAAGATGTATATTTAAAACAATATAATATTTTTATTGAGGATTTTGTTAAAAGTTATGTTGATGCTTTTATTTTGAATGAATCTTATGCTTTAAGTATAGATACAGAGGGAACTATTAGTTATATTACAAATTAAAAATGGTAGAAGTAAAATCACATACAAAAAAGATTAATGGGAAAACCATTAATGTTAAATCTTATTCAAGAAAAGAGCCAGTCCTTAGTGCATCAGATTATTTAAATAAAGTGTCAAGTGTAAAAACTAAAGATGAGTATCTGTATAATGGTAAAATTTTGACAAAGAATACTATATCTAATAAGTATGGGAAATTAGAAATTTTAGAAAATCCTAGAGGAGATTTTAAAAACTCAGTATATCTTTTTAGGGTAGATGAGGCAAAAAGAAATCATGGAATAGGTACTGCTTTAATAACTGAGGCTATATCTCAATATGGCAAAACATTGATGGCACAAGTTAGTAGTCCTAATTCTTTAAGGTTTTTTTATAAAAATGGATTTAGGCATAATAATCTAAATTTAAATGAAAGCCTTAAAGAGTTTGACAAATCTAGTAGTTTATATATGGAGAATAATTAAAAATGGTAGAAGTAAAATCACATATAAAAAAAATTAATGGAAAAACCATTAATGTTAAATCTTATGCAAGAAAAGAACCAATACTTTCTGCATCTGAGTATAATTTAAAAAATACTAGAGTAAAAATTGTGGATAAATGGGATGATGCACAAAATTTTGAAAAAAATAAAAAAGATTTAGATAAATATGTTAAGGCATTAAATCAATATGCTTGGGTAGGGATTGATGAAAATGATATTCATTATAGGTATTTATCTGAAAAATTATCTGTTGCACAAGACCATGAAATTATGAATCATTTATCTAAAGATTTTTCTTCTACTGATTTATTTGTTAAGCCAGAGATTGACCCATCACAAATTGTTGTTATGGTTGATACTGATTATTTAAGTTCTCATAAAGGAAATAAAATATCTTCTGAATCTATTAATATTTTATCTAATAAGAATAAATTTGATACTATTAATGATGTATTAAAATCTAATAAAAAATTATCTAGTGTTCCAATTTTTGATTTAAGAGATAATAAAGTAGTTGAGGGAAACCACAGAGTAGAAGTTTTAAAGAATTTAGGTTACAAATCTATCCCAGTTCATATTGATAGGTGGAATGGTTGAGCAAAGTTTATAAAGTTCTAAATTTAATTGTTAAATAAATGATTACTCATTTGAAATTATAAAAATGGTAGAAGTAAAATCTCATGTTAAAACTATTGATGGAAAAAAAGTTTTCGTTAAAGGTTATTCAAGAAAAGAGCCTCCTATGACTGCTGGAGATTATTTAAAAAAAACCAAGTCTGAAAAAAAAGAGAGAGATTATGAATCTGAGTGGGAGAAAAAAGTTGAAAAATTACATAATCACATGAACACTATTGATTATCTAAATGTTAATGATTCTTTAAGAGAGAGAATTGAGGATGAGATAGTTCGTGGAGAGATAACAACTCCTAAACAAATAGATAAAACTATTGAGGGATTTAGAGCCAATATTGAGCCTAGAAATGCTTATAGACCTAGTGCTAGAGGCAGGGAAATTACTGATAATGATGGAGTTGTAATGGCTTTTGCTAATGATAGAGGTAATGTTAGAAATGGTAATGATTCTTTAGCAACTTCTGAGAATGGGGAAGTTTTATATTCTTATGCTACACCTATTGCATTTAATTCAAGAGTTCAAAGAAAAACATTAATTAATAGTAATTCTTATTATAATACTACTGCAACTCAAAGAAATAAAGTAGTAAGAGAACTTGGAAGTTATGGTAAATTAGTTACTCCTAAAGAATTAAAATCTGCTATGGATTTTGAGAAAGTAAATTATTCGGAGGGTAGATTATAAAATGACTAAAAACAAAAAAGATGAAGTTGTAAAAGAAGTATTAACACCAATTTTATTGATTGTGATGGTAATATATCTAGTATTCCCATCTAAAGATGTTACTTCATTCTTTTTTGTATCTGCTTTGGCAGTTGGAATTTATTTATGGAATAGAAAATGGTAGAAGTAAAATCACACACAAAAAAGGTTAATGGGAAAACTATTAAAGTTAAATCCTATGCAAGAAAAGAACCTCCTAAAACTGCTGGAGAATATTTAAAATCTAAACCTAAGAATAATCAAATTAAAAAATTTATTCCTTTTGATGATTTTGAGAATGATTATCCTAATGCTAATTGGGAAACTTTTGGAAATATGAAATCTTTAACACATGAACAAGTATTTGTAAATGCGAATTTTGATTATCAAACATTTAATGAGTTCAAAAATAGTTTAGGTAAATATGATGATGATTTAAGTAAAGTTTATGATTTTGCAGATAAAAAAGGTTGGGTTGAAATTGGTTCTGATAATTCTTATAATTGGGATGCACCTATTGATGAGACTTATGAAATTAAAACATTTTATGATGAAGTTAATAATGATTATAAACATTTTTATTTTAAACATTTAGGAGGAGATGTTAGAGGAAATTATGAAATTTCAGAAGTTACAAGTTCAGGAGATTATAAATTTGATGAAGATGTTATGATTCAAATGACAGAAGATGCAGTAGATTATAGAGTAAATACATTAAATGATAATAAAATTGAGCCTATTGATGTTTATGGTTCGGAATGGTATGGTTATTTAAGAGATGGAATCTATGCTACAAAGAATAGAGATAATTTAATAACAACTGAGGTTTATGAGAGATTAGAAGATTCTTATAAATCTAAATATGAAAAATTAGATGATTAAAAATGGTAGAAGTAAAATCACATACAAAAAAAGTTAATGGGAAAACTATTAAAGTTAAATCCTATGCAAGAAAAGAACCTCCTAAGACTGCTGGAGAGTATTTAAAATCTAATACTAAGAAACAAAAAAAAGACCCTAAAACTATGGTTGCTTATGTAGTTCAGGGAAATTATGGAAGTGGTTGGGAAGATGTTACTGAGGAGAGTTCAACTTATGGTGCTAGAAATAGATTAAAAGAATATAATGATAATGACCCTTATCCACATAGATTAATTCAAAGGAGAGTTCCTTTTCAGAAATTATCTAAAAATGATGAAAAAAATAATTTAAGAGAAGAACTTGATTTTAAAAAAAGAATTAATAAATCTTTAGAATCTAAAGGCAAATCTCCAAGATATTGTGATGCTAGTTTAGATATTTTAAAAGATAAAATTAATTCTTTTGATTCTAATTCTTATGAAAGGAAAACCTTAACTAAAGAACAAGCAAATGAATTATTTTCTAAAGGTGGAACTCCATCAATTAAACCTAGAAGTCATATAATTGGAATGGGTGTATCAAAAAAACATTTAGAAGATGCAAAAAAATCTGCTGAGAAGTCAGGATATAGAAATGTAGAAAGTTCTAAGACTAAAGATGGATATTATAATATAAGTGGAACTCATTTAAAGGATATGCCTAGATTAAAAAGAGGAGAATTTGATGAAAGAGTTAAAAAACAATTTCCAAATATATCTTTAGAAGATTCAAAAATATTATATAATAAATATATTAGTGGGGATTTTGATTAAAAATGGTATCTGTAAAGTCTCATACAAAAAAAATAAATGGTAAAGTAGTTAATGTTAAACAATATGAAAGGAAAGAACCTCCTATGACTGCTAAGGAACATTTAAAGCATGAAAAACTAAAAGATATTAATATTTCAGATGAAGAAAAAATTGAAATGTTAAATGAGACTTTAGCAGATAATTTTGACCCTTTCTTTTTTGTCTCAGAAAATAAATCTTTTGGTTCTACTGAGGCATTTGAAATTAATGAACAATTAGATTTAGATGGGCAATACTTTTCATCACATTATGTTAGCGATTCTTTAGTTGGTATGCACTCTCATATTTTAAATCCTAGAGGACTTAGAAAAACATTAGAACAAGATAGATTAGTTCATGCCAAGCAGTCTAAAGTTAAATCTGAGAAAGTATATTCTATGAATAGAGATAAATATTTAGATTGGGATGAGGAAATTGCATATCATAAAGATGTTATTTCAAGATTAAATAAAGGCGAATTTGTCCCTTATCAAAATAATAGATGAGTTTTCTATACTCACACTTTCTTATTCTTTATAAACTACATTAATTATATTATATTTATGGAATGTAGGAAAAAGCACTTCTATTTTAAATTCTCGGAATTTGATGAATCTGAGTTAGAAACTTTATATTCAAAATTAGATATTGATAAAAATAAATATCCTAAAGATGTAATTTGGGTTAAAATATTTAATGATGGAGTTATACAAGTTTTGGATAAAAAACATAATTTGTTTGAAGATAAAGATTTTGAGGGCAATAAAGTTAAAACTACTTTTTTGAAAAGATTAATTGAAAAGGAATTTGAGCCTTTTGCACATTATAATTAAAAATGAGAAATATAAATTTATTAGAAAAATATTGTAATCAATTTGGAATTAAATTAAATTCTAAAAATTGTTACTCTTTAGATTTTGAGACAGGAGGACTTAGTTCATGGACTGATGGTATTTGTTCAATGACTTTGAGAAATGTTATTTTAGATAAAACTTATAATTATCTTATAAGACCTAAAGCAAATAAAGTATATAAAATGTCTGCATTAGAAATTAATAAGTTAAATATTGAAACTCTAAATAAAGATGGAATCTCAGTTTGGGATTTAGGAAATAAATTATTGTCTCAGTTCCAATTTGAAGATTATGTTGTGTTAATAGGACAAAATATTGATGAATTTGATATTAAATATTTATTACAAATTTTTAAAGAAAATGGAAATTCAACAGCAGTTCCTCCAATGATTACTATAGATACAAAAGTATTAGCAGATAAATTAGATATTAAAACTAAATTCAATATTAATTCTTTGAGTTTAGGTGTTATGTTTAAAGCATTTTGTGATGCTGGAAGAATTGATAAATCTAAACATGATTTGTTAAATAAAGCACATCATTCAGAAAGTGATACTTTAATGTGTGAAGAAGTATTAGCTGTTTTATTAGAAGAATATTATAAAGAGGTATGAATAACCTCAATTTTTTGGATTAGTATTCAAAAGTCTTATTTTAGCCTTAATTTTAGTTTTTGCAGTTGGATTTGATATTATCGTCTCAATTATTAAAATAGTTTCAAACTTTTTAAATATTTGCATTTTTTCTATGTGATTGTTATTATCACTATTTAATAATATATATAAATCATTTTTAGGATAAATATTCTATGGATGAAACACCCAATCAACCAAATCAAAATAAATCTATTTTAGAGAAATTTAAAGATTTTTTTGCCATTAGAAAAGAAATTAGAAAATATGAATCACAATTAAATTTAATTGCAGAAGATATTTTGGCTTTGAAAGAAGAAAATAAACAATTATCTGAGGAGTTATTTACATTAAGAGAAGAAAATAAAAGGCTTAATGAATTAATACTCTCCAAGCAAGATGAATTAAATTAAAAATGGCTAGAGCAACAACTTACACTCGTAGTAGAATTAGAAGTTTATTACAAGAAAAAGGTGTTACTAATATCAAAACTTTGCGACAGCATGGAATGACTAAAGTTTATAATGAGGATGGAGATAGATGTATTGCTATTTTATCTGATTTATATTTTACAATATTTGGAACTTATGAAGTAGATATTCCTATTCATAGTATTGACACAATGAGACTGAGTATTGATTTTCCCTACCTTACAGTAAGAATATTTACTAAGGTTAGAGAATATATAGAATTTCATATCCCAGCATATAATGAAAATGAAAGATAAAATAATTGATGTAGAAGTGAAAGAGACTAAAATTATAGATAAAGAATTTTGGACTTTAGAGAGAAAAGCATTATTGAAAAAATTGATAGTTGTATTTGTATTATTATTATGTATTGCATTATTATCAAAATCCACTCATGGTGCAACTTCTGTTATCCCTGAGGGAGATGCAGTATTAGGAAAATATACTATTGATTGTCTAGGAGAAGATAATTTATTGTATATTTATGGTTATGATGAAGATAATCCTGATGGAACATTAATTTATAATTCTGAATGTGATGTAATGAAGTCTGTTAAAGAGCAGTATATCTATCAAGCAGTAAGGTTAGTAATTAAAAATAGTGAGGATTCTGATGATAGAATTAATTATGAGGAATGGTTTGATGCAATAACTGATGATAGAATTAACATCAAAATGGACACTTTTTCTGAAAAAGTATGTTTTACTATTGAAACTAAAAAATACTCAGATATTACTATTGCTGGGCAAACTGAGGAACAAGTAAAAGAATATTACAAATGTTTTGATACAGCAACTTTAACTTCAAATACTGAAAAAGGAGAAAACTCAGATATTGTAGAAGTTTATGTTAATAATGAATTACAAAAAGAATTTACTATTTCAAAACCAATAGAACCAGTAAGAATTACATTTTCTGATTTGGCATTTATTAGTGATGATTTGGATGATAAATTAAATGTTAAAATAATTAATCCTGCTGGAAATACACTTCAAATGAAATTACTTGATACGAATTTGGAATGTGGGATAAAATCTTTTTATATTGGAGACCAATATACAATTTTATGTAACAAAACTAAAAATACTCCTACTTATTATATGCAATTACAAGATTCTAATAAAAAAATTTATTATGGGGAATATACTTTGCCACCTGAGACTAATACTTCTGATACAAATTATACTTTATTTATTGTTATTGGAGTTGTCGTGATTTTATTTATAGCATATAATACTTATTCAAATAAATCAAGAAGTAAAGATAAAACTGCATTAGACCAGTTAGAAGAATAAGATAATGATTAATTTGGAGGATTAAAAGATGTTATTTGAATTAATACAAAATTGGAGAAATTACAAAAAATATAAAGATTCATTAGTATTGGATAAATATATTTTACAAACCTCTACTAAACAAGAATTAATGTCCCATAATATTCAAATAAAAAATTTTATTATGACTAAAAGGATGGATAATGATGGTTTTTTAGATTTCTTTTTATCTTTTAGACCATCTTATTTTGATAAGTTTAGAGCAAAAAAGAATATACTTTTAGAGCAATTTCACGAGTTATTTGGAGACTTTTTAGTAGAGAATGATTACTATTCAATTAAAAGAAGTTATGATTTAATTATTAATGATTTTAAAGAAGATATTTACATTAAAGAAGTAATAAGAGATTTGATTATTTTAGAATTTCAAAATAAACAAATTTTAGTATTTTTTGGAGATTTTCAGCAATTAGACCATAGAGAAATTGGAGATTATGTATTAAAAGAACATCCTAAATTCACAGTATTTAAATTACAAATTTTACAAACTTACTCTCTTGAAGAATTACAAACTTATTTCAAACTAACATTTAGACAAACTAACACTCTAAGAGTATTGGATAAGATTATTAAATTATTTGCTAGACAACAACAAATTAAAAGAATTGGAAGTGAAGATGAGAAATTTACTTCTTTATTTTCAAAGAATAATGTTGAGGCATTAAGGCAGTATGAATTTGATAAATATTTATATTTTAATGAAGATTATAAAATTCCTCACGATAAATTATTAAATGTGGCAAGTGTTGGAACTACAGGGAGTGGAAAGACATTCACACTTAATTTATTGTTACTACAAATTCTTTTCGGAGGAGATTTTAGAAGAATAATTTATTTTGATACACAAAATTCATTTAATGAGACAGTAATGGATTCAGTTAATCCAATTTATTTAAATAAAGCAAAATATTTACAAGATAATTATTTTAAAATTGATGAAAAAAATTTTTATCTCTCAGAACTTGATTTTGTAATGAGTGTTAATTTTTTGCTTGAAACTAAAGGTTATGGTAGTGGAGAGGCTAAGGCTGGAGTTGTAAGAGTTGAGTATGATGATTATGAAAATTTTAGAGAGGCAGTCTCAGAAATTTTACAAGTAGAAAAAAAGAAATTATCTGTTTTCAAAGATTTAAATAAATTAGAAGATTTAGAGGCAATAGATAGATTTATGAAAAAAGTTATTGTTAAACCTACTGGTTCAATTTTTGATGATTTAGAAACTAGAGAACAATTTTTTGCTATATTTAGTTTTCAAGATACATTTTTTTATGAAGTTGCTTGTTATTTATATTTACAAAAATTTAAAGATATTTTATATGATAGAAATGCAAAAAAAACATATTTTGTAGCAGATGAAACTCAAAAATATTTAGGAAGTGCTTTTTTAAAAAAAGTATTATTAGATTTAGTAAAAGAAAAAAGACAATTTGGATTTAGATTCTATTATACTGGACTTACTTATCAAGATATTAGTAGTTTTGTAAGATTTACACAGCATATTATTTTTAATTCATTTAATGATGCTTATATGCTTAATACTCTAAGGTCAATGAGTTCTACTCCTATTGATTCTTTAAAAACACCTATTGAAAAAATTATTAATGATACAACAGCAAATAAAATTAAGAAAACTGATTTGAATTTGAATTTAACAACACCAAATAAAAGTGCTAGGAAATTACTTGAAGATGCTGAACTTGATATGACTTCTGATGAAAAAGAAATGGCAGAAGATAGAATTAAAAAACAAGAACAACAAGAATTAAAATCTAAACAAGAGAGAGTAGTAGATTTAGTTGATGATGAATTAGTTGATGAAGTAAAAGAAGATGATTGGATAGAAGAATGAGCAAGATTCAAAGAGGTTTATGTTTATGTGCTTTCTTATGTTTTCAAAACCTACATTAAAAACCATAACACAAAGTCTCCGTAGCACTTGGAGGGTGTTAATATTCCTTTTTTTCACACCGAAAACTTGAATTTAATCTTAGGGATGTTTTAACAATATATTTAAGAATTAATTATTTATATATTTTTCTACTTTTTATATGTAATTTTGTATTTTTTTTCAATTTTTTGTGATTTTTTCACAATTTCATTATTTAAATCCTTTTTTTTCTCAATTTGTAATTTAATTGAATACATTAAAAATAAAAATATTCCTGCACCTCCTAAAGCATAAACTATAATTATTGATGTAGTTTTCATAACTTCAAATAAAGTTTTATCATTTAGTTGTGATGCAATTAAAAATACACTTACATAAATTAATGAAACTTTTGTAAGATTATCTTTAAAATCTCCTTTTACCATTTTATTTTTTTTGAACAAATAATGAAATTCTAATCATTAAGGTTTTCAAATCTATATAATGATTATCATTATAATTTAAAATTTCTAAATTAGGATTTTTTTCTAAAAAACTATTTATCTTCTCTAAAATATCTTCAATATCTCTTTTTTCTCCATTAAGATTAATCTTTTTAATTGGTTTAGTTTGAAACTCTTTTTGATTTTCTTTATAATAAATTATAATTCTAGTTAGTCTCTCTTTTTTTGGATTAAAATAAATATTTTCTTGTATTGATAATAATTTTAATTTATTCTCTATTAAAAAATTAGAAATCTCTTGTAAAATTGAATCTGAATCATCTTTATATCTTCCAATCCACTCTTTTCTCAAAATTTTTTCCATATTAAAATTAAAATAATTAATAATTATAAGATTTATCTTTAATAAGATAATTCCGAATTAAATTCTTCTTTCATAAATTCTTCTAGGTCTAATGAGAATTTTCTCGCACCTTTTTGATAAGATAAATCAACTAGATAAATATATTTTTCTGAATCATTATCAAATGTAGAATTTATTGAAAAATTTTCTATAATTGTGGGCTTACCATCCAAATTAAATTCTTTTGCATGAATAAACTCACAAAAATCCACTACCGAATTTAGATTATATAAATCTAATTCTTGAAACTTTTTTATTAATTCTTTTTCAAATTCCATATTATAATATATCCAAATTAAGAGATTTATAAATAAATCTATAATGTGGGCTTTATACTCTCATATTTAATCATCCCATCAAAAAGGATTAATATAGGCTAATAGAGATAGATTTATAAATACTTCTAAGTAATGAATGATTAATCACTACTCAGAAAGGTTTATAAATACTCTTTGATTATTTACTCTTAGGCTTAAAAGTCTAGGTCTTATATATAAATATAAAAAAATGGAAAATAAAATTGCAGAGATTAAAAATAAATTAGAAAGTGTAGGAATTAAAAATCCTTATATTGATATTCAAAATTATAGATATAGAGATTTTAGGGACTTCTTTGATAAGAAAGAAGATTTATTTGAATTGATGAGAGAGAATTTAGATGATGTAGAATTTTTTGAATTTGAGGAACTTAGATATAATTTAGAAAATATTGAGATTACAGATTCTTTATTTGATAGTATTAAGGATTGGTTTGAACTTAAAGGGGATGATAGAGATTGGGAAGAACCTAAAAAATATTTTATTGGAAAAAAATTAGGGTCTCTTTTAGGAGATGAGGAGTTTGAAAAATTAGTAAATGAATTTATGGATGATGAATTAGATACAGAACTTGCATCTTCATTATTTGATTATGAGAATTACGATTACTATAGGGAATCAAATGGGTTTGAAAGTTTGGCTTACTGGACTATTTACTGGTCTCCTCAAATTGAAGATGTAGAACTTGCTTTAAAATGTGGCTTAGTTCCATTTAAATATGATGGAGAATTTTTATTGGCTCTTGGTGGTTGTGGCATGGATTTATCTCCTAAATTAGATGCTTATATGGGTCTTGCATGGGGACAAATTTCTAAAGATTCTCAATTATTTAGGCAAAAGGATTATTTTGAGTATGTAGTAGGGAAATCTACTACTGAGGAAGTATTAAAAGAAATTAAATTAAATGAACCTAAAGTAAAAATTTCTTATACTTTAAATGAGGATTCAAAAAAAGATGAGTAAATTAAATACTTATAGTATAGATATTGATATTAAATGGTCTTTACAATTTGAAGTAAAAGCAAAAAATAAAACTGAGGCAAAAAATAAGGCATTTAAAAAAATCACTAAAAGTGATTTTAATTTTGATGTGGAGAAAATAGAAAATGGATATTAGTATTAGTTTAAATGAAAAAGAACTTAATTTATTGTATGATTCAATAGAATTTTTATTTTTTATTGGTGGAAATAGAGATTTTATTGCAGAGAATAGAGAAGATTTAGAGAAACTTAAAGATAATTTAAGAGTTCTTAAAAATATTAGGAGTTAGTAGTTTTAAGATGGTAGAAAAAAAAGAAATTTCAAAAATAGAATTAATAAATTTAGTTGTAGGTTGTATGGCTGATTTTTATTTATTTGATGAGGTTACAGATAAAGAAAGTTTTACTCTTAAAGAGATTGAAACTTCTATTAAAAGTAGAGTTGATGATGCAGTAAAATTTTTTGATAAAATTGGAGTAGTTGAAGAACCTAAAAAAGTGATGTGTGAGAAATGTAATTTAGAGATGCAGTTTGATGAAATTAAAAATCACTGGGAATGTAAAAAATGTAAGGCTATGAAAATTAAAATGAATTTTATTAGTGATGATTTACAAAATAAAATTCGTTGGAGAATTAATGAATTAATAAAAGATGAAAAATAATATTTTATGTAATTCAAATGATAGTATTAAGGATTTAATGAAATGTAATTATACTATTAGTGAAACTGATTTTTTAGTAATTGATAATTTATTAAAAAATGAAAAAGGTTTAAGTGTAATTGATTTAGTAAAAATAATTAATAGGGATAGAACTACTATTCAAAAAGTTATGATTAAATTATTAGAAAAAGAATTATGCTATAAAAGGCAGATTAATTTAGATAGAGGTTTTATGTTCATATATTTTGCTAAAGATAAAATTAAATTAATTTCAGAGATTGAAAAAAGTTTAGATTCTCAATTTAAGGAATTAAAAAATAAATTAAAAAATTGGGGGAATGAATAAAGATGGCTAAAGTATTAGAAGTTGAAAATTTAGAAGAAAAATTTATAGTAAAAATAGAAGTTAGTAAAAAGGAATTTGGGGAAAGATTTAATCTTTTTGATGATTACTTATTTGTATCTAAAGATAATGATTCAGATTCAATTAAAACTCATATAACTAGGAGAGGAAAGGATAATAAAACTATGTATATTTTATTACCTAAACCTTTAAAAGAGAAAATTAAATTCAAAAAAGGAATTAGAACAAAAGATATTTATTTAAAAAAATTAAATGATATTGAATACTCTTTTAAATTAAAATGATAATTGATATTGAAAAAAAATATTTTGCTTTAATTAGTAGATTGGAGATACTTAGAACTAAAGAATATTTTTTTGATATTACAATTAGGGGAAAAGATGTAAAAGGATTACATTTTTTTATAGGCAAAATTTATTTTTCATTTTATCTTAGATTGGGCAAATTATAATCTCACTACATATATGTAGTGAATTTCTTATCACTACTTAAATAGGTTTATAAATATAGGTTTATTATTTAATCTTAGGCTTAAAAAGTCTAGGTCTTAAAAAATGGTTGATTATAAAAAAAGAGAATTAAATAAATTATGTAAAGCATATAATGAAATCCATGATGTAGTGAATGGATATTATTTAAATCAAATTAATGGTGCAGATTCAAAGCATCTAAGGACTACTTTAGATGGATTAGAATATTTATTTACTTTAAATGGATATGAATTAAAAGTATCTAATTCAGATAAATTTGTATTAGTGAGGGCTAAGTAAAATGGATTATCAAAGAGAAGATATTTTTAAATTATTGAAAGATGATGAGTGCTATATAATTTCAAGTCATGGAGATTATAAAGTAAAGATTAGAGAGTTTAATAATTTTGATGAGATGATGCAAGTAAATATAGGAGAGCAAGGAGGGAATTTTAATATTTTTGTAGGGATTCTTCCTAATGGATTTAAATTAGATTGGAAAGGTATGCAAGATTTATGCAATACTTATAATGAGGTAAATTAAAAATGGATGCAAATTATCTACCTAGATATAATGTAAAAATGGTTGATGAAATTTATAATAGAAAATTAAATCAAGCAGTTTTTAATTTTGAGTTAGTAAATTGGAGAAATTTTGTGGAGGCAATTATTATTAAAAATCAAAAAATTTTAAGTGCAGATGATTTAATTAATTTGGTTGCTATGATTATTAATTTTACAAATAGTATGAATAAGATTACTTTTTCAAGAAGTGAATTAAATTTAATTTTTTATGATTTTTTTAAAAGTGATTTTTTAGTATCTTTATATAAAAAAGAAATTTTAGGAGAGATTAAAAATGGTAATTGATTATTTAAAAAATACTTTATATGAAGAAGTTTATAATTTAGTAAAAGAGGGTAATACTCAATTATGGCTTACTAGAAATAATGATAAAAAAGAGAAAAGAAAATTTTTTATCAAAGATGATATTTTGGCTATTAAAAGAAAAAGGTCTCAGAGATGGGGTGATGATTTTAGGCATTATTATAATGATTTTAAAGCAGTAAATTTAGTAAAAACTTCTAGTGATAGGGAGAAATGGGAAAAGTCTCTTAAAAAAGGCTTAGAGATGCTTAAAAAAAGTGGTTTATGGGAGGATTTTCAAGAAGATATACAAAAAGTTTTAGATATTGGATGGGATAAATTAAAAGAATATCAAAAAATAGAGAATACTAAATTTGATGAAGATTATACAAAAAATCAAGAAATAAGATTACAAAAAATTAAAGAACTAGATTTAAGATTTATTAAAATTGATGATGATAAAAAAGAGTATTTGAATTGTAATATTTTATATCATTTACAATATGGGCTTAGAATAAAAAAAATGTATTTTGGTAAGTATCAAAATGAAAAAATTTTAGGGAGAATTAAAGAGGCTATGCAAAATAAAAAAAGTATTATTGAGAGTGCTAGAACTAATTATGATGTAAGTTTTGAATATAATCCAGAAAAAAATTTGGCATGGTATTCAGAAGAATATAAGGGTTGTGGTAATGGGCATTATTATTTGGCTTTAAATGAAACTCATGCTTTTTTTTATGAGGATGATTAAAAATGGTAGATAAAAAGATAATAGATGATGTATTAAATATTTTTCAAAAATCTTTAATTGAGCAAAGAAAAAGAGAGTATCAAAATCCTACAAATTATCAAATATTTGCAGTATTTAGTGATGAGGGATTTTTAGGATTTAAAGCAGATTCATTTTGGAGTTTAAGTCAAAAATATTTCAAAATTCATTCTAAAGGAGATAGTGAAAGATTATTAAATAGTTTTTTATATTTTTTAAATAAAGAAAAAAAAGATTTAAGTGAGGATAGTTTTGAAGGATTTTTCCAAAGTTTGAATACTCATTTAGGTAATAAAAAAATAGGATACTTAATTTTAGTTTTAGAATTAGGTAGTTTTAATCCTATTGAATATTACCAAATATTATTAAATTTAGATAATTTTAAATATGAATTACATAAAAAAAATAATTCAGATATTAATTTAGAAAATTTATTTTTAGGAGAGGATGATTAAAAATGGAAGATGTAGGATTTGATGATTTTTTAAAGTATTTATCACAAGATGGGACACTAGACAAAAAAAA
>RRYU01009887.1_pt1 | contig 15689 bp, 12 predicted proteins | sample 2162651 | NCBI WGS metagenome assembly RRYU01 (sample SAMN10267283, study PRJNA491782) | microbial mat metagenome | isolation source: biomat in the production well | place: Japan: Minami-Kanto gas field, natural gas well KTG3 | collected 2017-06 | reverse complement strand
TGGATCGCATGAAGACCACCCGGCAGGACGTGCTGGATGCCCTCAAACAGGCCGACCTGAGCGAGCTGACCAGCCAGTCCCAGGGCATCGGGGCCAAACTGCAGAAGCTGAAGAAGGATTACATCGTCGCCTACATCGGCCTGCACACCAAAGCCCGGCTGGGCGTGAACGACGACAAACGCAAGGTAGGCCTGCTCAACGACCAGCGCCTGCAAACCCTGCTCAAACTGGCTGGTATCGACCTGATGCCCCGGCAGCAGCTCACCGATTACCAGAACCGCCTGGCCGGACTGAAAAGCTGCTTCGCCCTGACCGAGCAAAACCTCGACGCCTCGCCCATCTGCCCGCATTGTGGGTTCCGGCCTTCGGTGGAAACCGGTGCGGCGGCAGGCTCGCAGATGATCGACCAGATGGACGCCCAGCTCGATGCCATGGTGACGGCCTGGACCTCCACCATCCTCAGCAACCTGGAGGACCCGATCACCCAGGCCAACATGGACCTGCTGAAGATCGACGACCGTGAACCGCTGGAAGCCTTCATCAAGTCGAAGGAACTGCCGGTGCCGCTGGACAGCAACTTTGTCCATGCATTGAAGGAGGTGCTCTCCGGCCTGGTCAAGGTCACCGTCAAGGCGCAGGAGCTGCAACAGGCCCTGCAGGTCACCGACGGCCCGGCCACCCCGTCGGAGATGAAGAAACGCTTTGAGGAGTACATCGATCAGCTCATCAAGGGCAAGGACCCGGCCAAGGTGCGGATCGTTGTTGACCCATAAGGAGAATTAACATGTTGATACATGCGATCAAGCTGAATAACTTTTTGAGCTTCGGTGACAAGTCTGAATCTATACCATTGAATTCGTTGAATGTCATTATCGGCCCCAATGGTTCCGGAAAATCTAATTTGTTGGAGGCGATAGAGTTGGTTCGAAGTGCGCCAGAACAATTATTAAAGCCGATTCGCGAAGGTGGCGGTGTCCGTGATTGGCTCTGGAAAGGCGCTAAAGGGACACCAACTGCCTCGTTGGATGTTGTTGTTGACAACCCTCTTGGCCCCCAAAGTCTTCGGTATGTCTTGTCCTTCACTGCAGTTAATCAGCGGTTTGAGATAGTTGATGAGAAAATTGAGAACGAAAAGCCTGTAGATAGTAGACATCCTGAACCATATTTTTACTATCATTTCAATTCTGGTCGGCCGACGCTCAACGTGAAAGGCGATACACGTACCTTACGGCAAGAAGATGTAAATATGGAAAAATCTATTCTTTCCCAACGTCGCGACCCGGATCAATATCCTGAAATAACCTATCTTTCCCAAAAGTTCAGCAATATAAAGCTTTACAGAGAATGGAGTTTTGGCCGTTATACCGTACCTCGTCTGCCGCAAAAGGCAGATCTGCCAAATGATGTGTTGGAGCCTGATGCAAGCAACCTTGGATTGGTTTTGAATCGTCTTCGCCGCGAGCCTGCTGTGAAGAAACGCCTGCTAAGTGCGCTACGCGCACTTTACGATGGCATAGATGATTACGACGTTCATATAGAGGGTGGCACCGTCCAAGTTTTTTTTCAAGAAGGACGATTTACAGTGCCAGCAACTCGCCTGTCTGACGGGACGCTTCGTTATCTTTGTTTGCTCGCTATACTTTGTCATCCGTCACCACCCTCACTGATCTGTATAGAGGAGCCAGAACTCGGATTGCATCCGGACGTTCTGCCTACTCTGGCCGATTTGATGAAGGAAGCCTCAGAGCGTTGCCAGCTTATCGTCACCACTCATTCGGATGTCCTGGTCGATGCAATGACCGATCAGCCTGAATCGGTCTTGGTATGCGAGAAGGGGGAAGAGGGCACTACGCTCCGTCGTTTGAGCGCTGACGATCTCAAACCGTGGCTAGAAAAATATCGGCTGGGTGAACTGTGGATACGAGGGGAAATCGGGGGAACGAGGTGGTAGGAATGATCTATCTTCACTTTAGCGGACACACCAATTACCCTAACGGGAACAGGAGGTGTGTTCATGGGCAATCGAAGGTACGATCCAGATTTTAAGCGTGAGGCCGTTCGCATGGTTGTCGAAGAAGGCCTTGGTGTTCGCGAGGTTGAGCGGAACCTCGGGATCACCCACGGGGTCTTGAAGGACTGGGTGCAGAAGCACCGGAACCATCAGGATGCCGCGTTTTCTGCGCGTTCTGCTCCAGAGTCGCCCGAGGCGGAACTGAAGCGCTTGCGCAAGGAGAATGAACGGCTCCAGCGGGAGCGCGACATTCTAAAAAAAGCAGTGGCCATCTTCTCGACGGACCCGCATCGATATTCGGGTTCATAACCGAGCACCGCTCCCAATACGGAGTGAAGGAGATGTGCCGCGTCTTTGGAGTGTCTCGGAGCCGGTATTATGCCCAGCTCAAATCCGGAGCGACCAAGCGGCAGCGTGAGGATCAAGCGCTACTGGTCGATATTAAGGCCGTCTTTGACGACAGTGACCGGACCTACGGTGCCGGCCGCATTGCCCGGGATCTTCGCGCACAAGGGACCAGGGCCGGCAAGAACCGCATCTGGCGGCTGATGAAGCAGCACGGGCTACGCGTCAAGACCACGAAACGTTTCAGGGTCACGACGAATTCGGATCACAAGCGCCCCGTCGCCCCGAACCTTGTCCAGCGCAACTTTTCAGCCGAAGCCCCGGATCGGCTCTGGACCGGCGACATTACCTACAGTGCGCCTCGACTCGGCATTAGCCGAGGTGCATATTCTTGGAATGCAAGGAGAAAGGAGGGACTTAAATGCCTGGCTCTTCGCTGTGGGAGAGCTTGAGCCCAAGCGGCGGTGGCCTGCTGTTCACTGGCAGGGTGACGTAGCCCGCAGGTAAAGGGGAATGAGGCGAAGCCGTTACGCCGAGATGTTTCCCGAGGCTGTAGTATTGGAAGGTTGAGGAACACGAACCGGTTCATCCGCATCTATGGGTTGAAATGTCACCTCTGCCTACACGGCTTAATAGGCAGAATGCTGATGATGTGAACGACAGTTAGGTGGTCACATCCAAATGTGAACGTATATGTATGGCGCTTCACAGGGGTTATGGGGAGAACACAGCCAGACCATGACATCGGCATCGACTTGCAGAAAGCAAGGACAAAGACTGCGACCGGCAGCCTCACCAATACGTGAGTAAGTCCAAGGATATGAACGAGGGAAGGCATGATTGGAATGACAACGGAGTGAACCCGGATGTCCATCATGCTGGCGGAGTTCCCGTAGTAGTCCGAGGCAGGGAGAGCCTGCTACATGGCGAAGGGGAGCAGTTCAAGCGCTTGAAGTGCAAATTATCTGACCGAATAAGGTGAAGACCTTTGATAATCAGTGAAATGCAGCACAAGATCGCAACGTGGGCCGTAGAAGATCCGACTCGTCGGTTTAACCGTCTTTTACGACTTATTGCAAATCGGGATTGGCTTGCAGAGGCTGCCCGAATCGTGCTGGCGTCACGTGGAGCTGGCACACCGGGCATTGATGGAATAGACAAGCACAAGATGCAAATTGGCCTGTCTGATCACTTGGACCAATTGCGTAATAACCTGTTGAAAGGAACATATTATCCGCAGCCGGTTAGGCGTGTCTATATCCAAAAAGCCAACAGCAAACTGAGACCCTTGGGTATTCCAACCCTGACTGACCGCATTGTCCAGCGCGCTATGCTGATGGTTATGGACCCGATCTGGGAAAGCGATTTTCACCGTTGTTCCTACGGATTCAGACCTGAGCGGAGCGTGCACCATGCTGTTCGTACCGTGAGAATGCAGTTACAGGATAGTACCGATTCGAAAGGTCGCTGGGTCATCGAAGGTGATCTGGCGAGCTACTTCGACACGGTTCACCACAAACTGCTTCTGAAATGTTTGCGACGGCGTATTGCGGACAAGCGTTTTGTCGATTTGCTCTGGCGTATCCTCAAAGCAGGCCACATTGATAAAGGCATGTTTAGGGCTTCCAGTGAAGGGGTTCCACAGGGCGGTGTTTTATCACCTCTGCTGTCCAACATCATGCTCCATGAGTTTGATCTCTGGATGGAAAGGAACTTCCTGAACAAAAAGGCTCGCAAGGACCGCTGGGCATGGAACTTCGGCATTCAGCAAGGGCGACCCATTGCCATTCGTGAGAATCGTCAATGGAAGCCTGCGGTGTCTTATTGTCGTTATGCCGATGACTTTGTGGTCATTGTCAAAGGGACAAAGGCACATGCCGAAACCATCCGTGAACGATGCCGGATGTTCCTGGAAGGAGAACTGAAGCTGACATTGAATATGGAGAAAACCCATATTACCCATGGCAATGACGGATTCGTCTTCCTCGGACACAGGATTATCCGCAAGCGGGGAAAGACTGGTCGTATGTCAGTCGTGACGACGATACCCAAAGAGAAAGCCAAGGCGTTCGCACATAAACTGTCCAAAGCTCTCTCTGGCAATCATGATATCAGCACGGTCGATATGGTGGACCGCCTCAACCGTCAACTCGCAGGTTGGGTGACCTTTTACAAGTTCACTGACTACACAGCGAAAATATTCCAGCGCATTGATCGCATGGTGTTCTGGAAGTTGGCGCATTGGTTGGGCCGAAAATATCGCAGTCGCATCAAACCATTGATGCGAAAATGGTGTCGGTCTCCTGCAGAGGGTAAGGCTAAAACTTGGGTCCTCTATGGGATCAGTGAGCAAGGAAACCGTATCGGAAAAGATCTGCGTCGACTCGTCGGAAGTCCGAAGATGCAGTTCAGGTGGCGCAATCCGGAAACCAACCCGTATATCAAACGAGAAGAAAACCGGAACACCATCACCTCACGTTATCATGATGTTGCTATGGCCATGGGCCAAGCTTGAATGGAGAGCCGTATGCGCTGAAAGGTGCACGTACGGTTCGGGGAGGAGAAGCGCTTCTGCGCTTCTTACTCCACTCTGGACCGCCGAGGGCTGGCTGTATCTGGCGGTCGTTCTGGATGTGTTCTCCCGCCGGATCGTTGGCTGGAGCATGAACAAACGAATGACGGACGACCTGGTGGTTACCGCGTTCAAGAATGCGGTGGTCAGGCGACGCCCCGCAGCCGGGTTGACCTTTCACTCGGATCGAGGGTCACAGTATTGCAGCAAACGGTACCAATCTCTGGTGAAAGGGGTCGGTGGCCTCCAGAGCATGAGCAGCACCGGGTGCTGCTATGATAACGCCATCACAGAGTCATTTTTCGGAACCTTGAAGCGAGAACTTGTTCATCACTACTCTTTCAGGACTCGGATCGAAGCACAGAGCCGGATATTCCGTTACATCGAAGGTTTTTACAACCGCCGTCGTCTCCACTCGGCGGTTGGCTATCTGGCACCGGAGAACTACGAGCGGCTGTACTTCAAGCTGGCCGCTTAGGGAATCAACCGTGTCCGCTATTGCAAAGACAGGTCAGAATGAAGATTTATGTTGAAGGGGGTGGCGACACCAATTTGCTGAGAACAGCGTGTCGGCAGGGATTTTCGGAGTTTCTGAAGAAGGCCGGTTTAACTGGGCACATGCCACGGATCGTGGCATGTGGTGGACGACAGGATGCCTACGATGCTTTCTCCACCGCGATGACAAATAATGAGCCTGCCATGTTGTTGGTGGACAGTGAATCAACTGTGACAGCAGTTTGTCAACAGGGTGAGGCAGAGGAATGGAAGCCCTGGCAACATCTTCAAAATCGGCAGGGCGATCAATGGCAAAAACCTGCCAATGCTGCTGAAAATGATTGCCACTTGATGGTGCAATGCATGGAAGCCTGGTTTCTGGCCGACAGAGCAACTCTTCAGATCTTTTTTGGCCAAGGCTTCAATGTTAACAATTTACCAGCGGAAGGTAATCAGATCGAATCTCTTGCAAAGGGGCTCATTTACCAATCGCTTGCTAATGCGACAAGGAATTGCAAAACCAAGGCAAAATACGGAAAGGGAGAGCACTCCTTCAAATTATTGGCAATGATAGATCCCAATCAAGTGACAGCTGCGTCTCCATGGGCAAAGCGGTTTGTTCAAGAAGCAAGAGAAAAAATGGGCTGTTGAACGGGCGAGATGGTGAAGATCAGTAACAAAGTGAGTGACCAACTCTGCCGAACTTAGTCACCTTTGGAGTGACTAAGCTGATCAGAAAAACCAACAAGGATTTTGATATGAGCGGAAAGCTTTTTTCAGATAAACAGGCACATCTCTTCGAAAAGTCCTACGAGGAAAAAATCAAGGAATTTTCCGGCCCGGTGACTTGCCTCGGCATGACGTTCGAGAACGACGAGGCCCGCCGTGCCCATTTCACCGAGGAGCTCCAAAAGAAGCTGCAAGACCCGGAGTTCCGCAAGATCGAAGGCTCCCCCATCGGCAGCGACGAGGACATCCTGAACCTGAGCGATCCGCCGTATTACACCGCCTGCCCGAACCCATGGATTGCCGATTTCATAGCTGAATGGGAGGCGGAGAAGCCGAAACAGCCTGAAGGCTATCACTATCACCGTGAGCCATTTGCGACCGATGTGAGCGAGGGGAAAAACGACCCCATTTACAACGCACACTCCTACCACACCAAGGTGCCGCACAAGGCCATCATGCGTTACATCCTCCATTACACGCAGCCGGGGGATATTATGTTCGATAGTTTTTGCGGCACCGGGATGACGGGAGTGGCCGCTCAGATGTGTGGTGATCGCGAAGTGGTGATGTCTCTCGGTTACCAGGTGAAGCCGGACGGGACCGTTTTGCAGGAAGAGATGGATGAAGATGGCAAAAAGGTTTGGCGGCCGTTTTCAAAGTTGGGCGTTCGCAAAGCCGTACTGAACGACCTTTCGCCAGCGGCCACATTTATTGCTTACAACTACAACACACCAGTCGATGTTGCAGCGTTTGAGAAAGAGGCCAAACGCATTCTCAAAGAGGTCGAAGGGGAATGTGGGTGGATGTATGAAACGCTCCATACGGATGGGAAGACTAAGGGAAGAATTAACTACACGATTTGGTCGGATGTTTTCGTGTGCCCAGAGTGCGCTGGAGAAGTTGTTTTCTGGGATGTAGCTGTTGATAAGGATTCAGATAAAGTTTTCGACGAGTTCAATTGCCCGCACTGCAAGGTAAAACTTACCAAAAGAACAATGGAGCGGGCATGGACGACGCGATATGACAACAATTTAGAGCAAACAGTTCGCCAGGCAAAGCAAGTCCCGGTCTTGCTGAACTACACGGTCGGAAAGAAACGGTTTGAAAAGACTCCAGATCCGTTCGATGCAAAGGTCTCGGAGCGAATAGAGCAATACAAATCCCCATATTGGATTCCAGTTGAACGCATGATGGTTGGAAAAGAGACCAGGAGGAACGATCCAATTGGTTTAACGCACGTTCACCATTTTTATACGAATCGTGATGCAGCGGTAATTTCATGCTTTTTGTCAAAAGCAGAGAAAACCAAACACAGCAGAATGCTTAAGCTCGCTCTTACAAGCCTTCTTATCTATGCATCTAAGCTAAGTAGGTGGCGGTTGGCAAACAAGAGCGGACCTCTTGCGGGGACTCTTTATGTGTCATCAACGATAATGCCATTGGATGCGATGACCATCTTACCGAATCGGATAAAACGCTTAGCAAATGGAAAACGTAGTGTCCCATTGATTGATTTTGCCAATTACTCAATTTCAACCAATAGCGGTTCTATTACAGATGCCCAGGATAATTCAATAGATTATATCTTTACAGATCCACCTTTCGGAGCCAATTTAAACTATTCCGAATTGAGCTTCCTGTGGGAATCCTGGCTCAAGGTAATTACTAACAACAAAGAAGAGGCAATTGAAAACAGCGCCCAAAGCAAAGGACTCAATGAATATCGGCAACTCATGGCGGCCTGTTTTAAGGAAACATATCGCATCCTCAAGCCTGGTCGTTGGATGACAGTTGAATTTTCCAACACAAAGGCCTCTGTATGGAACAGCATTCAGGCAGCCCTTACAGAAGCCGGTTTCATTGTAGCTAATGTATCTGCCCTTGATAAAAAGCAGGGCAGCTTCAAAGCGGTAACCACACCTACAGCAGTCAAACAAGACCTCGTCATCTCTGCCTACAAGCCCAATGGCGGCTTTGAAGAACGCTTCCAGAAAGAGGCACAAACCGAAGAAGGCGTATGGGATTTTGTCCGAACCCACCTAAAGTATCTGCCGGTAACCAAGCGCCAGGGCGCATTGATGCTTTTCGTCCCCGAGCGCGACCCTCGCATCCTGTTCGACCAGATGATCGCATTCTATGTCCGCAAGGGTTACCCGGTGCCGATCTCCAGCCAGGAGTTCCAGGTCGGACTATCGCAGCGTTTCATTGAGCGTGACGGCATGTATTTCCTGCCGGACCAGGTGGCCGAATACGACCGCAAGAAGATGACCTCCGGTGCCCCACAGCAGCTTTCGATGTTCGTCTCCGACGAAGCATCCGCCATCCAGTGGCTCCGCCAGCTCATCAAGGAAAAGCCGCAGACCTTCTCCGACATCAATCCGCAGTTCATGCAGCAGCTTGGCGGCTGGAGCAAGAACGAGGCCCAGCTCGACCTGCGCGAACTGCTAAACCAGAACTTCCTCTGCTACGACGGCAAAGGCCCGGTGCCCGAGCAGATCCACGCCTACCTCTCCACCAACTGGAAGGAATTGCGTAATCTGCCCAAGGACGATCCTGCGCTAGTGAGCAAGGCCCGCGACCGCTGGTACGTGCCCGATCCCAACAAGGCGGGCGACCTAGAGAAGCTGCGCGAGAAGGCGCTGCTCAAGGAGTTCGAGGAATACAAAGAGGTCAAAAAGAAACTCAAGGTCTTCCGCCTGGAAGCTGTCCGCGCCGGGTTCAAGAAAGCCTGGCAGGAACGCGACTACGCCGTCATCGTCGCCGTGGCCGATAAGATCCCCAACAACGTCCTTGAAGAAGATCCCAAGCTGCTCATGTGGTACGACCAGGCAGTAACAAGAATGGGCGATGGTAATGAAGGGAGGCTGTTATGAGAAAAGGCCGCGATATACCAATTAAGATCAGGCGGATAACAATACGCAATTACAAGGGAATCGACGAGCTTGAGATGGATTTCCCGACGCCCAGAATGCCCGACGATCCGGATATTCTTGTCATGGGCAGCAGAAACGGCTTGGGCAAGACGTCGATTATTGAATGCTGCTCATTGTTGTTGCTCGCGCTCACTTTGAGGGAAGAGCGATTCAAGCTGCGGGACCGGTACTCGATTGTCGACGTTCCTGACTTGCTCATTAAGGCTGGGTCTCATTTTGCCGAGATTGGCGGCGACATCGTTATTGGTGATGAATCAATAGCCGTTCAAATCAGGATAGATCGCCACGGAGTCGTGAAAATATCCGGCGAATCGCTCCGCGAAAAGGTGCTCGAGAACGAGCTGTTCGACCCCGAAAGCGAAACAGACGATTTCATCAAGGCGATTTGTGGGTTCACGCCAAATCCCGTTGTAGAAAATACATTTCTGTTGTTCCACAGCTATCGGAAGGTTCAAGAAGGAAATCCGGAGCTTGGGATGATGGTTGATCGAGGACGATCACCGAGACGCCCGCCGTTCCCGCGCTATGAATTTCCGATGAGCGCCTTCAAGTTAAGGATACTGCGTTCCCTGATGGGCAAGGCCAACCTGTTCGAGTTTGTGGAGGATCAAGAGCCAGACGAGACCATCGAAAAACTCAACGAACTCGTTAAGTTTTATGCGGGTGGCACGATCAGCAAGCTACGGCCTTCGTCGGACAACACCGTTGATTTCCGAGTTAAGCCCATAAGTGGAGATGAGTCTTTTACTTTCGATGGCTTGAGCTCCGGCCAGAAGGAGATTATCTCCACGCTTTTCCTTATTTGGTATCACACCAAAAACAACCCATCTGTGGTGTTCATCGACGAACCAGAGCTTCATCTCAATGCGCAATGGCATCGCAGCTTCGTTAAAAATCTCGTGAGCCTGGCACCGCAAAATCAGTACATCATGGCGACTCATTCCGAAGATGTTATGGATTCGGTCGGTGAGGATCGCCGCGTTCTCCTTCTGAACAACCAGGAGGGGGATAAATGATCAGCGTAAAGACAGGGATTCGTGCTGAAGAGGTTCGGCTCCAAAGTCAGCATGTGCTTTTTGTCGAAGGAAAGGACAGGAACTCGGTCGATCCTAATGTTTTGGGTGAACTGTTTGACCGGAGCATAAAAATTGAGACTCTTGGACCATCGTTCTCCGTAAGAAGTGTTGCGGAAGCTCTCTTCAGCTACCACCCAACGTACTATTTTTTGATCGACCGAGATCATCACGATAATGACTTCATAGATCGTTGCTGGGGAAACTTTCCTGACCCCGCAACACATAATCTATTGGTTTGGCGTCGTCGTGAGATTGAGAACTACTTCCTGGAGCCGGAGTACCTGTTTCAATCGAAGTTTTGTCGTGTCAGCCAGGACGAGTTGGAACGGAAAGTTCTGCAGTGCGCCAATGAACGGTTATTTCTCGATGCAGCAAACCATGTAGTGACGTCAATTCGTGAAGAGCTCAAGAGAAACTGGATTCAGAAGTTTTCCAACCCTGCAGAATTTCCAAGCAGGGAAACAGCCCTGCAGAGGCTGAAAAACGCCAATGAGTTCGACCAGCATCGCACGAATGTCGATCAAAAAGTTTCTGCCGATGAGGTGGAACGTCGATTCCACGAATACCTCGGAATCATGACGGGTGGGCAAGATCAGCTCGCATTCGGGGTTGGCGATTGGCTTCATATGGTCCAGGGCAAGAAGGTTCTTGCTCAAGTCATCAATTCGGGCTGCTTTCAGGTTCAGGCCACCGATGGGACGTCCGTTACGGGTCGAGAGAAAATCAATGAAGTCGTGAAGGATCTCCTTCAAAAAGATCCCAGCGTACAGCCCGCCGACTTTGTTTCCCTTAAGCAGCTCATCGACACAAGAATCAATGGGGCGAGCTGACTATGGGGCACTCACTCAAAACAGCCGCTTGGTATTACCCGCGTTCCGTTTTTGCAACGCTGGGGCTGTTTTGGCTGGTCATTGAACCCATCATCGGGCTGACTGGCAAAAGCATCAATCTGACATATTGGCAGCTTTTCGGTTGGTCTGCGGCATTTGGAATTATTTGGCTGATAGTCGATGGCATCTGTTTTTCAGGGTTTCTGAAGCAGAGCATTGAGATCAAGAGTAACGGATTCGATACCCGCATAGTCATCAAGTTCGGCGACATTTTTCACGAAGACGGATGGCGAGCAATTGCCGTTAATGACTTCTTCGACTCTATCGTTGATGATCGGTTTGTTTCCTCAAAAAGCATCCATGGCATTCTGTTACAAAAGTATTGGGCTGGAAATACAGACGATTGGAATCTTCAGGTAGATGAGCAGTTGACGGGTACAGCATGCTCTTCAGAAACACGAAACGGGGGGAAACAAAGCCGTTATGCGATTGGAGCTACTGTCGCGGTTAAAAAGGATGGCAATAAATTTCTGTGCGTAGCGCTTTCTCGTACAGACATTTCAAATCAAGAGACTAAAGCCAGCTCATCAGATTTACATCAGGCGGTTCGTGGGCTTCTGCGGAAAGCTCGCTCTGTTTGCGGGAATGAAGCTCTTTCCATCCCGTTGATGGGTTCCGGTCTTTCCAGGGTGGGAATCAAGAACAATATTTTGGTGGATCTGATTCTAACCGCAATTTTTGAAGAGACAAAAAACAATAAGGTGACCAGCGAGATCAGAATTGTACTTCCGAAAGAAAAGGCATCTGAGATCAATCTGGCCTCGCTGCAAAAGGACTGGAGCTGAAATATGGCATACAGAAGCGGGACATACATAGCCTTCGATGGGCTGGGTCAAACGAACCCAACGTTATCGGATTTCAAATATTACGCCACCATGCAGGCTTGGGCGTCTCATAAAAACATCGACTTCAAATACGTTGATAGTCACGACAAGACTTGCGCGGTAAGGGATACCAGCCTCCGGACCACGCTCGAGTCAAGAATTAGGGAGCGACTTGCAAACTCAAAAAATGTCGTGGTCATCCTGAGCAGTGACACAAGGAAGTCCGGCAGCATGCTCACCTACGAAATTGAGCAGGCGGCAGACCGATACGCACTGCCATTAATCGTCACCTACGTTGATTACAAGATTATTGCCAACCCTGGGCAGTTATCCTCATATTGGCCAAATGCCTTGAGCACGCGAATTTCTAACCAAACAGCAAAGGCTATCCATATACCTTTCATTAAAGATGCGCTCCTTGATGCAATTAGCCAATTCAATCATGCCAATCTTCCAGCTACTAGCTTGAATTACTACACAGAGGAGGCACATAGGAATTTCGGAGCATTACAATCCGCTGGGCTCCTTGGTTCGATTGGGTCATTCACAAACACAAGGAAGTAGAAGGCTCCATGGCTCAATCCACTTGGCAATACAGCACCGTTCATAACAGCGCCTGCAAGGTCATCGAAGAACAGACCTTGTGGGGGCAGACGGTGTGCCGTGTCTGGTTGCCGAACCAGGACGCGGTGGTGCGCGTTCCCCGCTCCGCCTTGCGGCCGCTGAGTGCCGACCTGCAGCCGGAGATCGAGGCCGGGCGCATTGCCTATGTGGCCGCCGCAGCCAAGGTGGCCGAGGTGCTTGAAGGCTCCACCAGCGCCACCGAGGGCCATGTATTGCTGGCTCCCATGGAGTCCAACGTCATTCCGCTGCCGCACCAGATCCACGCCTTGTCCCGGGCCATCTCCGGCGACCGCGTGCGCTACCTGCTGGCCGACGAGGTGGGTCTCGGCAAGACCATCGAGGCCGGTCTGGTCATGCGCGAACTCAAGCTGCGCGGGCTGGCGCGCCGAACCCTGATTGTCTCTCCCAAAGGTATCGCCACTCAGTGGGTGGCGGAAATGCAGACCCATTTCAATGAACAGTTCCAGCTCGTGCTGGGCGATGATATCAGCACACTGCAACGCTTGGCTCCAGGGGCAGACCAGCGGAGCTCAGCCTGGTCGATGTTCGATCAGGTCATCGTCTCGCTCGACTCCGTCAAGCCCATGGACAAGCGACGCGGCTGGACGGCGGAAAGGGTCGCCGAATACAACCGCAGCCGGTTCGAGGATCTGATTACGGCCGGTTGGGACCTGGTGATCGTGGACGAAGCGCACAGGCTGGGTGGCAGTACCGATCAGGTTGCCCGCTACAAGCTCGGCCGGGGTTTGGCGGAGGCCGCGCCTTATGTGCTGCTGCTTTCGGCAACGCCACACCAGGGTAAGACTGATGCTTTTCATCGTTTGATGAGCCTGCTGGATGACGATGCCTTCCCGGATATGGACAGCGTCTCCCGCGAGCGAGTGGCCCCCTATGTCATCCGCACCGAAAAACGCAAGGCCATCGATGCCGACGGCAAGCCGCTCTTCAAACCCCGGCGGACGCAGATGGCCCCGGTGGCCTGGGAGAGCCGTCACCAACTGCAGCAGCTTCTCTACGAGGCGGTGACCGACTATGTGCGCGAGGGCTACAACCAGGCCCTGCGAGAGAAGAAGCGCCACATCGGCTTTCTGATGATCCTGATGCAGCGCCTGGTGGTTTCCAGCACGCGGGCAATCCGCACCACGCTGGAGCGACGACTTGCCGTGCTCAAGGATGGCGAGCAACAGGCCAACCTGCGCCTGACAGAGCTTGAGAACGGCGGGGATGGCTCTGAAAATTTCGACGAACTGTACGACATGGACGGACAGGAGCTGCTCGATGAGCTGCTGAAATCCCACGTGTCGGCACTGCAGAGCGAAGGCAGCCATGTGGAGACTCTTCTGGATGCAGCACTTCGCTGCGAACAAGCTGGACCGGACGCCAAGGCCGAGGCGTTGATAGAGTGGATCTACGAACTGCAAGCCGAGGAAAACGAGCCGGACCTGAAGGTGTTGATCTTCACCGAGTTCGTGCCGACCCAGCAGATGCTGAAAGAGTTTCTGGAAGCCCGGGGGATCTCGGTGATCACCCTGAACGGCTCCATGGATATGGAGGAACGCAAGCAGGCCCAGGACGCCTTCCGCAAATCGCACCGCGTGCTGGTTTCCACCGACGCGGGTGGTGAGGGTCTGAACCTGCAGTTCGCCCACGTCATCATCAACTACGACATCCCCTGGAACCCGATGCGGCTGGAACAGCGGATCGGTCGCGTGGACCGTATCGGCCAGCCCAAGACGGTGCGGGCAATCAACTTCGTGTTTGAGGACTCGGTCGAGTTCCGCGTCCGCGAAGTGCTGGAGCAGAAGCTCTCGGTGATCTTCGACGAGTTCGGCATCGACAAGACCGGCGACGTACTCGACTCCGCCCAGGCCGGTGAGCTGTTCGAGGATGTGTTCGCCTCGGCCATCCTCAATCCTGACGGTATCGAAACCTCCGTCGATCACACGGTGGCCCGGCTTCGCGATGAGATTCAGCAGGTGCGCGAGGCCTCTGCCATCTATGGCATCTCCGAAGAGCCGGATGTGCAGGCGGCTGAGCGTCTGCGCTCGCATCCGCTGCCCCACTGGGTGGAACGGATGACGGTGGGCTACCTCAATTCACACGGCGGCGCAGCCAGTCGCAAGCGCTCATGGTGGGATCTGAATTGGCCGGATGGCCAGGAACACCGCAAAGCCGTATTCAGCGCTCGGGAAGCGGATCGTCTAACCGACGCAACCCTGCTCAATCTTGAAAACAGCCGTGTCCGTGGGCTGGCATTGAACCTGCCCCAGGTCGCTGCAGGTCAGCCATTGCCATGCGTAACCGTAAGTGGGCTGCCAGCCAGCATCTCCGGACTCTGGGGGCTCTTTGAGATCCGTCTTCAGGCCGGAATGCACCAGAAGACACAACTCCTGCGCATCCCCATGGTGCGGCGTGGCTATGTCAGCGTGTTTTTGAGCGAGGAAGGCAAACTGTTTCTACCCACGGCCCGGCATATCTGGGATGCGCTGCAGACAGCGGAAGCCGAGGTGCAAGCCACCCTCGGGCAGGATGACTCTATCACCGCCCATGAGCGTTTGCAGATTGCTGCCGAACAGGCCGGACAGGAGCTATTCGATGCCCTGCAGCAGGCGCACCTCGCCTCGGTGAACAGGGAAGAGGAACGCGGCATGGTCGCCTTCACCTCTCGGCGCAAGGCCATCGAACGAGTTGGGCTGCCCGAAGTGCGCCAGTACCGTCTGGCCCGCTGCGTTGCTGAGGAAAATGAGTGGCGGCATGAACTGCAATCAGCGCGGCAGATCGTACCGGAAATCCGGTCGCTGCTGATGCTGCGGATCATCAAGGGAGGCGCTCAATGAGTAGTTGGCGAGACGCTATCCTGAATGACTTCGTTCCCAATGTCAGCAAGCTGACCCTGGTCGCCGATCCGGACTGCTTGTTGACCGAGGAGAAACTGGCGCTTGAATTACGCGGGCGCGGCTTCGACCTGATCGAGTTCAATGACCAGGTCGAATTCAGATACGCCTATGAGTCAAAGTACCGTTCGATATGGGACCGGGGTGAGCACACCGATCTGGTAGTAGTCCTCCGCTTGCAGGATGCGGAGCTGGAATCCTTGCCTTACGACCTACTCCAGGCGGGCCGCAAGCTTTCATTCAACTTGGGGGATCTCTTTCCCAACCTGAGCTATCCGGTCATTGAAAAGCTCGAC
>RRYU01003378.1_pt1 | contig 15696 bp, 14 predicted proteins | sample 2162651 | NCBI WGS metagenome assembly RRYU01 (sample SAMN10267283, study PRJNA491782) | microbial mat metagenome | isolation source: biomat in the production well | place: Japan: Minami-Kanto gas field, natural gas well KTG3 | collected 2017-06 | reverse complement strand
AAAAAAAACAAAAAACTCACACCAAAGAACGATATCAGACAACCGGAAGCATCAGGATGCAGGAATGAAAAGAAGAGAGCGGAAGACGGGAACCTATTTATCTGGAATTAAAGTTATTAGATTACATAAGATGAATCATCGCCAAACATCGCCTTTTCCGGCCCTGCCATGGAATCGTTGGCATGATCCCGTAATGAAAAGCGACATTCCTCTCAAACACCAACCAGCAAGGAGTCTATCGTCATGAAAATACCGCACCGAGCCCTGGGCATCGTCAGGGAAATTGCCGCCGAGATGGGCCATGAGGTCACCTATGCCTACGAAGACCTCGTGTTTATGGACCACAATGCCTATCTGTTTCAGTTCGCACCCGAACCACACATACTCAATCTTTATTTCAATATTGAGTTTCCGGGAAACGAATCGGACGAGATGACCTCGAAACTTGTCACTGCCGCTGCCAAACGCGACATGCAAATAGTACGAAAAGGGCATTATGAACTTGCCCAGAAACCCGACGACAATCTGGAAGTCAAATTTTTTACCCCGGAAGAAGCCTGATACTGCACACCGAACCCGCAGCTGCAGATCGAACTGTCGTGAGGACGAAGCTGCGGGTCATTATTTATCATGTGAAGCTTTGATCATACCTGCCCGCATCTTCCTTTTTTCATTCAAGGCTTCTTATGATCCCAACCCCATAACAACCTGAACTGAATGGCATGCTGAACATCAACACCCAGGACATCACCGAACTTCTCGCAACATACGGCCTGAAAACAATATACGGGCTCCTTATTCTTTTCATAGGCATCAGGATCGCAGGTTTTGCCGACAGGAGAATCGAACATCTCCTCCACAAAAAAGCAGATATCGACGAAATGCTGGTGAAGTTTCTCTCCAATCTCGTACGATACACCATCATCGCGTTCTCTGCGGCAGCGTTTCTCAACCAGGTCGGCATCCAGACTGCCAGCATTATTGCAGTGCTGGGAACCGCAGGACTTGCCATAGGGCTTGCGATGCAGGGAACGCTCTCCAATATCGCTGCCGGCATCATGTTACTGATCTTCCGCCCTTTCAAAATCGGGCACTACGTCGAGGTCGCCGGTAAAGGAGGCACCGTGAAAGCGCTGAATCTTTTCACGACCGAACTGGCAACACCCGACAATGTCCAGATTATCATTCCCAATAATTCCGTTTGGGGCAACGCTGTGGTCAATTATTCATTTCATGAAACACGCAGAGTTGATTTTGTCCTTTCGATAGCATACACCGACAATATCGAAACAGCCTTCGATACGATTCGAAGCGTGATCGCCAGGGATACCAGAATCGAAAAAACTCCTGAACCTCAGGTCGTCGTCAGTGAGCTTGCCGCCAGTTCGGTAGACATCACGGTAAGAATCTGGGTACAATCGGACAATTACTGGCCTGTCAGATTTGACCTTACCAGACAGTTCAAGGAAAACCTGGAAGCTGCCGGGCTGCAGATCCCCTTCCCCCAGCACGATGTACACCTTATCCGCTGATATGCAACGTATTGCTGTCGTAGGAGCCGGAATCGGAGGGCTGAGCGCTGCCGCAAGGCTTGCCAAAATGGGGTATACTGTCGATGTGTACGAAAAAAACTCCGTTGCAGGAGGAAAGGCTGTCGAACATCGCCAGACAACGGCATCAGGAACATTCCGATGGGATTGCGGCCCCTCGCTTATGACCATGCCCCATACCCTGCAGGAGCTTTTCAGTTTCTGCGGTGAACGGATGGAAGACCACATAACGCTTCAGCCTGTCGAACCGGCATGTCGCTACCACTGGACAAACGGAACCGTTATTGATGAAAACGAACACTTCTGGCGTCAACCGGCCGTCCGCAGATATCTCGACTATGCCGACGGGCTCTACGCCCTTTCCGCTCCGGCTTTTCTCGAGCGCCCGCCGAGAGAGTGGTGGAAAGCCCTTGGGAGTGAGATGATTCGCCATCTGAAGCATCTTCCGAAATTCATGACCATGCAGAGTATGGCCGCCCTCAACAGGCGTTTTTTTGACGACCCGTATCTGCAGCAGATTTTTGACCGCTTCGCCACATATAACGGGTCATCGCCGTTCAAAACACTGTCGACATTTGCCATCATCCCTTATGTCGAAGCTTCTTTCGGAGCATGGTACCCTGACGGGGGAATTGCAACAATCCCTCAGCAGCTTGTCCGACTTGCCGAACGTCAGGGAGCACGGTTCCATTATAATCATGAGATCAAGGACCTCAATGCCCTTGATGCCGACATCAGGATCTGCAATGGCGACAGTATCACCGCTCATCAGCGATGGCTCCCTCAGGGGGCTGCTGAAAAAGAGATGATCAGTCACGATCTTGCCTGTTCCGGCTACATCATGCAGCTTGGAGTCACAAGACAATTCCCTGAACTGGAACATCACAATATCCTTTTCAGCGATCATTACAGGGAGGAATTCGACGATATTTTTCTCCACAAGCGACTGCCCCGGGAACCAACCATCTACATTGCCATTACAGGCAAACGCCCCGGCAGCCAGGACGCTCCCGAGGGATGCGAAAACTGGTTTGTCATGGTCAACGCTCCTGCGACAACGCCGCTTGACTGCCGGGACTATGAAAAGGTTGTCTTCGACAGGCTTTCAGATTTCGGGATCAGGCTCAACGAAAATGATATCGCCTGCAGCAACACGTTCAGTGCCGATGACTTCGAAAAACGTCACAATGCATGGAAAGGCTCACTCTACGGCTGGGCAAGCCACACGATACAAACAGCGCTTTTCAGGCCTCCGCTACAGCACCGGCAGCAGCCTGACCTTTATTTTACCGGCGGTACGACCCATCCCGGAGGAGGAATTCCGCTGGTACTGCTGAGCGGAAAAATTGTTGCCGATATGGTTCTTCAGGATTTCCCTGCCACACCATCAAACACCCGGTAACAGAACTCATGCCGATGCAGGCTGTATGACTTTTTGTGGCCGCATAACGGAAAAAAAGAGCAGCACAATAAGAAACGTGATAAACTCGGCGATGGAAAAAGAGACGAAAATCCCTGCATCCCCGAAAAAAACCGGCAGGATCGAAAGAAAAAGCAGAGGAAAAACCAACGTTCTCGACAATGCGATCACGGCAGAAGGCAAGGGCTTGTGAATTGCGGTAAAATAGGAACTGAACACCACATTACACCCGTTCCAAAGAAATGCCGGCCAGCTGAAGGAAATGAACGACAGCGTCAGATGCAGCGTAGTGTCCGTCCCGTTTTCAAGAAACAGGGAAGCGATTCTTTCAGGAACAGCGAGAAGCAGAGCAACAAGAGAGACGCCGACGGCGACGGCACTGATGATGCCGAGCGATAAAAAACCTTTGATCCGGTCAGGCCTGCGTGCGCCGAAATTGGTACTGATGATCGGCTGCAGAGCGTCTGAAAAGCCATAGACGATAATCTGCTCCGCAAAAAAGATATAATGCATGATGGTAAACGCAGCAACACCCTCGACACCGAAACGGCTTATCATCACCCAGTTGAAAACAAGAATCACTATAGCAGCTGACAACTGGTTGGTAAATTCGCTCATGCCGTTATAGGCAGCCTGAACCATTTCCCCCCACGCATGACGAGGCCGGATAAACCGGAGAGCCGACTTTTTTGCAACAAAATGAAGCAGCAGCACACAAAAGCTTGTTATATGAGCGGCTCCCGTTGCAAACGCTGCCCCCTGTAATCCCATTTCCCATACGCCTACCAGCAGCCAGTCGAGCAGGACGTTAATCAGCGCAGCCGAAATAATAGCAGCAGCAGCGAAAACCGGCTGGCCGTCAACCCTGACAAAAAAAGCAAGGCAGAGACTGACAGGAAGAAAAAACATGAACAGAAGCATAATCACAAGGTACTCCCGAACCATGGGCGCAAGCGCATCATTGGCCCCGAGCAGTCTGACGACCTGATCGATAAACATCAGGCCCAATACCGAAAGAACCAGTGTCGATAGTCCAACCGTAATCAGCGTTTTTGAAAACACCTCATTGGCCGACTGATAATTCTTCTCTCCAAGATACTTGCCGCACCTGACCATTCCCCCGACGGAAAACATGATCCCGACGCCAATCAGAAAACTGAACAGAGGCATGATAATATTGATCGACGCCAAAGCATGGTCCCCGACAATATGACCGACAAAAATACCATCAATAATACCTGAGGAAGACAGGGCAAGCATGCCAAGAACATTGGGAATGGCATGATAAAAAAAGACCATGGTAATGTTGCCCTTGATCATATCCATAAAACGGCTACTGCTCATACCGGTCAGACATTCAAGCAAATCATGAAAAATATGGCACATGCAAAGACCCTGCGGTGCATCCCGCCTATGCCAATCCTGGCAAAGAATATAGCTTCCCCAGCCCCATAAACCAATTTCTCGCACCGATTAAATTTAGTCACTTGATTTATTTTATTCATTTGACTAAATTATAAACAGAACACATTAAAGAAAAAGCAAACTCATGACGGCATGAAAAAGTACGCCAACAGCCAGCATACGCGGTCAGCGCTGATCAATGCGGCAGGAGAACTTGCTGCAGAAATGGGATTCTCAAATATTTCAACAAGAGCCATAGCCGAACGTGCCGGAGAAAATATCGGAAGCATTCACTACCACTTCGGAGGCAAGGACAAGCTTTTTGAGGCCGTGGTCAGGGAGGTTATCGCAAGGGGAAAAGCCTTAAGCGTTGCTGAAGCAATTGCGCCTTTCAGCGACCGCCTGAACACTCCTGACGGTCAGTCAGAAGCGTTACGGGCGATCATTCGCGCAAAGATTTCCAGCCTGTTCGACCCATGCTTTCCCCGCTGGCACAGCAGAGTGGTCTACCAGTTGATGCAATATCAATGTCCCCTTCAGGAGACCCTCCAGAAAGAACTGCTCAATCCTATGGTCGAGAGTATTTCCGCCCTGCTCAATACGATAAACCCGTTCCTGGACCGCGAAGATACGATGCTGATCACCTTTCTGATGATCTCTCCGATCGTTTCGCATGCCGATTACATGCCATTCTGTCTCGAACATCTCGGACGCGACCATTATAGCGATGAATATCTCAATAAAATGGAAGACTTTATCGTACAACAAACCCAACAGCTCCTTGGCATTACAAACAATTCCTCACATACACAACCGTAGAGTTACAACCAATCAATGAACAACACTGTCCCGACACTGATTCATTCTGCGTGCATTATCCTCTGCTGCATCCTTCTTCAGAGCTGCAGTCAAAACAATCCCGGCCCTGAAACTGACAGTAAGGCGATCACTCGAATCACGATCGTGCAACCCCGGCAGACAACCGGTCAGAGCAAACGCTCATATCCGGGAGAAGTACGGGCCAGCAGACAGACCGAACTCTCATTCAGGGTAGGCGGACCGTTAACCGGCATTCTGAAACATCCCGGAGACCATGTTGAAAAGGGGGAGCTCCTGATGCAGATCGACCAGCGGGACTATCTCGATAACATCAGGATACTCGAAGCAGAACTCCGGGGAGCGCAAGCCCGATCAAAAAAATCATCCAGCGATTATGAGAGGGCAAAAAAACTCCTGCATGAGGATGTCATCTCCCGTTCCGATTATGACATTGCACAAAGCTCGGCAGCTACGGCAGATGCAACAGTGGACAACCTCAAAGCTCAACTGTCGCTTGCACGTCATCAGTATGAAGACACCTCCCTGAGAGCCCCTTATAGTGGAATTGTCACGGCTCAGCTGGCTGAAAACCATGAGATAATACGTGCAGGACAGATCGTCATGAAGCTGCATGACATTTCGACACTTGAAATCGACTGCAATGTCGCTGAAAACGATATTGCCGGAATCGTGCTCAAAAAGGGCCTCCGGGCTGTCATCAGCCTTCCGGCTGCGGGAAACAGGACCATCTCTGCAGTATTGAAAGAATGGAGCACTGCTGCTGATAACGCAACAAGAACGTACCGCTTGACATTCTCCTTCTCCGCACCTGAAGACAGATCGATTCTGCCTGGCATGACCGGAGAAATCACCATCAGCAATCTGAAACCTGCAGCACCGGTCATCTCGATTCCCATCGATGCGCTGGCTGCGGGGGAAGCAGGAGAGTCGATCGTATGGCTCTACGACAAAAAGAATGGCACCGTGCGATCGCATATCGTCGAACCGGGAACAATGACCGACGACGACAATATCATCGTCATGTCCGGTCTGAACGGCAGCGAAACCATCGTTATGGCAGGATCGCAGATCCTCTATGACGGAATGGCTGTGAGCATTCCTGCGTCATTCGATCATCAAAACCCTGAAAGCGATACACCAGATGCGGAAGGAGAAAACGCACAATGATAAATCCCGCTCAGTTTGCATTGCAGAAGCGAACGATCATGGTCATGCTTTGCGTCATCCTCGTCGGTGCAGGCATCATCTCCTATGAAAAACTCGGCAGGCTTGAAGATCCCGGATTTACGATCAAGACCGCACTGATCGTCACCCCATACCCCGGAGCCGGACCTCTTGAGGTTGAAGAAGAGGTAACCGACGTTATCGAAGAATCCATTCAGTCAATGGACCAGGTCAAGGAAATATACTCCACTTCGGAAGAGGGGATCTCCTATATTTATGTCGATATGAAAGACCGCTACGGGTCAGAGGAACTGCCTCAGATCTGGGACGAATTGCGAAAAAAAGTATCACAGGCCGCTCTATCTCTCCCCCCCGGAGCGATGACGCCGGACGTCAATGATGACTTTGGTGATGTGTACGGTGTCTACTTCGCCATTACGGGTGAAAACAGCAGTTATGCAGAACTCAAAGAGTATGCAGATATGCTCAAAAAAGAACTGCTCCTCTGTCGTGATGTCGCAAAAATTGATTTCTGGGGAACACGTCAGGAAACTATTTTTGTTGAAACCAGCCGGGCTGCCATGGCCGAACTTGGCATCAGTCCCGAAGAGATCAACCGAAGCCTTCAGGCAAGAAATTTTGTCGCCAGAAGCGGCAAAGCTGAAGCCGGAGACCGCTATCTGCGCATCACCCCGACCGGTGACGTAAGCAGTGAGGAAACCATCGCATCAATGCTTGTAGGTCCTTCTGACAGAATGATCCGCCTCGGCGATATCGCCAACATTTACCGGGGGTATGACCAGCCCGCACGAAACGGACTCCTATACAATGGAAAACCCGGAATCGCACTCGGCATATCGACGATAGATGGCGGCAATGTTATCACGATGGGTGAGTCTGTCAGCAGAAAGCTTGAAGAGCTGCAATCAACAAAGCCCTCAGGTATCGAACTGCACACCATCTACTATCAAAGCGATATTGTCAACCAGTCAGTGCAGGCATTTATCGTCAATCTGGTTGAAGCGGTCATTATCGTCGTCGTGCTGCTCATGCTCTTCATGGGCTGGCAGAGTGGTCTCCTCATTGGAGGCATTCTTCTGCTGACGATTCTGGGGACCTTTATCGCCATGGGCCTTATGGACATCAACCTCCAGAAAATGTCCCTTGGCGCCCTGATCCTCGCCCTTGGTATGCTGGTCGACAATGCGATTGTCATCGCCGACGGCATTCTGGTACGGGTCGAACGCGGAGACAATCGGGAACACGCCGCACTGGAAGTCGTCAGAGAAAACATCTGGCCCCTCTTCGGAGCAACACTGATCGCCATTCTGGCATTTGCTGCTATAGGCTTTGCCCCCGGCAATATTGGTGAGTACTGCCGTTCGCTGTTCGATGTACTCGCTATATCGCTCTTCGTCAGCTGGGTCCTTGCCGTAACCATTACACCGCTGCTGTGCGTCTGGTTCCTCAAAATCCCGGATATGCACAATGAAGATCCCTTCGATAAGCCGATCTATACAAAGTATAGAAAACTGCTGCACTTCAGCATCGAACATCGATGGGCGACCCTCGGCATCACAGGATTGCTTCTTGCTGCGGCGATTATCGGTTTCGCTTCCCTGCCGCAGGCATTCTTCGCCAATTCAACACAGCCGTTTTTCTTTGTCAACTACTGGAACGCCCAGGCAACACACCTTGATGAAACAGAAGCGGACATGCGCGAAACCCAGGAGTATATTCGATCACTGAAAGGAGTGAAAAATGTCACCTCATTCCTTGGCGAAGGGGGCATGCGCTTTATTCTGCCCTACAAGTACTATACGCCTAACTCCAGCTTGTTCCAGCTGATTGTTGAAGTTGATGATTACAGCAACATCGACGAAATCGGCAACCAAATAGATAGCCACCTGCAACAAACGCACCCTGAAGCCCTTCCCTATATCACAAGAATTGCCAACGGCCCTCCCGTAGATTTCAAGCTTGAGGTCCGTTTCAGAGGCCCCGATATCCAGGTGCTGCAACAACTGGCATCCAGGGCAGCATCGGTCATGCAGCAGCAGGGAGGAACCCGCGATGTGCGCACCGACTGGCGTCAGCAGGTTCAGGTCATTCAACCCGTCTACAGTGAAGCGCAGGCAAAAGCCGCGGGCATCACGAGGCTCGACCTTGCGACTTCACTGCAGCGGAATTTCAATGGAGTCAGAGCCGGGGTGGTCAGAGAAGGCGATGAGCTGATCCCTATCGTGTTCAGGATGCCGAAAGAGGAACGACGTTCAGCAAACGAACTGGAAAACGTGCAGGTCTGGAGCTCCGGAAGGCAGACATTTCTCCCTCTTCGTCAGGCTGTTTCATCCGTCACTACAGGGTGGGAATGGCCACTCATTCACCGACGTGACCGGGAGAGAGCAATCACCGTTCAATGCAATCCCGTATCGGGCCTGGCTGAACCTCTCCACCAGTCAATGCTTGCCGGGATCGACGCCATACCGCTCCCCGAAGGATACACCATGGAGTGGGCCGGAGAATACAAGGAATCGAAGAAAGGAACAGGTCCCCTGGGCCAGATCTTCCCGCTCTGTATCCTGGGCATGTTCTTCATTCTTGTCTGGCAGTTCAACTCGCTGAAAAAAGCAACAGCTATTTTTCTGACAGTCCCGCTCTCTCTTATAGGAGTTACCGCAGGACTGCTCATCACCGGACAGGCATTCGGCTTTATGGCCATCCTCGGCTTCCTCGGATTGTCGGGAATGCTGATAAAAAACGCCATTGTGCTCGTCGAGCAGACAGAGATCGATCTCAAAGCGGGCAAAGAGCCCTATGCCGCGGTTCTTGACTCTGCCGTCAGCAGAGTCAGACCGGTCGTCATGGCTGCGGCAACAACCATTCTCGGCATGATCCCTCTTGTGAGCGATCCTCTCTATTCGGCAATGGCGACAACCATCATGGGCGGTCTCTTTGCGGCAACCTTTCTAACCCTCGGCATTGTCCCCGTTCTCTACGCGCTCCTGTACGGGATTCCAGCCGATGCAAACCATCTCTGAACCATCATGAGAAGAATACCTGTCTTCATGGTACTGCTCTTCTGCACGTTCTTCCCGTTCCGGGAAGCAGTCGCTTCAGCAACCCTTCCCGAAGGCCGTCTGACGCTTGAAGAATCCCAGCGCATTGCGCTTGACAACAACCCGGATATCCGTCAGGCCCTGGCAAGAGTGCAGTCAGCCGAAGCGCTGCTCGACCAGGCACATGCTGCATGGTGGCCGCAGATTTCCGCCAATGGAGGCATTTTCCGTCAATATGCCGACATACAACCGGACTGGCAACCAGATATATCTGTTGTCAAACGCTTCAATGAACTCAATGGCAGTGTTGAGATCAACTGGCTGCTGTTTAACGGTTTTGCACGACGATCGCAAGCCCTGGCGGCACAATACGGCGTCGAGCAGACACATCAGTTGAAACGTAACACGGAACGTCTGCTGCTTGAAGCAGTCGCAATCGCATTTTATCAGTCCCAGCTTGCTCAGGAAAATATGCGCATTGCCGAACAGAACACGGCATTCAACCGCAGCCTTGAAAAAAACGCATCAATCCGCTACAAGGTCGGCTCAGCCCCGAAATCTGAAATGCTCAATTTTTCAGTTCGAGCGCTCCAGGCTGAAAGCGATTTTATCGAAGCCGAACGGGGCTTCACGATCGCCTGCACTGTTCTGGCCGAGCTCCTGGGCCTTCCTGATGCCACAATCGACAAAGAGCATTACCCCGCTCCTGCTGACAACACCGTTCAGGATACCATCCCTGCATATACAGAGCAGATAGCTATCGCACTTCGCCAACGCCCTGACCTCCTTGCTCTCGAATCCGCTATCGGCGCTGCCAGGGCGGAAAAAAACGCAAAAAAAGGTGCCTGGGCGCCGACAATAGGGCTCACAGCAGGCGTGAATTATCTGAAACAAACCGATATCGAGCCGGTCCAGGAAGAGGTCACTGCTTATGGAGGCATAGGGATCAACTGGGATATCTTTACAGGGGGCAAAAGATCAGCCGGGTTTCAGCAGAAAAAAGCCGATCAGTTTGCACGTGAAGAGCAGAAATACCGGAAGGAACTCGAAATTCAGTCCGCTATCCGTCAGGCCCTCGCCAATGCTGCAGCAGCGCAGAAAACATGGAGGCGACAGGATGAAGCTTTACACATGACCCTGAAAATCCGGGACGATATCGAAAAACTCTACAAAACCGGGGCAGCCGATCTGACCCGCCTGAATGAAGCCCAGACTGATCTTGTCAGAGCACAGGGACTGAGTGCAAGCAGCCTTATCCAGTTCAGGCTTGCCCTCGAAAAACTTCGATCGGAAAGCGGCATCATGCCGAAAACATTCCGCAGCAAAGCCTCACTGCAGGAAGAGGATGCAACGAACGAAAAAAGCATGTAAATGTGTATCTTACTTCGAAACAAGCTATGCTAACACCTGCATCGGGCACATGCCGATCAGCACAGTGAAAAAACCATCTATGCTATATTCCGAAGCGAAACAGGGAAGAACCTTTGTCATCCGGCTCGAAGACGGAGAAATTGTTCATGAAACCCTTGAAAGATTTGCAATCGAACAGGGCATCAAAGCAGCTTCACTCATCATCCTCGGTGGTGCCGACAGGCATAGCAAACTCGTCGTCGGCCCGATGGAAAGCCGTTCTCAGCCGGTTATTCCTATGGAACACGAACTCTATGACGCCCATGAAATAACCGGAACAGGCACCATTTTTCCTGATGATACCGGAAAACCGGTGCTGCATATGCATATAGCCTGCGGCCGTGAAGAGAATACCGTAACAGGGTGCGTCCGCCTCGGCGTCAAAGTATGGCAGGTCATGGAAGTCATCCTCTTTGAACTGACCGATACACCGGCATCGAGACAGCCCGACGAAAAAACCGGGTTCAAACTCCTGCAACCGTAGGGAAAAATCGTTATCCGTTATCCGTTATCCGTAACGAATTACCATTCACTATTCACTATTCACTATTCACTATTCACCATTCACCAGTCACCAATGAACTTTCTTGCCAGCTGGACATGGTGGGTATTGCTTCTGCTCTCCTGTGCAATTGCCATGATTCCATCCCTTTTGCATCAGATCAGCCTGAACCGTTTGCTTCTCGTTCTGGCTGCATGGACCGGTTCGCTTGCGCTCATCAATACGCTTTTCAGCATTGACGCCATGATCCCCGCAACATCGGCATCACTGCTTTTCGGGATCATCAGCTTCATCAGCTCTCTTGTCCTGTCCGGAATAAAGAACATGATGAAAAAACGTTATCGCTGAAATGAAGAGAAGACATCTGAACCGGGCGAAAGCCCAAGGGCAGCGGCAACGGCAGCATGGGTAACGGACCCTTTATAGATATTAAGCGAACGCTGAAATTCAGAATGTGAATGCAATGCTGCTTCAACCCCGAGATCTGCAAGCATGATGATGAAGGGAAGCGTATTGCCGGTCAGCGCTTCAGTTGATGTACGGGCATAGGCTCCAGGCATATTGGTCACGCAGTAATGCAGCACACCTTCTGCCACAAACACCGGCGCATCATGAGTTGTCGGCCTTGAGGTCTCCGCACACCCTCCCTGGTCAATGGAAATATCGACAAATACCGCCCCGGGCCTCATTCCCCTTACCATCTCCCTGCTCAGCAGCTTCGGCGCAGAGCCCCCGGGAACAAGAACAGCACCTATAACCAGATCACTTAGAGACAACTGTCGGGCTATATGCTCCTCTGTTGAAAACAGCGTCGCCACCCTGCCGCTGAAAAGCGTTTCGAGATAGCTCAAACGTTCAGCTCTCCGCTCCAGCACCGTGACGCGCGCACCCATCCCCGAAGCAATCTTTGCCGCGTTCAACCCCGCAGTGCCCCCACCAAGAATCGTCACATCTCCCGGCAGAACTCCGGAAACGCCACCAAGCAGACGACCTGCACCGCCAAAATGCCCGGCAAGATAGAAGCCCCCCGCCATCACACTCATCGTACCGGCAATTTCACTCATCGGAGCAAGAAGAGGAAGTGCGCCATTCTGCTCGAGCGTCTCGTAAGCAAAAGCAGTTGTCCCTGATGCGATAAGCTGTCCCGCGAGTTCCGGGGCTGCAGCCAGATGAAGGAATGTAAACAGGACCAGGTCAGGGCGAAGATATCGGTACTCCTCCTCAACAGGCGCCTTGACTTTAACCACCATATCACACTGCCATACCTCAGCGGCATCGGCAGCGAGAACAGCCCCGGCATCGACATACTCACGATCATCAAAACCGCTGCCGGCTCCTGCTCCCGTCTCCACCACAACCCTATGCCCGCGGCGAATCAGTTCCCGTACTCCATCAGGCGTACAGGCAACCCTGCTCTCCCTTACTTGAACCTCCCCTGGAACCCCGATAATCATACAAGACAACCTTGATATGTTCACTATTCGTTATCCATCACCAATCACCCTCCCGGCGTGCTCAGAGCCGTCGCTCCATACGATAGGCGTCTCCGTCACTATCGTAATAACCTTCCAGAAAAGATTTCACCCTGAACCCTGCATCCGTATAGAGTTTCATTGCTGCCCGGTTCCGGATTGAGACTTCAAGCCTGACGGCAGTATACCCCTCTTCTGCTGCTTTGCTCATGAGTCTGCTCAATAACGACCTGCCGATCCCCCTTCCCCGGTACTCCGGATCGACAGCAAGGGAATACAGGCGAAGAATACTTGAATTTTCTCGTTTCAGAATTACCGCAACGGCAACAGGCCGGCTGTCAACCTCGGCAATCATGACTGAACCATGAGCAAGAAATCGACGCCAGCTCCTTTCTGAAAGACAGTTCGAGTCAAAGCATCGCTGTTCAAGTCCGGTAAGATAGGTCAAATCCCCTAAAACCCCCGATCGAACCCAAACCTCGTCACTCACCCTGCACCTCCTGACAATTTTATTACAAACGATACACAATCTGCTACCGGCGGTAAAGCCTGCGCTGAAATTCGCTGATAATCGTTCTATAGAGTTCGTCGCCGGTTATAAAATCCTCTACCCCGTAGTCAATATTGGGATTGTCGTTCACCTCAATCACATAACAGGTGTCATCCTTCTGTTTCAGATCGACACCGTACAACCCGTTGCCAATCAATGCCGAAGCGCGCTGCGCTGCCTTGATAACCGGAGAAGGAACATTGCGGAGCGGAATTGTCTCGGCGTCTCCCGGCCGGGCCCCTGTACTGGTATGGGCATAGATCTGCCAGTGTCCCCTTGCCATATAGTAGCGGCACGCATAGAGCGGAACATGATTGAGAATGCCTATTCGCCAGTCGAAATCGGTATAGATATACTGCTGGGCAAGCACCAGATGTGATGTGGCAAATAACGCATCCAGTTCCCTCAGCGCGTCCTCCGGATGCTCCGCCTTGCTTATTCCGCGGGAAAAAGAACCGTCGGGTATCTTGAGCACAAGAGGGTAAGAAAACCCTCTAAGCAGTTCCATGCTCACATTGCCCTTGCTCAGTACCCTTGTCTCAGGAACACGAACGCCGTTTTTGGCAAGAAGATCGTTAAGAAACACCTTGTTTGTACATCGAAGAATAGAGGCAGGATCGTCGATTACGACAAGTCCCAGGCGTTGCGCTTCACGGGCAAAACTATAGGAATGGTGATTGACGGCTGTCGTTTCACGGATAAAAAGGGCATCGAATTCAGGAAGCCGCCTGAAATCATCCGAGGTAACCAGTTCAGCGTTCATATCCAGTTTACGGGCTGCCGCAAGAAACATGGAAAGCGCCTTCCGGTTGCTTGGAGGAAATCGCTCATCAGGGTTGTGCAGAATTGCCAGATCATAGCCTCCGCCTTTGCGGGAGCGCTGCTTATACCAGATCCTGTGATGATAGGCCTCGAGAGCCAGAGCAAAAAAATCCTGCTCGATTTCGCCTAATTCAGCAAGAACGACCGGCCTGATAGAATCAACCAGCCATCGTCTGCTTCCGTGCTTTTTAAGCCGTGCTTTAAGCAGCGGAAAATCCATCAGCTGAAAAAGGCTTTTGGCATATGCCTCAAAACGCTCATCAGCGGTCATGCCGAACACGATGAAAATTTCGATTTCATCCTGCTCAATCGATTTACTCCACCTTGCGCCTGAAGTCAGAAACGGAAATGCTCCGGCCCCCTTGAATTCCATTGGCTGATTAAAGCCTCCAAGGGTCTGCAGTGAAGGCAAAACCTTATGCCCTCTCGCCTCTGCGAGGAGCGTACAGTAATACCCCCTGGCAAGATAATCGTACGATCCCGACAGATTAATGATCTGAAGAGGCTGATCCTGATCCTGGTATTTCGTCAGATAGGTATCAAAATCACAAACAAGATCAGAATGCGCATACACGCGCCAGTCATCCATAGACGAAACAACGACAATCGTTTTGGACATCAGTCCGTCTCCCTGACAATTCAACAGTAACAAACAGACAATCGACCGGCAAGCGCTTCACGAAATTCTCCAAGACAATGATCGTCTTGAAAAAAACCGCTATCCATCAACAAAAGCAGGAATATAACGCCCCGTATGTTTCATCTCGGTGCGGTGCTCCATATATGCAGCATCATATCTGGCCACAAGCTTCCAGAAAGACGAAGAGTGGTTGTGATGAACCGTATGGCAAAGTTCGTGAATCAGCACATGACGAACAAGATGCTGCGGAAGAAAGAGCAGTTTCATGTTCAAACTCACCGTGCCACGACCGGAATAACTGCCCCAGCGCGTTTTCTGATGACGAATGGTCACCCTTGAAAAACTGAAACCATGCTCCGAAGCAAGACGTTCGAGCCAGGGAACAAGTTCATGAGATGCTTTCCGCTTCAGCCACATCCGGAGAAGACGGTATACCGCTTCACGCTGCGAAACATCTCCCGATATCATCAAACGATTGGTATCGATCACCTCTGCCTCTAAAACGCTGCCCCGTCCGACACGATAACTGACCTGCCACGCTTCATCAATACTGTGAAGAACGATACTTGAAGGAAGCTCATATGGCGCATCAAAAAGCGCCCCACCCTGCTGGTCAGCCATCACCTTCTTCCTTGTCGCAAGTATCCACTCCTTTTTCTGCCGGACAAGATCAGGAATCAGAGACTGATCGAAACAGGAAGGGATAAGCACAACCAGTTCACCACGAGCGCCAATCGACAGCCGTGCATACTTCAAACGGTGGTTGACCTTAACACTATACACGATATCATAGCTCATCAAAAAAAGAATGCAGTGATCCGTTATCCGTTATCCGTTATCCGTTATCCGTTATCCGTTATCCG
>RRYU01020791.1_pt2 | contig 15714 bp, 15 predicted proteins | sample 2162651 | NCBI WGS metagenome assembly RRYU01 (sample SAMN10267283, study PRJNA491782) | microbial mat metagenome | isolation source: biomat in the production well | place: Japan: Minami-Kanto gas field, natural gas well KTG3 | collected 2017-06 | reverse complement strand
GGAGGGATATCGTCCTGCACTCCGCCTGGTACGTTTCCGTCCCGGTCATCGTCGAAAACATCCTCACGTTAGACGGACCGAGAATAGGAAGAAGCAACGGCTGCTTCGTGGTCTCCCCCTCGTCGATAGACGAGGTGGTCGGGAAACTTGCCGAAGGATCCCTGCTTTACGCCTACGGTAAGACAGACGAGCCTTTTCGCCGATCAAACCGCGAATGGCCGCCTTGAGAAAAAGCATGGCCGGTGAAAGCGACAAAGTGCAGAAAGCTCCTGGCGCCTCCGGCGGTTCATGTCGGCTTCTTCGATGCGATCAGGACATTTCGAGCATTCGCCGGATAGGCTTCAGCGCATTTTCACGCAGCGCCTCGTCGACAAAGATCCGCGGCTCGCGCCGCTCCATGCATTCGCAGAGTTTTTCGAGCGTGTTCTGCTTCATCTGGGTGCAGACGCTCGAAGGCGAGAACGGGTCCTTCGGAGCCGGAAGAAAGGTCTTTTCGGGAGAACGCCGCTCCATCTCGTAGAGGATCCCCGGCTCGGTCGCCACGATCATCACCTGGGCGTCCGTTTTTTCGCTGTAATCGAGCAGCGCCCCCGTCGAACCGACGAAATCAGAGCGGCAGAGCACTTCCTCGCGGCACTCAGGGTGAGCGATGAACTTCGCCCCGGGATGCTTTTCGATGGTTTCGCGGATGATCTCCCAGCGATAGGCGTCATGAACGTAGCAGCAACCCTGCCAGAGAATCATTTCCCGACCCAGCTTCTTCATGACATATGAGCCGAGATTTCTGTCGGGGCCGAAAATGATCTCCCTGTCCTCGGGAATCTGGCTCACGATCTTCTCCGCATTGGAAGAGGTGCAGACGATATCCGACTCAGCCTTGATCTCGACCGAGGAGTTGATATAAGTGATCACGAGAGCGCCTGGATGCTCCGCCTTGAAAGCCCGGAACGTTTCCGGAGGACAACTGTCGGCGAGCGGGCAACCCGCGCGGTTGTCCGGCATGAGCACGAGTTTGCCGGGGTTGAGGATCGCCGCCGTTTCAGCCATGAAGTAGACCCCTGCGAAAACGATCACGTCCGCGCCGGTTCCTTCGGCCGCCCTAGCGAGCGCAAGGCTGTCACCGACAACGTCCGCCGCCTGCTGGATTTCGGGAAGCGTATAGTAATGCGCGAGAATGATCGCGTTCATCTCTTTCTTCAACTGCCGTACGCGCTCATGCAGCGCCTCGACCGATGCACCTGACGATATCATGATAAGCCGATGGAAAAAGTTGAGGCAAAAAAGACCGGAACCGCGTCCGTTCACAAAGGACGGGCCGTCACTTCAGATAGTATTCAAGTTCGTCGTCCTCCCTGATGAGCAGGAGAATCGCCGCGTTCGGAACGATGACATACTTTTCGCCTTCGTACTCGATCTCGTACGAGCTGTTCTGGATAAAGATGGCCAGATCGCCAACCTTCGCCTGCAGCGGTATGTACTGCGGCAAAGAAGACTCCTCCATCCAAGGCTCGCCGCTCTCAGGGGGAGGGCCGACGGGATAACCGGGCCCGGTCTTCAGAACGTAGCCGGTCTGGATCTTCTCTTTCTCCTGAACGCCCGGCGGCAGGTAGATACCCGATTTCGTGCGCTCATCGCTCGATTTCGGCCTGATCAACACCCTGTCCCCGACCACGACAAACTTGTCCGTAACGTTTTGGTACATACAAATAAAAAAAATCGATAAAAGAACTTCAATAAATCTCCTCGCAGAACGACCGCATCGACGGCCGATTCAGCCATCGGGCACGTTTCCCGACCACCCCGACGCAGAAAACAAAACACGAAATATACACAATAAAATTCAGTCGTCGGCAACCACGCCGCAGCCTGTTTTCCGATCCGCCCGCCGGCGGGGTCTTTTTTCACAAAAGAAAATTTGTCACTGTCCCACGATCTTGTAATTTTGATGAATCCGTAACCGGTTATAAAATCATACCGGTGCTGAAACAATTGACAAACCGGAAACCAGCCGCGCACGCAACCGGTTATCCACGGTGAATGGGTTGGCCGCTCCGAACTCCGTGAACGCGATCCCCGATGGAACATAACGAAAGAGTCCGTTCGGAACAGCGATTCAAGGGACGGAAAGCAAAAAAAGGACTGCGGTTCGCCGTAACGGTCACGGGAGTCATCTTCATTACCGAGATCGTCGGGGGCCTGCTTTCAGGAAGTCTCGCGCTGCTCGCCGACGCCGGACATATGGCGACGGACCTTTTCGCCCTGCTGATCAGCTACCTTGCAATCCGTTTCAGCTCGAAACCCTGCACAAAAAAACGTTCTTACGGCTACTTCCGGCTCGAGATCATCGCCGCGCTCGTCAATGGGGTGATCCTCTGCGTCACGGCGCTGTTCGTCACCGTCGAGGCCTGGAAACGGATCTCCATGCCCGCGGAGATCGAAACGGTGCAGATGTTCGCCTTCGGCATGGTTGGCCTTGCGGCCAACATCGCCAGCGCGCTCTGGCTGAGAAAAGAAAAGGAGTCGAGCGTCAATGTCCGGGCGGCGTATATTCATATATTAAGTGACCTCGCCGGCTCGGTCGGTGTCGTCGGAGGAGCTTTGTTGATAGGGCTCACGGGCTGGTCCTGGTTCGACAGTTTCATAAGTTTTTTCATTGCGGTACTTATCGTCCGGAGCGCCCTGAAAATCATAGGCGAAGCCGTCGATGTCCTTATGGAATCCGTCCCCGAGGGACTCGACATTCATGATATCGAACAGACGCTGCTCTCTTTCGATCATGTGCGCGACCTGCACGACCTGCATGTCTGGGCGCTGACGAGCGGCGTCAACGCGCTGAGTTGCCACATCCTCGTCGACGAACCCGGACAGGGGCAGGCGCTTCTCGATGCGATCCACGAACAGCTGAAAGACAGATACAATATCGATCATGTCACCATTCAGCTTGAATTCGAGTAAACGACAGGATAACAATCAAAGCATAACCCCGGAAGCAACCCGCTGCAATCGACGTGACGAAGTTCTTCAAATTCATCACCGCCAACAACTCGTATCTGCTGCTTGTCTTTTACTGCGGCATCGCGGGCATTCTGATCAGGTTTCAGGACACCCTGTCGCTCAAGAGCCTGCAGTCAAGAGGAACCGAATTCAGGGCTTCCGTCTCCGGCCTCTTGAGCGACATCGGCGAATATTTCAGCCTGAGAAGGGAGAACGAGATACTCACGCTCCAGAACGCTTCACTGCTGGCCGACGCCATCGTCGGGGCTAACGCCTTGCGGGACTCGGCGGGCGTAACCGGCATGGCGGCGCTTGCGCAAGGGCACCCTGGAGAGTTCCTCATCGCCAGGGTCGTCGAACGCCGATTCAATACGACGGAAAACTTTATCATCGTCAACGCCGGTTCGAAACTGGGAGTCGCTGCCGACATGCCGGTATTGACTCCCGACGGCCTTGCAGGCCGGGTCGTCCAGGTATCGCAAAACTATGCGAAGGTGATGCCGGTCATCCACTCCGACTTCAGAGTCAGCGTGGTGTCCGACAGCAACCTGACGCACGGACTTCTTCGTTGGGGCGGAAAAAAGGAACGGATCGCACGGATGGATTACGTCCCGCTGAGCAGCTCGATCGCCAAGGGCGAAAAACTCTACACCACCGATTTCAGCACGTTCGCGCTGCGGGGCATCCCTGTCGGAAAGGTAATCGCGGTAACGCCTGGAAAACAGTTTTTCGACGTCGCCGTCAGGCTTTCTGTCGATTTTTCCTCCCTGACGCATGTGATGATCGCCGAAAGCAGCGCCGACCCGGAAAAAATTGAGCTGATGTATCGCCCGGTGACAGGCGATGACGTCCCGCAAAACGAAACCTCTGAGCAAAGGAACTGAACCGTGGTAAAGGATACCATCGTAAGGATCGTTCTTCTGAGCGTACTCGCCCTCCTGCAACAGTACGCCGTATCGAGATTCGTGGTGTTCGGGGCGTTTCCCGATCTCCTTACCGTGTTCATCGTTTTCGTCGCGCTGAGAACGGGCCAGAAACAGGGTACGACCTACGGTTTCGCGGCCGGGCTGGCGACCGGCGTGCTTGGCGGAGACATCGGGATAACCACGCTCGCGAAAACCCTCGAGGGCTTCGTCGCGGGTTACTTCCATATCCCCGAGGACAGCCACGCCTCGACGCATCAAAAAAGAAGGATGTTCTACAAAGGCGTGCTGCTCGCCTCCCTCACGGGGAGAGCGGTACAGGCCGCGTCGGCAAACGTCCTCGCGCTGCCTCCGCTCTGGCATGTCGCGTATTCCGTCGTGCTCGTGACCGTTTTCAACATGCTGATCGCCGTGCTGGCGTATCAACTGTTCCTGAAGAAAATTCTGGCGAACAACTGAGGGATGGACAAGATTCAAAAAAGAGCCTACAGCGTTTCCCTGATAGTCATTGCGGGTTTCGTGGTTCTGTTCCTGCGACTGATCTATCTTCAGGTTTTCGAGTACAAGGAACTCGGCTCCATTTCAGACGCAAACAGTCTGAGGAGAACGTGGCTCCATCCTCCGAGAGGGCGCCTGATAGACCGTAACGGCGTCACGGTCGTCGACAACCAGCCGCTCTATACGGTCAAGGTCATCCCTGCTGAATTCACCGATTCCCTGAAAAAAAGCACGCTTGCCGCCCTGCTGCACGTCACGGATGAGGAGCTGGAAAAAAGAATACGGAAAGGCTTCAAATACAACCGCTTCGCGCCGGTCGCCGTCGGGCGTGATATCGAACCGCAGGAAATGATGCGGCTCAACGAAAACCTCTGGAGACTGCCGGGAGTGATGCTCGAGGTTGAAAACAAAAGGAAGTATCCGGCGGGGATCAATGCTTCGCATATCTTCGGATACCTGAACTTCATATCGAAGGAACAGCTCGAAAACATGGCCGGCAAGGGCTATACCCCGGACGATAAAACCGGGAGCAAGGGACTCGAAAAACAATACGAGGACCAGTTGCGCGGCGAAAAAGGCGTGCGCTACGAACTGGTGAACTCCATTGGAAAAACGGCAGGCAAGTTCGAGGACGGAAGGAAGGACACCCCGTTCAAAAACGGCAGCGATCTTCACCTGACGCTCGACGCCGGCCTGCAGCGGCTCGCCGAGCAGCTTTTGAAGGAAACGGGGAAATCAGGGGCGGTCGTGGCCATCGATCCCAATGACGGCGGAATTCTCGCCATGACGAGCCAGCCCGATTACGACCTTGAAATCCTGAATGGGAAAACTGACGCAGAACAATGGAAGGAACTCGTCGCCAATCCGCAGAAACCGCTGTTCAATCGCGCGATACAGGCGGCCTATCCGCCCGGATCGGTCTACAAGATCCTGCTTTCGATAGCCGCGCTCGAGGAAAACGCTATCACCCCCGAAAAAACCATCTACTGCTCCGGAGTCTTCCGCCTCGGCAGGGGACGTTTTCTCTGCCACGGGGGCCAGGGGCACGGTCCGGTTAATCTCGAACGCGCGATCATCGAATCGTGCAACACCTATTACTACCAGCTTATTTTCGACCTCGGCTTCGAAAAATGGACCGAATACGGCCGCATGTTCGGGTTCGGTGACAAAACGGGAACGGATATTCCAGGTGAACACCCGGGAATCCTCCCATCAGCGGAATACTACGACAAACGCTACGGAAAGAGAAAGTGGACCAGGGGATACCTGGTAAGCCTTGCCATCGGCCAGGGTGAGCTGAACACGACGCCGCTCCAGCTCGCGGCCTTCACGGCGACCGTGGCGAACAGGGGCACCTGGCACCAGCCGCATCTCGTGCGGGGATACCGGCCGGACACCGGCGATACCGTCGTGCCGCTTTCCTTCACGAAAAGAAAACTGCCGATATCGGAAAAAACCTTCGAAACCGTCATGACGGCGATGCAGGGAGTGGTCGATTCCGGGACGGGACGGCTCGCCGCCGTCGACGGCGTAGCGGTCGCGGGTAAGACCGGTACCGCGCAGAACCCCCACGGGAAGGATCATGCCTGGTTCGTGGCGTTCGCTCCTGTCGAAAAGCCGGTCATAGCCCTTGCAGTGCTGGTCGAAAACGCTGGATACGGTGGCAGCATATCAGCTCCTATAGCCGGAAAGCTGATTAATTATTATGTTAACGGTCCGGACACGACGGACGCGGATTCAGCCACGGCCGCCTTAACGGAAAAAAACAGCGGCGGAACGGCAGGCGCCGCGGCATCGAACATTATCCGAACCGACAGCGCCGCGCAGGCGGACACCGAAGCAGGGAACAACCCGGAATATGATTTACAAAGATGATCCGGCTCTTGTCAGAAGTTTTCTGGAAGACACGAGCAACATAAGAACAGGCCACACCCCGGGAGTGTTTTTCCCCGAAACCGCCGACGACATCGCCCAGCTTTTCGCAAAGCGTCCCGCGGAAGTCAAGCGCTTCGTCGTAGCGGGCAACGGCACGGGAACGACCGGGGGCCGGATACCTTTCGGGGATCACGTCATCGCCATGCAGAAACTCGACGCCATCGGCGCCCCCCTGCCCTGCGGCGACGGCACGGCAATCATGACCGTGGGGGCCGGCGCCCTCCTGGAAGACATCCAGAAAAAAGCAGAACAGAGCGGCTGGATCTATCCTCCAGACCCGACGGAAAAACTCTGTTTCATCGGCAGCACGATAGCCAACAACTCTTCCGGGGCGAGAACCTACAAATACGGCCCGACACGGAAGTATATCCGCCGGATCAGGGTGGTGCTCCCTTCCGGGGACGTGCTCGACCTCCCGAGGGGCGCCTGCATTGCCGGAGAGAACGGCCGTTTCCGCCTGGAACTCCCTCTTGCGGGAAAACTGGAATTCGAGCGTCCGCGTTACTCCATGCCCCGGACTTCGAAACACAATGCCGGGTACTACTCCGCTCCAGGCATGGACCTCGTGGACCTGTTCATAGGCTCCGAAGGCACGCTCGGAGTAATCGTGGAAGCCGATCTCGGGTTGCTTCCCGCGCCCGAAAAGATCATATCGTGCATCGTCCATTTCCGGAATGTCGACGACATCTTTCTTTTCGTCGACAAAGCGCGGAAAAAGGAAAGCGGCGTCGGGCCACGGGCCCTGGAACTCTTCGACGCAAACGCACTCGACTTCCTGCGCGCGGTCTATCCCGATACGCCTGAAGGCTCCGCCGGAGCGATTTTTTTCGAGCAGGAAACAACTTCGTCCAACGAGGACGACATGCTCGACGCATGGCTGGAGCTCATGGAATCCTGCAACGCGATGACCGATGAATCGTGGGTGGCGCTGGATCCGGATGAACAACGCGCGATGACCGCGTTCCGGCATGAACTGCCGGTCCAGGTGAACGAATGGCTCGCCAGCCAGTCGGAAACCAAGATCAGCACCGACATGGCCGTGCCGCACGGTGCGTTTCCGGAGCTTTTCCGATTCTATCGCGACGTCTGCGAACAGCACGGATTTCGCTATATCGTGTTCGGCCATATCGGCGACAGCCATGTCCACCTGAACATTCTGCCGTCCAGTCATGAAGAATTCGTCACCGCGAAGACTCTTTACGAAGGATTCGTGGACAAGGCCATCGTGCTCGGCGGCACGCTGTCGGCGGAACACGGCATCGGAAAACTAAAATCCGGCTATCTCGTCAGGATGTTCGGCGAGGAAGGCGTCGCCGAAATGCTGCGCATCAAGAAAATCTTCGACCCGAAACTGCTGCTCAACATCGGCAACCTGATTCCCGAAGAGTACTGCCGGACAGAACCCTAACACCACCAGAGTGGCAAATCAAGAGAAAAACAGGCAATACGTCACGACGATCCTGAACCGCAAGGCACGTCATGAGTATACGATACTCGAAAGCCTTGTCGCCGGAATCGAACTCCGGGGCAGCGAGGTGAAATCCGTCCGGCTCGGGAAAGCCAGCCTGAATGAAAGCCATGCGATCATTCACCGTGGAGAGGTATGGCTGGAGAACATGCAGATATCCGAGTACGAGCACAACAGCCTCGAACGGCTTGACCCGAAAAGAAGCCGCAAACTGCTGCTCAAACGTGACGAAATTCAGAAACTCCAGTTGAAACTCCATCAGAAAGGCTTGACGCTCATACCGTTAAAGGCTTTTTTTAACAGCCGCGGTGTACTGAAAATCGAACTCGCCCTCGCAAAGGGCAAAAAACTCTACGACAAGCGCGAAAGCATCAGGGCTCGCGACGAGGAGCGGCAGATGCAGCGGGCGAAACAGCAATACTAACGACCGAAGGAATCCAGAATGATTTTTCCACCCGTACAAGAACAGCTCGATATCATCGCCAGAAACACCGTCGAGGTCATCAGCGAGGAGGAGCTTGAAAAAAAACTCGAAAAAAGCCGCCAGACAGGCAAACCCCTGAAAGTCAAACTCGGCGCTGACCCGTCGAGGCCGGACCTGCACCTCGGTCATTCGGTCGTGCTGAGAAAGCTCAGGGAGTTCCAGGATCTCGGCCACGAAGCGGTGCTCATCATCGGTGACTTCACCGCCATGATCGGCGACCCCTCGGGAAAAAGCAAAACCCGGCCGCAGCTTTCCGCAAAAAAGGCACGCGAAAACGGCGAAACTTATTTCGAGCAGGCAGCGAAAATCCTCGACGAGGAAAAAACAACCATCTGTTACAACTCAGACTGGCTTGGACGGATGACGTTCGATGACGTCATCCGCCTCTCCAGTCATTACACGGTCGCCCGGATGCTCGAACGGGACGATTTCGAAAAACGCTACAAATCCTGCGAGCCGATCTCGATACACGAATTCCTCTACCCGCTCGCCCAGGGCATGGATTCGGTCCATCTGCGCAACGATATCGAGCTCGGCGGCACCGACCAGAAATTCAACCTGCTCGTCGGCCGCGACCTGCAGCGGGAATACGGCATCGATCCTCAGGTATGCGTCACCATGCCCCTTCTGGTGGGAACTTTCGGCACCGAAAAGATGTCGAAATCCCTTGGCAACGCAATCTGTTTCAACGACTCGCCCGAGGACATCTACGGCAAGATGCTCTCCATCCCGGACGAACTGATCGAAACCTATTTCAGCCTGCTGCTTCCCGCCCCCTCGCAGCCGCTGGAACTGTTCATGGAAATCGTTCGCCAGAACCCGAGGGAAGCGAAACGAACCCTGGCGAGGGAGATCGTTGAGCTCTACCATACCGGCGATCACGCTCTTGCGGCGGAGGAACATTTCGACCGGGTCTTCGTACGCAAGCAGGCGCCCGAGGAAATCGAGGAGTTCGCTTTCCCGGCGGCTTCGATGCCGCTTGTCGACCTGCTCGTCGAACTCGGGGCGGTCGCCTCGAAAAGCGAGGCCAGAAGGCTGATCAAACAGAACGCCGTACAGATAGACGACCGGAAGGTCTCCGACATGAACCTCGAACTGGCCCTCGGCGAAGAAGCGAAAATCGTCAAGGCCGGCAAAAGAAAATTTTTCAAGGTGGTCATAAAAAAAGATTTCCAATAACGCGTCTTTTTTCTATAATTGCTCAGTTTCAGGGTTGTATCCACCGCCCTGACCGGACGGCTTCCCGGCTTTCAGCAAGGATCGAGGCGACCGGTTCGGGCATAACTCTATCCGGAGAAAACGGCGTTGTCATTTGTCCCTAAAAAGGTGTTTTTCACCAAAGGCGTTGGAAGACACAAGGAGTATCTGTCTTCGTTCGAGCTCGCACTGAGAGATGCGAAGATCGAAAAATGCAATCTGGTGACGGTATCCAGCATTTTCCCCCCCAAGTGCGAACGTTTGAGCGTGGAAGAAGGGCTCAAGCATCTTTCGCCGGGAGAGATCACCTTCGCCGTCATGGCGAGAAATTCAACGAACGAACACAGCCGCCTGATAGCTTCGTCGATCGGCGTGGCGCTGCCGGCCGACGAGTCGCTCTACGGCTACCTTTCCGAACACCATCCCTACGGCCAGACATCGGAACAGTCCGGCGAATACGCCGAGGACCTTGCCGCGACCATGCTGGCGACGACGCTCGGCATCGAATTCGACCCGAACAAGGACTGGGACGAGCGCGAAGGCATCTACAAGATGAGCGGAAAAATCATCAACTCGTTCAACATCACGCAATCAGCGGAAGGCGAAAACGGACTCTGGACGACGGTCATCGCCTGCGCCGTGCTGCTTCCCTGACAGCGCGGTTCCGTAATCTTGCCGCGGCGGAGGACGCAGTCAGCGAACAATCATCACGGGGAACGTGTCACAGCCGTTCCCCGTCATCTTTTTTCCGCCAACGCATTCAGGCATGAAGCATCAACATGTTCGATTCACTCCAGCAGATCCAGACACTCGAAGAACTGATCATATGGGGAGGCTACGCCCTGCTGTTCGTGATCGTTTTTTCGGAAACGGGACTGTTCGCGGGCTTCTTTCTTCCGGGAGATTCGCTGCTCATCACCGCCGGCCTTATAGCTGCTTCAGGGGAACTCGACATCGTGCCGGTGATGGTCACGCTCTCCTTCGGCGCGGCGATGGGCGACTCGACGGGCTATTTCATAGGAAACCAGTTGCAGCGCAACTTCCTGAGCAAGAAGGAAACCTTTTTTTTCCGCAGGGAGCACCTTGAAAAAACCGAGCGATTCTATGAAAAACACGGATCGAAAGCAGTGTTTCTTGCCCGTTTCGTGCCGGTTGTGAGAAGTTTCACGGCAACGCTCGCCGGCGTCGTCAACATGCCCTACCAGGTTTTTCTTTTCTACAGCGTCTCGGGATCGTTAGTCTGGGTGGTGACCTTCACCTCCATCGGCTATTTTCTGGCCTCCCTCTTCCCTGAGGTGGTTGATTTCGTACATTACATTATTCTCGCTGGGATCGTCCTCATACTGCTCAACACGCTGCGACAGATCAGGAAACATACGTCGCGAACCGGCAAAAAACCATAAACGCATCGCGATGCCCGCAAGAATCGGCAGATACATACCCGTAACGCTCAAGGGCGCCCTCATGGGCGCAGCGGATATCGTTCCGGGCGTTTCCGGAGGCACGATAGCGCTCATCACCGGCATTTATGAAACGCTTGTCGATTCCATCCGCTCCTTCGACGCGCAGGCACTGCAACAACTGCTGAGCCTCGACCTGCGCTCGTTCTGGAAGACGATAAACGGCAACTTTCTTTTCAGCCTGCTTCTGGGGATCCTCTTCAGCGTCGTCACGCTTTCGAACACGATCGTCCACCTGCTGGAGCATCAGACCCTCCTGCTGCTTTCGTTCTTTTTCGGACTCATCGTGGCTTCGGCTTTCGTGGTCGCCGGGAGGGTCAGGGCGCACAGCCTTTCCGCCTGGGCAGCCGGAGCCGCCGGAGCCGTCGCGGCACTGGCGGTCACGAGCCTTTCGCCTGTCGCCACGCCAGAAAGCTGGTGGTTCATTTTTCTTTCAGGCGCTATAGCGATCTGCGCCATGATACTGCCGGGGATATCCGGCAGCTTTATCCTGCTCCTGCTGGGAAAATACACATTCATCCTGCATGCCGTCAGGGAATTCGATATCGGTGTGATCCTGCTGTTCAGCGCGGGATGCGCCTTGGGCCTCATGAGTTTTTCCCGCCTGCTCTCGACGCTCCTCCACCGGTTTCACGATCCGACGATGATGCTGCTCGCAGGCATCATGCTCGGCTCCCTGACCAAGGTCTGGCCCTGGAAAACCACTGGCGGAGTCCCTGTCACGAACGGCAGCAAGGCCATGCTCTTTTCCACCAACGTCCTGCCTGACGGCTATCTAGAAACAACCGGCGCTGACCCACGGATCGCATCCGTCCTCCTGCTGATGGCCGCCGGACTCGCGCTGGTGTTCACACTGGAATACCTTTCCTCGCACAGCCGCGACAGCCTGAAAAACCACTCCTGAAAACGCGCCTCGAAAAAGCGATCATGACTGAAGAAATCAAGACCGACGTACTGGTCATCGGCAGCGGAATAGGCGGCCTCTACTTTGCGCTGCACATGGCCGATCATGCACAGGTGACCATCATAACAAAAAAAGAAAGCTGCGAATCGAACACCAACTGGGCGCAGGGCGGCATAGCCGCGACCATCGACGAAAGCGACAGCACGGATCTTCATATCCGCGACACGCTCGACGCCGGAGCCGGCCTGTGCAACCGGGAAATGGTCTCGCTCATGGTAACCGAGGGACCGGAACATATCCGGAGACTGATTCAGCTCGGCGTCGAGTTCACCAGGAGCGGCAGTGACAACCTCGACCTCGGTCGCGAAGGCGGACATTCGAGAAAACGCATCGTCCACGCCCGGGACTTCACCGGACAGGAGGTCGAACACGTGTTGCTCGAAAGGGCCAACAACCATCCCCGCATCAGCGTGCTGGAGCACCATTTCGCTATCGAACTCCTGACCGAACACCACCTGCACGTCAAGACGAACGACATCACCTGCTACGGCGCCTACGCGCTGGATTCGCGAAACAGGAAACTGAAGAAAATTCTCGCCAGGACCACCCTCCTGGCTGCCGGCGGACTCGGCAGGGTCTATCTGCACACCACCAATCCATCCATCGCCACCGGCGACGGCATCGCCATGGCCTACCGTGCTGGAGCGGTCATCGCCAACATGGAATTTATCCAGTTCCATCCCACGGCCCTTTTTCATCCGAAAGCGAACTCCTTTCTCATTTCCGAAGCAGTGCGGGGCTTCGGAGGAATCCTGAAACTGAAAAACGGCCAGGAATTCATGCACAAGTACGACAAACGGGAAAATCTCGCTCCAAGAGACATCGTCGCAAGGGCCATAGACTCGGAAATGAAGAAAACCGGCGACGAATGCGTCTTTCTCGACGTGACCCATCTCGACCCGCAGAAAACCGTCGAGCATTTTCCGAATATTTACGAAACCTGCCTCGGCCTTGGCATCGACATGACGAAGGAAATGATTCCCGTAGTACCCGCGGCGCATTATTCCTGCGGAGGAATCAAGACCGACGAATTCGGCCAGACGAGCATCAACAGGCTCTACGCATGCGGAGAAACGAGCTGCACCGGCGTTCACGGAGCCAACCGGCTGGCGAGCAACTCCCTGCTCGAGGCGCTCGTCTTCGCCTACCGCTCCTACACCCGGATAAAGGAAAACATCGCCTCACTGCATAACGACACCGGGTTTCCCGACTGGGATGATACCGGAACCGTCAACCCCGAGGAATGGATCCTGGTCTCGCACAACAAGAAGGAAGCGCAGCAGGTCATGAACGATTACGTCGGCATCGTGCGGAGCGATCTCAGGCTCCAGAGGGCGAAACGGCGGATCGAGTTCCTCAAGGAGGAAACGGAAGCGTACTACAAAAAAACGAAGATAACGACGCAGATTCTCGAACTGCGCAATATCATCAAGGTGGCCAGCCTCATTATCGACGGAGCGATCATGCGCCGTGAATCACGCGGGCTCCATTACACGACCGACTACCCGCGGAAGGACGACAAGCATTTCCTGATCGACACCGAACAACGCTCGTTCTGACGAAGCGCCGACTCACATTTCCTGCCAGTCGCGGGCGTAACGAAAATCTATGCCGGGAGTTCGCGAGGAAATCTTGGCGATCACCGGCATCATCCGCTTGTACTGGTTCCTGACGACCATCTTCCTCACACGGTCGTAAAATCCGCCGTCCACGCCCTCGCGCAACACTGCTTCGCGCCCCATGCGCTGTTCAAGCATCATGTAAAGCAGCAGGTCCACCTGCCCGTAGCTGAAACCAAGATCCGCCTCGTCGCTCTGACCTTCCCAGAGATCCGCCGAGGGAACCTTTTCAACCAGCGGTTCAGGAACCCCGAGATGACGGGCAAGCCCCCAGAGCTGGGTCTTGTAGAGATCGCCTATGGGATTGACGGCCGACGCCATATCGCCGAACAGCGTACCGTAGCCGAGCAGCAGTTCGGTCTTGTTGCTCGTACCGACGACGAGGCGCGAATCGCGGGCGGAAATGTCGTAGAGATAGAGCATCCTCGTCCTGGCCATGACGTTTCCTTTCCGAAGCAGGGAGGCTTCGACGTTCGGGGCGAAAAAAGCGTCGACCACCGGCGAGATGTCGACCGTTTCCGACCTGACGCCGGTTTTTTCAACCATGATTTCCGCATGTTCGAGGCTCGCGGCGCTGCTTGTCCTGTACGGCATGAGCACGGCGAGCACGTTTTCGGGGCCGAGCGCCCTGGCCGCAAGTTCGCACACGACCGCCGAGTCGATTCCGCCCGAAAGTCCCAGCACGGCCGACTGAAACCCGAACTTGCGGATCTCGTTGCGAATGAAGGCGATCAGCATGCTTTCCACGAAGGAATAATTGAGATGCAATTCCTCGATATTCATGATTCGAAACTAAACGTTCAGGATTCTCATGACGCCGCTCATCAGGACAAACCCGAGCGACAGGCTGATCGCGGTCACGGCCTGAAGCGGGTAGTAACGCTTCGCCGCGAGAGGCTCTCCACCGGCCCGCAGCACCCCCATTCCAACGTTGACGATAACAAGCACGTGAAGCAGCGCGCCGCAGGCGATGAATGAACCCCAACGATCGACGAAAAACAGCGGTTCGGCGACCCAGAACGGCGTCAGGGCGAAACAGGGCAGTACGGAAGCCCGCAGTGGGGCGGCGCTCTCGGGCTCTTCTCCGGCCAGAGCGCCGAACACCCCGGTCAGCAGATAGAGCACGGCAATATCGAGCACGAAATTGATCAACCCGTAGACCATGGCCGCCCGCGGAACGCCGATCAGCGGAAATTTGACGATCTGGACGACGCCGACAAGCGGAGCCGCGTAATCCCTCAAGGAATCGCTATCCCCGTACAGCCCGCCCGAAGAAAGCTCTTTCCAGAACGAAGCCGGTTCCACCATGACGCGCCACAATACGGACAAAAACTTCTGCATGATACGCCTTCCTTATTTCTTGAGCCACTTCAGAGGGTCCTGCTTGACCTTGCCCCGCCATATCTCGAAGTGAACGAGAGAACCTCCTTCCGGCATCGGCCCCGACGAGCCGATGACCTCCCTGCTCGTCACCTCGTCGCCCTTTGCAACGCTGATTTTCGCGAGATTGGCGTAAACAGTCAGGTACGACTTCGCGTGACGGACGATAACGATGTTGCCGTAGGTGGGAAGATAGGCTATCTGCGCGATTTTCCCGCCCGAGACCGCGCGAACCGGCGACCCTCCGGGTACGGAGATATCGATGCCGTTGCTGGTCGTGACGATGTTCAGGTCGGGATCGCGATTGGTGCCAAATTTCCTCACGACGACACCGTTATCCACCGGCCAGGGCAGGATTCCCAGCGCTTTGTCGAAATCGGCGGAAATTCTGGCAAGATCGGCTTCAGAAGCATCGGGAAGGGGAGCCTGGCCCGCAAGCCGGCGTTTTTCTGCCTCCAGGCGCTGCCGCTCGCGTTCCTTCTCGATGGCGACCTGCTCGGCGCGAATCAACTCCTCGATCTTTGCCTGCAGGTTGCGGAGCTTCTTCTGGTTCGCCTGGATCTGCCCCGTGAACTCCTTCTTGTTTTTCTTCAGCTCGGTGAGCACGATCTCTTTTTCCTTCTTCTTTTTCGAGAAATCCCGCACCTGGCTGCGCTGTTCCTTTATCGCCCCGGCCCTTCTCCGATAGCTCTCCTCGAGAGCCATCCTGTCTTGCTGCAAACGCCTGGCCGCATCCTTGAGATCGTGCACCGTTTTCAAGACGGCCTGGCTGAATAACCCGATATATTGCGA
>RRYU01007041.1_pt1 | contig 15721 bp, 15 predicted proteins | sample 2162651 | NCBI WGS metagenome assembly RRYU01 (sample SAMN10267283, study PRJNA491782) | microbial mat metagenome | isolation source: biomat in the production well | place: Japan: Minami-Kanto gas field, natural gas well KTG3 | collected 2017-06 | reverse complement strand
GGGGGGGTATTGATCTGGCGGTGTCACGCGGCGGCGGCGCCGCCGCGTGACACCGCCAAGTTTTCTCCCCCTCCCCTGGAAGGGTTCAGGGGCGGACAGAAAATAGGTTCGGATGGTGCGTACCGCTTGGGAATGCGGTACTCCCCCTCTCCCAACATCGGAGAGGGGGCCGGGGGGTGAGGGCCACTCCGCGTCCGGACGGCCTATCCGCCTATCATACAAACGTTCTGTCCGCCCTTCAACCTGCATGGGGCGGGGGTAGGGGTGGGGTATGCAGTATGGCACCGACATCATCAGAAAAAACCTATCCCTGTAAGGACTGGATACCCCACCCTCCTACTGTGAGAATATGACTCGCATCGTACTGCCAATTAGTGATATCCCCTCATCTCCTCACCCAGTCTATGCTGAATGGCAAGTACTGCCGCCTGCGCTGGAATTTGATAGATTGCTCATAACGAATAGGGGGCACAGATGCGTCCCTACCGTCCGTCGCCGATTTTTATATCATCGAGGTACATAATGACCACACATGCCCAACGATTCACCCACCGACACGCCGGTCTCTTTCTTATCATCGTGCTGGTTATTGGATTAACGTTTCTAGCTCAGATCAGCCAGGCACAGACAATCGCTTACCCCATTGTCGACACCGGACAAACCACGTGCTACGATGACAGCGGCACATTGGCTGCGTGCCCCGCCAAGGGTGAAGCTTTCTATGGTCAGGATGCCCAGCATACTGGCAATGCCCCCGGTTACACAAACAACAACAATGGCACCATCACCGATAACATCACCGGCCTGACATGGCAGCAGAGTGCCGACACCAACGGCGATGGTGATATCAGCGCTGCCGACAAGCTGACCTACACCGAAGCTGGTAACTACTGCCAGAACCTGTCACTGGCTGGCCACACCGACTGGCGACTGCCCGACATCAAACAACTCTATTCGCTGATTGACTTCAGTGGCACTGACCCCAGCGGCTACAACGGCAGTGATATGTCTGGCCTGATTCCTTTCATTGATACAACCTATTTCGACTTTGCCTACGGTGATACTGACGCTGGCGAGCGCATCATCGATGCCCAGTATGCCAGTAGCACCTTATATGTTTCCACCACCTATGGCAGTTCGCTCTTCGGTGTCAACTTTGCCGATGGGCGGATCAAAGGCTATGGACTGACCGTGTTTGGTCAGGATAAAACCTTCTTTGTAATCTGTGCCCGCGACAACACCAGCTACGGCGTTAACAGCTTTACCAACAACGGCAACGGCACCATCACCGATGCTGCCACCAGCCTGATGTGGGTGCAGAACGACAGCAGCGCGGGACTAAACTGGCAAGAAGCACTGGCCTGGGTTGCGGAAAAGAACAGCGAAAATTACCTGGGGCATAACGATTGGCGGCTGCCCAATGCCAAAGAACTACAAAGCATTGTGGACTACAGCCGTTCCCCCGACACCACCAACTCCGCTGCCATCGACCCGCTCTTCAACGTTACGGCTATCACCAACGAAGCGGGCAATGCCGATTACCCCAGTTACTGGAGCAGCACCACCCACCTCAACTGGACAGCCACTCCTGGCAGATCAGGGGTATATGTTGCCTTTGGTCGGGCGTTGGGTTATATGAACAACACCTGGGTCGATATTCACGGCGCGGGCGCACAGCGCAGCGACCCCAAATCAGGCAACCCGGCAGACTATCCCACTGGTCACGGCCCACAAGGCGACGCCATCCGTATATATAACTCTGTTCGTCTGGTGCGCGATACGCAGGCTGGAACCGTTGATCCGGGAGAAAATCAGAAGGTCTATTTGCCAATGATCTTTGCTGGCGATTTCACTACATATATCAGTTCCGCACTGTCGCAGGTGAAGATATAGGGATGTGATGTACTATAATAGCCAGAACATAGAGTAAGCAAAACGATACGCCAGCGTTCGGCTACCGGGTCGCTGAGATGGATCCAACCGCACGGGAACGCCGCACGTTCGGAGGAGCAGTTCCTGATGAGCGAATATCAATACTACGAGTTTCAGACTATCGACCGGCCACTGACAGCCGAGCAGTAGACGGCGATACGCACGCTCTCCAGCCGGGTCGAACTGACCACGACGCGTGCGGCCTTCAATTACGTGTATGGAAGCGCAGCGTTGTTTAATTACACCATACCACATCCGCCACATCGGCGGCGGTCTGGTAACACCAGGCCGCCATCACTTCAACCGGGTCGTGCAGCAGCGGTTGAGCGACCGGAACCGGCTGCGCTGGCGAGGCAAGGATCTCCATCGCCTCAAAGAAATGCGGTGGCTGCATCGCGGATGCGATCTCCTCGTAGGCATAGAGCCGATTCAGGCCTCTGGGGTAGCGTGCATCGCCGTAATAATAGTAGACGGGATTACCCGCCCAGACATTCGGATCATACACGACAAAATAGTACCGTCCCGTCTGGCTATCACGTACCAGCCCCTTGAGCACCAATCCATGTTGCTGGTCATAGGCATAATAGCGCCCGGTGATGGTCGTGAGGGGAGCGCCGGGCACCGGGGCAATCGCCTCTTGCACGGGTGCAATCGCCGACATATGCAGATTGACCAGCACAATATGATCCCTGGCGATAGCGGACTCGATCTCGGCCAGCGTGTGCAGACGCCGGGCGGGCATCTGCCACTGCTCAAGTGCCACGAGCAGATCATCCAGCACCATGCCACTCTGCATACCAGCCTGCCGGGGGATCATATCACGCACGGCTTCAGGGCTGACCTGGATCAGATTGTTCGAACCATACCGTAGCGCCATCGCCACCGTTGCCGGGCCACAATTGAACTTCGCGCCCGGCTCCAGGTTTCCATCGCGCACATAGCCTTGCCAGACATACCAGGCGAAGGGGGCCTGGATATCATGCATCACCGTCATCGCTGACGGCGTAATCTGCAGATCTGGTGCGGATGGCACAAGCGTGGGGATACTGGGCGACACAGGTTGCTGAAGAAAAGCACATGCCGTGAACGCGGCCCAGCAGCACAGGAGACACACGAGACGGCGCAGATATCGGTCTGGCATAGAGCGGGTTTTCTTTCAGAGTATACTAAAGATCACGGACAGCCATTGTATCACAGGCAGTGTATATACACTGCGCGGTGCGTTTTGTGCGCCGCGCAATGAGGAAATAGCATCAGCGAAGATGATGATGAAGAGTGGGAGGAATCAGTATGACCGATTGCAGCAGCCAGATCTTGCACACGCACACGTCCCTGCTCCAGCAACACCTCAAGCTGATAGATACCACAATGGCTCAGGTTTGACTACATGTTCATCAGTGGCATAGCCCGGGCATCCATGCTGGCAGATCACCGGGCATACATACCCATCCTGCTTGCCAGAGGGATAAGCACAAGCGTACACCGCTCTTCTCCGTGCCTCTGTGTCTCCGTGGTGATTGGTTTACACGTGAAGTAGAAAATATAGGGCACCAAATTGTCAAAAGCCTGTCATGTCTGTACCATTTCTGGTATTCGAGCTATGGTATAATATATACAGTACTGACCAGTCAGTCAGTTGGAGGGAGTATACCCATGGCTCAATCTGACCACGTGCCGGGCACGCTGCCGGAACCCCGCCAGACCCGCGAGCGCATTCTGGATGCGGCGCTGGATATCTTTGCCACACACGGCTACCACGATACGCGTCTCGACGATATTGTCGATGAGGCGAAAACGTCCAAGGGGTCGATCTATTTCTATTTTCCCAACAAGGAACGGCTGTTCCTGGCTCTGGTCGATCAGTTTGCCGCCCTGCTGGAACGGCGTGTTACCGAGGCGATTGAGCTGCAACCGCAGGGCAGTATCGAACGGGTGCGGGCGGCCTTGATTACAGTGTTGGAGACATTTGGCAAATATCGCCGCCCGGCCAAGATTCTGCTGGTGCAGGCGGTTGGTCTGGGTAGCGCCTTTGAGAAGAAGCGCCTGGAAGTCACTGACCGCTTTGCGGCAATGATCCGTACCTATCTGGATGATGCCATTGCCGAGGGGCATATTCCGCCGATTGATACCGTCGTTGTTGCGCATGCCTGGATGGGTGCGATCTATAATGTGGTGATCCAGTGGGTGTTAACCGGCGATCCCACACCTGATCGCATCGTATCTACTCTGGTGCCGTTGCTGTTGCATAGCGTTGAGGCAACGTAGGGTGGGGTACGTATTTCTACTTTTTCCATCAGATGATCATGGGGCTGCGCCGCACACCATTCGCATGAAAATGGAATCGTAGGGGCGACCGGCCGGTCGCCCCGACCTATCGTCAGGATGCCGCCGAACAATCGTCCATCGGCTATTTTCACATTAGATGCCCATGCGGCTGCGCCGCACACGGTCGGCATGAAAATAGGTTCGTAGGGGCGACCGGCCGGTCGCCCCGACCCATCGCCGGAATGCCCACCGGCACGATGCCGGTGCTACATGTCTATTTTCACATTAGACATGGTTTCAGGATGACCAATTTTACTTTACAGTTTACAGACAGATTGGTCGCGTGAATCACCCCACCCCCTAACCCCCGCCCCTGCACGGGGCGGGGGAATACAGACGGGGCGTCCTGGCGGCACACGCGCTGCGTGTGCCGCCAGGACGCCCCATCTCCCCCCCTCTCCCTCAGGGAGAGGGGGGCAGGGGGGAGAGGGCGTATCGTCCAACCAAAGTGTAAAGTACCTACGAACCATGTCTTAGATGATCATGCGGCTGCGCCGCACACGGTCGGCATGAAAATAGGGGTCGTAGGAGCGGTTCGCGAACTGCCCCTACCGTTCATCGGCTATTTTCACGTTAGCCATCCATGCGCGGTGCGCACACCGCCGGGATGAAAATCGGCCCGTAGGGGCGACCGGCCGGTCGCCCCTACCCATCGTCAGGAGGCCGATGCGCAATCGTCCATCGGCTATTTTCACATTAGCTACTATGCCAGACAATTCTAGCCGCATCCAATATCGTTACGGACGTCTGATCAGTATCAGTCTGCCTTGCCCTGAGGTCACGCCGATGCGTTTCTTGCAGGCAGCACGGGGGATGCCGCGCTGCTACTGGGCGAGTACGCTCGACCAGCCGATCTTTGCAGGGGCCGGGGTGGCCCTGGAACTGATGGCCTGGGGCCAGAATCGCTTCAAGGCAATTGAACGACAAGCGTCGGATCTGTTTCGTCAGGCGCTGGTGCTGGACAAACGTGAGCCGCTGGCGGCGCCACGTCTGTTTGGTGGCTTTGCTTTTCGTGACGATTTTGTGCCCGACCAGGCCTGGTCGGATTTTACGCCAGCGCACTTTGTGCTGCCGCATTACCAACTGGTGCATGTCGGTGATGCAAGCTGGTTGACGCTGAATGTGCAGGTGCCGGTCGATGATGATCCACATGCGCTGGCGAGCGAGCTACGTGCTGCGCTTCAGGCCCGGATTGCTGACCTCCAGACGCCTGTGCTCGCCAGCGAGTTGCCATCACCAATGCAGCAGCTTACGTACCCGATGCCGTTTGAGACCTGGGCAGGCCATATCCAGCAGGTGACGGCGCAGATCAAGGCGGGTGAACTCCAGAAAGTGGTGCTTGCGCGCATCGCCGAAGCGATCTGCGCGGATCGGGTGGCCGTTGAGGCTGCGCTGAACCATCTGACGCAGGTGTATCCAGATACGTATCGCTTTCTGTTTGAGCCGCGCCCCTATCGCGCTTTCTTCGGGGCTACCCCGGAACTGCTAGCGAGTGTGCATGGCTCAGATGTTCAGACAATGGCGCTGGCGGGAAGCATTCAACGTGGAGCCAGTGCCCAGGAAGATGCCGCGCTGGCCCGCCAGTTGCTCAACAGTGCCAAAGACTGCCATGAACACCAGATCGTTGTCGATGCTCTGCGTACTCGTCTGACGCCCCTGACTACAGATTTGCGTATTGGCACAACCAGGGTTAAAACGTTGAGTAACATCCAGCATCTCTATACACCCGTTGAAGCAGAGTTGCGACATAGTTGCGGGATTTTGCCGGTTGTGGAAACGCTGCATCCAACGCCTGCGCTAGGTGGTGACCCCCGCGATGTGGCGGCACAGATGATAGCAGCGGTTGAACCTTTCCCACGCGGCTGGTATGCGTCGCCAGTCGGCTGGATCGACTACCATATGGATGGGGTTTTTTGTGTGGCTATTCGCTCGGCGGTAGCCCAGAATGAGCGGGCCTGGCTGTATGCCGGGGCCGGGATTGTGGGCGAAAGCGATCCCCGGCGCGAGTGGGACGAGACGGCGCTCAAGTTTCGTCCTATGTTAGAGGCATTAAGTAGATAAGCGCACAGGGGTGAAGTGTTGTGCCCTTAGATATGGTTTCAGATAGGTCAATTGTACTGTATCATTCACAGACGGATTGGTCGCGTGAGTCACCCCACCCCCTTGCCTCCGCCCCTGCAAGGGCGCTATACATTACCCACAAGTGGGGGGCATGCGGGGGCCTCCGGCCCCCGCAAAAAAATTTGTTTTCGGTTTGTTTTGGCGGCAAAGCCGCCAAAACAAACCGAAAACAATATGATATCGGCGGGGCTGCGCCCCGCCGGAACTCCCAGGGAGGCGGCACGCCATACGCTGTATCGCATCCTGATACGGTACAATTGTGGGTAATGATAAGCCCTGAGGGAGAGGGGGGCAGGGGGGTGAGGGCGTATCGCCTACCAGAAAGCGAGCGTGCAGGTCAGCCAGATTGTAACGTATCCACGAACTATGTCTTAGACAAAAAACTATGCCTAATCGCAATACACTCTATGCCCATATTCTGGTAGACGAACTGGCGCGAGCCGGGTTACGCCATGTTTGCCTGGCGCCCGGATCGCGCAATACGCCGCTGGTGCTGGCTTTTGCGCAGCATCCGGCTATCAAGGCCTACTCGCATCTTGACGAGCGCAGCGCGGCATTCTTTGCCCTGGGCCTCGCGCTGGCGACTGATGCACCCGCCGCTGTCGTCTGCACTTCCGGCTCGGCGGCGGCAAACTTTCTACCGGCAATCGTCGAGGCACATCAGTCCCAGGTGCCGCTGTTGATTCTGACCGCCGACCGTCCGCATGAACTGCGCTACAGTGGGGCCAACCAGACCATGGATCAGGTCAAGATGTTTGGCGGCTTTACGTTGTGGAGTGTCGACATGCCACTGCCTGAAGCGAACCCGCCTGCGCTGGCAACGCGCAACCTGCGTACGCTGGCCGGGCGCGCCTATGCACGTGCAAACGGCTTGCGCAAGGGTGTTGTGCATCTTAATCTGCCTTTGCGCCCACCGCTCGAACCAACGGAGGTTGCGAGTGATAGCATCATGCCGCCGCCGGATGCTGTTGCGCGGGCCGCAGATACGCCTTACACCCAGATTAGTCCAGTCACTGCACCAGCAATCAGCCAGTCTGACCTTGATGCGCTGGTCGAGTTGATCCATCAACACGAGCGCGGCCTGCTTATCTGTGGCCCACGCTGTCCCGGTGACGAAACAGGCGCACTGATTGCACGCCTCGCGCAACAAATTGGCTATCCTGCCCTGGTCGATGGTACATCCGGTATGCGTTTCGGCCAGACTGGCTTAATCGGTGGCTATGATACCTTTCTGCGCGGCTCTGCATTCCCTGCACCAGAGGTTGTGCTGCGTTTTGGCGCTGTGCCTACCTCGAAGTGGCTGAATCAGTATCTCGATAACAATGCGCCGCCGCAGGTTATTCATTTTAGCCCCTCCGGCGAATGGGCCGATGATAGTCACCGCCTCAGTCAGGTCATTCAGGCCGACCCGGCAGCGGCTATCCCGGCTATGCTGGCACGGCTAACCCAACGGATAACTCCCTGGATGCAGATGTTCCAGGCCGCCGAGACGCTGACACGCCAGATCATTGCTGATGCCGTAGCCCGCGAACCCTACTTCGATGGCGCGGTTGTCTATGACATGATCGATCTGCTGCCCGATGGGGCCTGCCTCTTCACCGGCAATAGCCTGCCAGTGCGCCACCTGGATCAGTTGGGACTGCCGACGGTCAAACAGATTGCGGCCTTTGCTAACCGGGGTGTGTCGGGCATCGATGGCAATGTGTCGACTGCCCTGGGCATTGGTGCAGCCCGGCCCGATGCGCCCCTGGCCGTCGTCGTGGGCGATATTACCTTCTATCACGACATGAACGGTCTGCTGGCAATCGGGCGTTGTGGCGTACCGGCCACTATTGTGGTGCTGAACAACAACGGCGGCGGCATCTTCCGTCGTCTGCCCATCAGTCAGTTCGAGCCAGAGTTTACCCACTATTTTGTGACACCCCATAACCTGGATTTTGCCCACGCGGCGCGGCTCTATGGGCTAGACTATGCGCGTGTCAGCGAACGGACAGATTTCCGGCAGATCTTTAGCCAGAGTATGACCCGGCGTGCTGCGACCTTGATCGAGGTCTGCACCGACGCCCAGGTCGACCTGGCGCGCCAGCAAGAGATTGTGGCACGTGTACAGGTAGAAATGGCAAATCAGAGGCACTTTACAATTGGATGATCCATATCATACCGTCCTGTAGGGGCGACCGGCCGGTCGCCCCTACGCCAACTGTCACGTTGGCGTGGTGATCTAAACCATGCCTAACCTCTATTGTATCTCTCTATGAATAGTATCTTCACACAAGCACCATAAGGAGTGTGCAGAATGTCAGAATCCAGTTCTTTGCATTTATCCACGCTGGTCGACTGGAACGAGGTCAAGCAATACCAGGATATCACCTATCACAAAGGCGATGGTATTGCACGCATAGCCTTTAATCGACCGGAGATTCGCAATGCTTTTCGTCCCCAGACCATCGACGAGATGACTGATGCCTTTCTGCTGGCCTGGCACGATAGTGAGGTTGGCGTGGTCATATTGACGGGCAACGGTCCCAGTCCCAAAGATGGCAAATATTCCTTCTGTTCGGGCGGCGACCAGAGCGTACGTGGGCAGGCCGGCTATGTTGGCGACGACGGCGTGGCCCGTCTGAACGTCTTGCAGTTGCAGCGTTACATCCGCACCATGCCCAAGCCAGTGATCGCTGCGGTAGCTGGCTATGCCATTGGCGGCGGGCATGTGCTGCACGTGATCTGTGACCTGAGCATCGCCGCCGACAATGCGATCTTTGGCCAGACCGGGCCGATTGTAGGCAGCTTCGACGCCGGTCTGGGGTCAAGCTATCTGGCATCGATTGTGGGCCAGAAGAAAGCCCGTGAGATCTGGTATCTGTGTCGCCAGTACAACGCCGAACAGGCCCTGGAGATGGGGTTGGTCAATACGATTGTCCCCGTGGCGGAACTCGAAGATGAAGCAGTACGCTGGTCACAGGAGATCCTCGAGAAGAGTCCTATGGCGATCCGTTTCCTCAAAGCCGGCCTGAACGCCGAACTGGATGGTCAGGTCGGGCTACAGGTACTGGCTGGCGACGCGACCATGCTCTTCTATATGACCGAAGAGGGTTCGGAAGGCAAGAATGCCTTCCTGGAAAAGCGCAAGCCTGATTTTAGCAAGTTCCCCCGGCGATCATAAAAGCATGCACGACTGGTTAGCTGCTCAAGCCGCTGTGCGGCCGCATGGCCTGGCGCTGATATGTGGCCCTATCACCTGGACATACCAGGAACTGCATAACCGGGTGGACCATATGGCTGCCCGGTTACATGTGGTTGGGGTACGTCCCGGTGCATACATCGCCCTGTTGCTCCCCAATTGCGCCGAGACGGTGCTGGCACTGTATGCCACACTACGCCTGGGGGCCGTGCCGGTGCTGCTGCAGACACGCCTGACCAGTAGCGAATTGACAACGTTACTAGGGACGGTAACGTGTGATTTGCTGTTGTGCATAGACGAGACGGCTGCGCTAGCCAGCGAGTTGAGTCATGCCGTACCACTCCTGGTAAGTCTGGATCACACAGATGATCCACGTATCACCCCGCTGCTACGGGTAGCTCCATCTGCTGCTAATCCGTCTTATGTCAATACATTCCAGCCAGATGATCCATGTGCGATCCTGTTTACTTCGGGCACATCCGGCAATCCTAAAGGCGTGATCCTAAGCTTTAACAACATCTTTTCCAGCGCGATGGCCTCAGCCTATCGCATCGGCACCCTACCAGACGACCGCTGGCTGTGTGTGTTGCCACTCTATCATGTCGGCGGGCTGAGCATCCTCCTGCGGGCATGTCTCTATGGGACGACGGTCGATCTCTGGCCCAGGTTTGACGCCGAGGCGATAGCGATTGCCCTTGAACATACTCCTGTCACGCTGATCTCGCTGGTGCCAACCATGCTCTACCGAGTGATGGAAGCATGGGGAGCGTCGTTTTGTCCCCAGGCGCTACGCCTGGTGCTGCTGGGTGGTGCCGCCGCCGATGAAGATCTGGTAACACGGGCCTGGCAGGCTGGCCTGCCGATAGCTACCACCTATGGCATGACCGAGGCTGCCTCGCAGGTGGCCACGGCCCTGCCGTCTGATACCCGGCACAAGCCAGGCAGCGTGGGCAAGCCGCTGCTGTTTACCAGCTTACGTATTATCGATAAAAACAGCAACGATTGTCCGGTGGGTACCTATGGTGAGATTATTGTGAAAGGGCCAACGGTAATGGTGGGATATGTCGGGCACACATCGGCCCTGCGCAACGGCTGGCTGCACACGGGCGACATTGGCTACCTGGACGACTCCGGCGACCTGTGGGTGGTTCAACGCCGCAGCGACCTGATCATCAGTGGGGGCGAAAATATCTATCCCATAGAGATCGAGCATGTCTTACGTCAGCACCCGGCCGTCGTTGATGTGGCCGTGGTAGGTATTGATTCGCCCGAATGGGGCCAGCAAGTAGGGGTGGTGCTTGTGCTGCGCGACCGGACTCTTTCCAGCGATGACATTCTGACCTTTAGTCGCACGTGCCTGGCGGGATATAAGCAACCCCGGATTGTACGCCTGGTTGACGAGATACCCCGCAGTGCCTCAGGCAAGCTGCTACGTGGCGAAGTGCGGCGTTTGTTGGCAGAATAATACAGGAGAATGCATGGCCAGTGAAATCATAAAAGTAGCTTCCCTCTATGATCTACAGCCTGGACAAATGCTCTGTGTGACGATTGATGGCTTGCCCATTGCCATTGCCAATGTTGCAGGTACTATCTATGCCTTTGGTGATGTGTGCCGCCACGAAGGTGCTTCGCTTTCGACTGGCGTATTAATCGAAGACACGGTAACATGTCCATGGCACGGCTGGACGTATAATGTACGTACCGGCAAAAGCCTGGTGCCACCGGTAGGTTTGCGTATTCCCACATATCCGGTAACAATTGATGACAAAGATATATGTGTTGAGATTGACTGGACCAGTACTTTGTAACACGGTGAGGAGAAATGTGTGTCAGGACTGAAGATTGATCTCCACCGATATGATGGCGAAGATATGTTGCTTGATGGCCTGCGTAACGGCGATCCCGATGCATGTACGTGCATGGTCAAGCGCTTTGCTCCGCTCGTCTATGCCCGTGTGCTACGCATGCTCAACGATCCGGATGAAACCGAGACGATTTTACAACAGACATTTATCAAAGCGTGTGACAAGATCCGCCAGTTTGAAGGGCGTAGTGGTCTGGGAACCTGGATCTATCGAATTGCTACCAACGAGGCCTTGATGAAGTTGCGCCGCCGAACGTTAACCTCGGCCTCAATTGATGAGTTGTCCGACAGTTTTCAGGTTAGTGATATGCCCGGCAATCTCCATACCTGGACGCTCGATCCAGCGCATGCGATTCTTGATACCGAGTTACGCGATCAGATGGATCGGGCTTTACGCTCGCTGCCGGAAAGCATGCGCGTCATTTTTGTTCTGCGTGAGATGCAGGGGTTGAGTACGTCCGAAACGGCTGAATTGCTAGGTATTGGTGAAAGCGCTGTGAAGGTGCGTCTGCATCGTGCCCGGTTGCGTCTGCGTGAATTGCTGGCCGATTATCTTGAAACGGAAAGCGAAGTCAATGAGCGCCCATCACCACACTGAACAGGAATGTCAGGAACTACTAAGTCAGATTAATGCCTATGTTGATGGTACACTTGCGGCTGATATGTGTGCCGAGCTACGTCAGCATATGGCTGATTGCCCTGATTGTCATATTGTGTTTGATACGCTCTCCAAGACGGTATTGCTCTACCGTTCGCTTGAGCAACAAACTCAGGAATTGCCCTCAGATGTCGAAGATCGCCTGTTTCGACGACTCAAGCTTACCCCTTGTCAAAAATAGGGCTGCACGGCACTGTTCACAGCGACTGGGAAATCGGCATAAAATAAAAATGGATCAGCGCTGACGTGGCTCGCCAACGCCTCCATCCAGCAGAGCACAGGCGACGGAATCCGCAAGCAAGCTTGCGGATTCCCTATTGGTGCATTGATCGCATTTCGGCAGAACGCAGCGACCCTACTGGTTGTGAACGGTAGTACCGTTGACGCTATTCTTGGTGTCGCTTGCCTGCGGATCTTCAACCGATTGTTCTGCAAGTTTGCGCAGGTCGGTGAAGAGTTCGATATCCAGAATAACGCCGGTTGGATAGCCCTTTTGTGTGACAATAATGGGCTGGCGATATGTACGCGATCGTTTCATCAGGGCCGCCAGTGACGACGCTGCACGTGAAATCGGGATGACCCCCTGATTCAGATCGACTTCCAGGATTGATGTTTTCGTTTCCATTATATACTCTCTTAGTGTGTGACGGCCACTTGTCCGGAATTTGTGCGTCTAATAAACGGTGAACAAACCACGTTCTCTTCCGTGATCCCACTAGTAACACAGCGCAGTGTGTACACCTCTATTCCTTCAGGAATGGTATAGAAAAATAGAGGTGGATTCATGATTATACCATAAACTTGCAATTTGTGGTATGATGATCCCTGGAAATTGGCTGGTTTTTAGAAAATATCTTGATGAGTTTCACTTATGCGTCTCGTAACCTGGGTTGGTTCTGATGGTCAACCGCGTGCCGGAACAGTACTCGGTGAAGCAGTTATCGATCTGGCGGCGGCAGCTCCTCTGGTCTTTGAGGATACCGATCAGTCGGACTGGGATATGCTCAGTATACTGCAGGCTGGCCCCACATCAGCAGGGTTGGATGCACTTGCCACTATTCAAGCTGCGGTGATCAGTCAGATTGGTACAGATCTACATCTCGAGCATTATCAAGGTGGCAATGGCGATCAAAATGCTGGTATGAGTGGAAATCTATCGATTGGTGGCGCAGAGATGCTGTTGCCTCTGGATCAGGTGCGCTTGCTTGCGCCGTTACCCCGCCCGGCCAGCCTACGCCACTTCGACGGATTTGAACAGCATGCGCTAACCCGTTACCGTATTGCCCGTCAGTCACTGCCGCCCGTATGGTACACTTTTCCGGGCTTTGTTTTTGATAACCCTGGCTCTGTGTTTGGGCCGGATGCCGATATCAAGATGCCATCCAGTGGCGTATTGGATTATGCCCTTGAACTGGCGTGTGTGATTGGGCGTGCTGGCAGGGATATTCCGGTAGAGGATGCGCAAGACTATATCGCTGGCTATATGATCATGAATGGCTGGGATAGCCGCGATGATCGCGCCGATGCTGTGGCTTCCGGTTATGGTTTGTCTCGGGCCAGGGATTTTGCTACGTCATTTGGCCCCTGGCTGGTAACGCCAGACGAATTGGAGATCTATGCCGATGATGAGGGGGCGCTCAGTCTGTCAATGCTTGCCAGGGTCAATGGGATCGAGCACTCACGCGGCAATAGTGCTGCGCTTTTCTATCCTTTTACGCGCATGATTGCCTATGCCAGCCACGATGTCACGCTGTATCCTGGCGATGTGCTGGCCAGCGGGCCAATCGGTGGCGGATGCCTGTTCGATCTGACTCTCGGTCAGGGGCCATGGCTTCAGCCAGGGGGTACGGTCGAGCTGGAAATTACCGGGCTGGGTGTGTTACGCAATTATGTGGTGGAATAGCACAAACTAGGGGGCGATGCCTGTGGCATAGTATAGACGCACAAACATCGTTCATCGGTCTCTCGGTGGTGAATGGTTTCCCCAAACATGAACAGATCTCCCTCGTCGATACTTGCACAGCAGGCAGCCTTCTGGTATAGTGCTGGCTCAGTTTTAACCTTCCATACCTTCTGACGGGAGTCTATAACCGGGTGAGCGATCATCGCTGGTCTTTTTCATTTCAATCGGTACTGAACCGGTTGAGCGCATCGCCACGCCTCTGGAGCGTGTTGCGGCGCCTTGTGGAAAATGGGTTTCGCACAGAAAAGCAGATCATCGACCGTGAATTAGGCCCCTGGCATCCCCAGGCGCAACGCTGGTTTCTTGATTTTGGTTGTGGCACCGGTGAGTTTGCGCCCTGCTTTCCGCCTGATCAGTATATCGGTATCGATATTGCCCCAGCGTATCTTTGCTTTGCCCAGCAGTCATCCGCCGGGCACTTTCTGGCTATGCGTGGCACAATGCTGGGGTTACGTCCCCATAGCTGTGATGCCGCCCTGGTTCTGGGGGTTCTCCATCACCTGCCTGACCCGGTTGTCAGGCTGGCGATTGCCGAGCTGTGGCGCGTATTGCGGCCAGGTGCGTTGCTGCTGGTTATGGAGGATATTCCGCCACCTGATCCCTGGAATCTGGCTGGGCATATCATGCACTGGCTCGATCGGGGCGGCTTTATTCGCAGTGAAGCAGACTATCTGGCGCTCTTTGGTGTGGGCTTTGCCGTACAGCGAACCTACCCAATCCGTAGTGGTATATGCGATTATGCCGTGTATGTGCTTCAGCGCACAGCTACACCAGGCCAGTAATATATGAGCAATAAACTGATCTCAAATCAGGCTGTGACACCTCAGGCTCTGCAGAGTGAGCCTGCTGCTGATAAACTACTTTCTAATCAGGCAAGGACTGTGCCTATGTTGCTTGTTTTTACGCTCCTGCTGACGGCTATCTGTCTGACCGTAACGGGTGAGCTTTTTTTGAAAGCCGGTATCGACCGTGTCGGTGCCTTTTCCGTTTCAGTCAATGCGATTGTGGGAACGTTCACCCAGTGGCGTGTACTGCTTGGTTTTGGCCTTATTTTTAGTGGGGCGCTCTTCTGGCTGGGGGTGATCTCGCGGGTCGATTTCTCTTTTGCTTATCCGCTGCTGGCGCTTAGCTATGTGATCAGTCTGATTCCGGCCCACTTTGTATTGGGTGAGCATATTACGCTGAATCGTATCATTGGCGCTTGTATCATCGTGGTTGGCGTGATTGTGATCACCTGGCGCACATCTGGATGATTCGGGATGATGGTGGATGATGCCCCGGCGAGTAGCGTTAGCAACGCATGATCAACCTGCAATGGCGGGCAAGCGTGATCCACAGGCTGTGTCTGGTGCTGGAGGCTCTGCTGCCCGCCAGCGCTCGCTTTTGTCTGGCCTGGCAGCTTTCTGGCGTCATGATCTGCCTATCCTGGGGCTGGCTTTGCTTGTCAGCCTGTTCCTCTGGTCGCTGGCCTATCAGGTTCCCGTTCAACTGCATCTGTCTGTTGGCGGCGATAGCATAACTAGCCGTCGTGAGGATGATGCCCCTTATCTGACCGGTTTCAATGCCTCTGAACCGGCCATAGCTGGTCGCTATGACTGGTGGGCGCTGAACGATGGCAATGCCTATCGCTGGTCTACCAGTGCCGCCAGGATTACCCTACCCGGTGTCGGCGGGGGG
>RRYU01006224.1_pt1 | contig 15724 bp, 13 predicted proteins | sample 2162651 | NCBI WGS metagenome assembly RRYU01 (sample SAMN10267283, study PRJNA491782) | microbial mat metagenome | isolation source: biomat in the production well | place: Japan: Minami-Kanto gas field, natural gas well KTG3 | collected 2017-06 | reverse complement strand
TTGACCACCCAGTTTCCCTTTCATTTTGAGCCATTTGTAGAATGTTCCCTTTGGAGCAGGTTTGATGATCAAGGGACGTAAAACCATATCGTGGTAGCGTTTTGCTTCATAATCGCTGTTGAGTGATTTCAGCGCATTATCAAGTGTATCGGCAAAATAATCGATATTTTCCGGAGGTTCATTAAACTCTATGATCCATTGGTGTGCAGCCTTTTCACTGTTCTCAAAGAATAATGGTCCTGCGGTATACTCACTGATCGTGGCATGGCATTTCTCCATCGCGATGGACAGGGCTTTCTCGGCATTATCAATAATCAATTCTTCACCTGCAATATTTATGAAATTCTTTGTTCTGCCTGTAATCCTGATGCGATAGGGATTTAGTGAAGTGAACCTTATGGTATCTCCGATTTTATACCTCCAAAGTCCTGCATTGGTTGTAATAATCAAGGCATAATTACAATCAAGTTCAACCTCTGAGAGAGGGATGGCTTTTGGGTCAGCAACATCGAATTGATCCACCGGGAGAAATTCATAATAAATGCCATAATCAAGCATAAGCAGCATATCATAACTGTTTTTTTGATCCTGTATCCCAAAAAAGCCCTCTGAGGCATTATAGGTTTCCATATAGTGCATTTTGTCCGATGGGATGAGTGTTTTGAACTGTTCCCTGTAAGGCCCAAAACTAACACCTCCGTGAAAAAAAACTTCCAGGTCGGGCCATACGTCTGAAATAGTTTCCTTTCCAGAGATTTCAATTATTTTTTTTAATAATACCAACATCCATGAAGGGACCCCCGAAAGGCTTCTTACATCATCCTGCATGGTTTGCCTGGCCATTTTCTCAATCTTGGATTCCCACTCATCCATAAGGGCGATTGACATATCAGGTGTACGCATGAATTGCGCCCAGAATGGCATATTCTGAATCAAAATAGCCGAAAGATCACCGTCGTAATAGGACTCATTTGGAATTTCGTTAATGTTATGGCTACCGCCCATAACCAATCCTTTTCCATCAAATATTTCTGCATCGGGATAATTGATTACATACAACGACAGCATGTCTTTGCCTCCCTTGAAATGACATTCTTCAAGCGAAGAATTACTGACCGGTATAAACTTGCTTTTGCTCGAAGTGGTACCTGAAGATTTTGCAAACCATTTGATTTCCTCCGGCCATAAAATATTTTGTTCCCCATTGCGAAGCCGCTCAATATATGGCTTTAGGTCCTCATAAGAGCTAATGGGAACACGCTGAGCAAACTGCTCAATTGTTTTAATACTCCGGTAATCATATTTCCTGCCCCACTCCGTGGGCTTTCCATGATTAATCAAACGGCGAAACCACTCCAGTTGTACTTCCTGGGGGTACTTGATGAAAAGCTCAATCTGGTGTGCCCTCTTTTTCATTAGCCAGGAAACAACAGCATTCAAAATAGCCATTTCGGATTCGGTATTTGTGCAATAATAATAACTTGTTTAAGCTAAGCAAATGGTCATCAACATTGAATTGTCATGTGTACGAGAAACGACCTACAAATTTAATAAATAAGCCGGGCAAAAGTTATATACCTATCACGAGTAAGGTAAAAAATCTGCAATTATTCGTTGGTTATTTGGGTGCTTTATATACCAAATAGATTCCAACAAGTGCATAAATGATATTTGGTATCCATGCTGCCAAAGCGGGAGAAAGGTTGCCAAAAGTTGCAAAAACCGTTGAAACCTGCATAAACATGATGTATGTAAAGGTGATGCCAATACCAATACCCAAATGCATGCCAATGCCTCCACGCACCTTTCGGCTGGAGAGCGATACCCCTATAAAGGTTAAAACCAGAATGGCAACAGGAGCGGCCCTGCGTTTATGCATCTCCACTTCGTAAACGATCACCCCACTACTTCCCTTCAGTCTCTCATTTTCAATATGATTCTTTAGTTCCCAATAATTCATTTCTTCAAAATCTTCCTTGATCTCATAAAGATCGGTTGGTGCCAGGTTGAATGTTGTATCGAGCCGGCGACCTTTGCGCACTTGCTCCTGCAAGCTATCAATTTTACGCTCAAAATAATTGTGCAAAATCCAACCATTTCCTGTTGAATCCAACTGCAATCGATCTGCTAAAAGCTTGTAAGTCATTTCCGGACCATCATACTTTTCGAGCGTGAATTTGAAGCCCTGATTTTGCTTAACACTATAGTTTTCAACGTAAACAAACACACCCTTCTCAATTTGCACATGAATATGCCGATCCTTATCCTGAAGCAGATTTGACATATATTTATCCTTGAATACCCGTCGAATTTCGTTGGTTTGCGGGATAAGGAAATTGCCTAGATAGAAAGACATAATACCTAGAAAAAGAGAAGCGATCAGATAAGGCCTCAGCATACGCATAAAACTGACCCCACTGCTTAATATGGCAATGATTTCACTGTCAGATGCCATTTTAGACGTAAAGAAGATAACAGAAATAAAAGTGAATAAATAGATAAACAGATTGATGAAATATGGAATAAAGTTGATGTAGTAATTAAAAACAATTTCACTAACTGGCGCACGATGACGCAAAAAATCATCAATATTCTCTGAAATATCAAAGATGATCACAATCAGAATTAGCAAGGAGATGGCATAAAAAAATGTTCCAAGAAATTTCCGGATGATATACCAATCAATTATTCTCATATTGTCACAGTCGTTTCATCAACTTGGGGATCAAAGCATCTTTCCAGGTGGTAAAATTACCCTCAAGTATCTGCTGACGTGCGGATTTGACCAACCAGATGTAGAAAGTTAAATTATGCACACTTGCAATCATACTTCCCAGCATTTCATTTGAAACAAACAAATGCCTCAAATACGCACGACTATAATATTTATCAACGAAAGAAATTCCATTTTCATCTATTTGGTCAAAATCATTTTTCCATTTTTCATTACGGATGTTAATAATGCCTTCGCTTGTGAAGAGCATGCCATTGCGACCATTACGAGTAGGCATCACACAGTCAAACATATCTACTCCAAGCGCAATGCTTTCCAAAATATTCGCCGGGGTACCAACGCCCATCAGGTAACGTGGTTTATCGGCGGGTAGTATCCGGCATACCAAGTCCGTTATTTCATACATGATCTCATGCGGTTCACCAACCGAAAGTCCTCCAATGGCATTTCCCGGTGCATCGAAGGATGCGATCATTTCGGCTGACTGCTTACGCAGGTCATTGTATGTACTTCCCTGAACAATGGGAAAGAGCACCTGATCATGCCCATATAACGGGCTGGTTTGATTAAAACGATCAACACATCGCTTTAGCCATCGGTGTGTAATTTGAGTTGACTTTTTTGCATAATCATAATCACAGGGATAAGGTGTACATTCATCGAAGGCCATCATAATATCTGCTCCTATGATTCGCTGTGTATCTATAACATTTTCAGGTGTAAAGGTATATCGCGTTCCATCAATATGCGATTGAAAGGTCACCCCCTCTTCCACCAGCTTACGTCTGTCGCCTAACGAATACACCTGATATCCGCCACTATCTGTTAAAATAGGTCTGTGCCAGCTGTTAAATTTATGTAGCCCACCTGCTTCCATTAACACTTCCAAACCTGGTCGCAGAAATAAATGGTAGGTATTGCCCAGTATAATCTGAGCACCAATATCATTTTCCAATTCGCGTTGATGCACCGCTTTTACTGTTCCCGCAGTACCAACCGGCATAAAAACCGGTGTTTGGATTGTCCCATGATCTGTTGTGATGATGCCGGCTCGTGCCGTACTGTATCTATCCCTTCCTTCTAGCTTGAAATCCATCCGCACAAAATTTTGCCAAATATAATCCAAATTGCAAAGATTGGGTAAATTTGCAGCAACTTAACACCATATCCCATCTTGCTGAATTTTGAGATTAATTTATTGGTTTTGTTTGCTTTGATTGTATTTGGACTGGGCTTTGTCCTTCAAATGGTCTATTGGTGGGGTTTTTTTTCACGTCTGGCATTTTATAAACAAAGAAACAACCAAAAGGTAACCGATAAACCCGTATCAGTGGTTATCTGCGCACGTAATGAATACACAAACCTTTCACGAAACCTTTCTTTAATTTTCAGCCAGTATTACAACGCTTTTGAAGTTGTTGTAGTAAATGATTGTTCGGATGATGGCAGTGATGAGCTGCTGCATGAGATGGCCCTGGCTGAACCCAGGCTGAAGGTGGTCCATCTGCGCCAAAGCCTGAATTTTTTCAGGGGGAAGAAGTTTCCTTTAAGCATGGGTATTAAATCAGCAAAAAATGAGATTCTTGTACTTACCGATGCTGATTGCAGGCCAGAGTCAGACCAATGGATAAAGCAGATCGTAAATGGTTATGATGACACCACTGAAGTAGTTTTAGCCTACAGTCCTTATGAAGACAGTAAAAGTCTGCTTAATTTACTCATCCGGTTTGACACTCTGCATATCGGGATGCAGTATTTGTCGTTTGCGTTGGCAGGTTTTCCCTATATGGGGGTTGGCAGAAATCTTTCATATAAGAAATCTCTATTTATTCAGAATAAAGGCTTTACATCACACTATAATATCGCCTCAGGTGATGATGACCTTTTCATCAGCCAGGTTGCCAAGGCATCAAATACACGGGTTGTGATCAATAAAGGGTCTCGTACTTATTCGCAGCCTAAAAGGAACTTTTTCTTGTGGGTTCGACAAAAACGGCGTCATTTATCCACTTCCAGGCATTATAATTCAAGTACAAAAATTTTATTGGGATCGTATTATCTATCGCAATGGCTCTTTTGGGCTGGTTTAATATTTCTTTTGTTGCTACCATTCAGTTTTTTGATTCCCTTGGGCGGGCCTTTGATCCGTTTAATCACCCAATTATGGTTAACTAAAAACAGCATGATACGTTTGGGCGAAAAACATTTATTATTATTTTCGCCAATTGCAGAGTTTTTCTTTATGCTATTCAATCCTCTGCTTGCAACAGTTAACCTGTTGAAAAAACCAGGTACATGGAAGTGAATGACAATTTGACCGAAAAGGGCAAACGTGACTACCAACTTATTCAGCGTGCATTAAATGATAACGACCAAAAAGCATATGCTGAATTGCTGCAGCATTATCGTGATTCACTTTACTTCATGATGCTCAAGATGACCAATAGCCCTTATCATGCAGATGACCTCACTATAGAAGCTTTCGGCAAGGCATTCAAGAAACTGAAGCAATATACCCCTGATTATGCCTTTAGCACCTGGTTGTTTAAGATTGCTTCTAATAATTGCATTGATTTTTTGCGACGTAACCGAAAAGACACCCTCTCGATGAGGCAGGATTATGAAGGCAGACCTGAGAATGATATCACCAGCGATATTGCATCTACTGCACCTGATCCGGAAGAAACAGTGATCATTGATCAAAAGATAAAGCTCATGCGTAATGTGGTCGAGAAACTTAAACCTCACTACAAACAATTGATTGAGTTAAGATATTTTAATGAGCTTAGCTATGAAGAAATCGCATCGGAATTAAACCTTCCGCTTGGTACAGTCAAAGCCCAGCTTTTCAGAGCGCGGGAATTCCTGTATAATATCCTAAGGGGAGCCAAGGAAAATATCTGATCTGGCCGATCGTTTGCATACTTTGTTTGGCATAGGACATTTATTTGCTAATTATTGTTAAGAAACACTGTCACTTTGACCCATACATCCTATATGGCAGACTATTTGATTACTATCAGAGTGAAATTCTGATATAAGTCAATTTATATTCAAATCATATGTCAATCTGGATCATTTTTGGTTTTTTTATGCTACTAAGCTGGATTGTTGGGCAGCAGCTTAAGTCCAAGTTTAATCAGTTCAGTAAGATCCCTGTCAATTACGGAATGTCAGGCAGGGATATTGCGATGAAAATGCTTGCTGACAATGGTATAAATGATGTAAAAGTATTGTCGGTGCCCGGCAAGCTATCCGATCATTACAATCCACTTAATAAAACCGTTAATCTGAGTCCGGAAGTTTATAACGGACGATCGGTAGCGGCTGCAGCAGTGGCGGCTCATGAATGTGGGCATGCCGTGCAGCATGCCAGTGCCTATGCCTGGCTGCAAATGCGCAGTGCCTTGGTTCCTGTTGTCAGTTTTAGTTCCAGGTGGGTGCAGTGGATATTGCTGGCCGGTATCCTTATGCTTGAGAGTTTCCCACAATTGCTTTTTATCGGAATCCTGATGTTTGCCATGACTACATTATTCAGTTTAATAACTCTTCCGGTTGAGATCGACGCAAGCAGGCGTGCCCTTGCCTGGTTGAACGTTAGTGGTGTCACCACCAGCGAAACACAACCCAAAGCAAAAGAAGCACTCAAGTGGGCAGCTTATACCTATGTCGTTGCAGCACTGGCATCGTTGGCCACTTTATTATATTACATTGCAATATTTATGGGAAGAAGAAGTTAAATTAGGGTTAACATGCTGCTAGATGCAACCAAAAGTCTTTAGATCACATCTTAATTTTAATTCACTAATCAACTAACAATAAATTAAATAATAATTATTATGAAAAAACTGAATTTGATTTTCTTTATCGGACTTCTCATTGGAGGCATTGTGTTAAGCGGATGTAAGAAGGATGAAGACGATGAACCAATTATCGGATATCCCTCCATTGATTTCAAAGGAGGTGAAGGCTATACATTTGAAGATGTAACCATTACCACAAATGATCAGATCCTTGTCGGTATCATGGCAGCCATGCATACAGGAACACAAGAACCGCTCACCCAATTCACTTTGACAGTTGTTTCAGGTGCCAGCACAACGACCCTGGTTGATTCCACTTTCAATGCTGAATCCTTCAATGCTGATTATAACATAAGCTTCGGACAAACCGGGGATGCAACTTTAACCGCTAAGGTAACAGACAATGCAGGCCGGTCGGACGAAGTTTCAATTACCATTTCCGTTGAACAAGGCGGAGTTGCCGTTAAGAAAAACGATGATTTGTTGATGGGTAATGTGAATGACCTTGCAGCAGGCAGTTTTTACTCAACCTCCGAAGAAACTGTTTATTTCGTTAGCAATGTGCAAGAAAACACTGATAAGGTAGACTTTATCTTCTTCAAAGGTCCACAGAACCAGAACGCCATTGCATCACCTGATGATGATGACGTAAAGCTGGTTTACCCCAGCATCAATGATTGGGCTGTGCATAATGAAACCAGGTTCCAGATGACTGATATGACAGTGGAAGATTTTGACGCTATTGAGGAATACCACATCTTCCCTGAATTTACCGGTACGCTTACAAGAGTAAGTCACCTTGAAGTTGACGATGTGATCTTTTTCCAGACTGCTGCCGGCAAACATGGATATATTAAAGTAGTAGACCTCTACACACGCGGAGACGTAGCCCAGCTTGAGGTAATCGTTGAGGAATAAGTCAGGTATCAAATAACTCTTGAACAGCCGCTTTCCTGCATGGGAAGCGGTTTTTTTGTTGTTATTGTTCAAACAAATGAGGTAGCGCCAGAATATGGCTTTAATTTGATTTCTTTTCAGCTCGTATTGATAAGAGCAATTGGCTTTGGGTCAGTTTTTTTGAATTGGAAACATTTGGTCGGTTAACTGCAAAAGTTACAAAGCCTTAAATTTACTCCTCCTTTCGTCCCGGCAAACGTGCCATGACAATAGTGCCTATCAAGCCAACACCGATCAAAATCAACCTCACATAAACAATCTCGATAAACACAAAAGCAGATATCAGGATCATGGTCCACATGATGGTGATTGCCCTGATCTTTGCTCTTACACTCATTCCCTTTTGAAAATCCTTGATGTAACCACCAAGCAATTTATGATTGAGCAAGGCATCATGTAAGCGTTTCGAGCTTCTGGCATACAAATATGTTGTCAACAGAAGAAATGATGTAGTGGGCAGACCTGGCACAACGATACCGATAATGCCCAGGGCCAATGAAAGGGTTCCAAGAAATATAAAAAGTGCCTTTTTCATATTTTTGAGAGGGCAAAGATCATGTTTTTTATGCTCCAATCATGATTAAGGGAGCATCAAGGTTTTGTTTTGATGCTATTTTTCATAATTTTAACAATTCAATTTCAATAGACAATAATCACTGCAGCATGAAAACCGTTAAGCGAAAAAAAACTGCCAGAAAATTAGGCAAAGCCGGAGCAGCTAAAAAAGCGGGTATGCCTCCGGGCAGTCTTATACATGTAGGCACCATCAAGACCGATAGGACTGTGATCGATCTTATCGAGTATGATGGAAATGAAATACTTGATAAAAAAGACATTGATCTAAAAACAGCAGAATCATACTTAAATACATCAAAAACTACTTGGATTAAAGTCACCGGTTTGCATGATATCAATATGATAGCTAAGCTGGGAGAAGTATTTGGACTACATGCCCTGATATTGGAAGATATATTGAACACCGGACAGCGGCCAAAGATAGATTTACTTGATGACCATATATTCCTCACTATGAAAGCTATACATAAGCCAAGTGCCGAGGACGAAATCGCTGCTGATCAAATAAGTATCATCTTACGCAAAAATCTGCTGATAAGCTTTCATGAAAGTAGCCTTTCGATCTTTTCGAGCCTCAATGAACGCCTTACAGTCGCCACAAGCAGGCTTAGAACCAAGGGGCCGGATTACCTGTTCTATGCCATAATAGATTTAATTGTCGATCATTACTTTTCAGTGATAGAGGGAACTGGAGAACTCATTGATGATATTGAGGATGCAATTTTTGAACTAAGCTCTGAGGAAGCTCTGCCCAGGATTCAAAATGTCAAAAAAGACCTGTTATTATTAAAAAAATACATTTTCCCATTAAGAGACGCTTTGAGCACAATTATTAAACTTGAATCGGATCTAATCAATATTGATAATCATAAATACTTCAGGGATGTGTATGATCATATCATGCAGATTTATGAATCAATCGAAAGCTATCGCGACCTTAATAGCGGACTGAAGGATATCTATCTGAGCACTTTGAGCAATAAAATGAACGAGGTAATGAAAACACTTACCATCATTGCAACCATTTTTATCCCGTTAACTTTTATTGCCGGCATATACGGGATGAATTTTGATCATATGCCTGAATTACATTTTGAATACGGATATTTTGTTATCTGGTTGTTTATGATCAGTGTGGCTGTTCTTATGATCTTTTACTTCAGGCGCAAGAAATGGCTTTAAGTCAACATGGTATCCTTCACTCAAGTAAGCCTGGCCTGGCATATGGGTTATTTAACAAAAAAAATTACCTTTGCTTTAACAATAATATCAAGATTCGCTTCAATTATACTTTAGTATGGGAACTGTCAGCTGGCTTGTTTTAGGTGCCATTATGTTTTATCTTGTTTATACCACATACAAGCGCTACAGCCTTCTTAAAAACTATAACCCGGAAGATGAGAGTGACAAGCTGCTTATTTTAGATGACAAGCAATTTAAAACTTCCATAGCCAAAGGTGTTACTTTGGTAGACTTTTGGGCACCCTGGTGTGCACCCTGCCGTATGATTGCGCCAATAGTAAGTGATCTGGCTGAAGAATTTGATGGACAAGCGCAAGTGGCAAAAATCAATATAGATGAAAATAAAACTATTGCTGCAACTTATGGCATACGATCCATACCAACGCTGATCATTTTTAAAGATGGCAAACCTGCAAAACAGATCTCCGGCATAAAACCGAAATCTATATTAAGCAAAGCAATCAGAGAGCAGTTGTAAGATGAAGACAAATCATAAACAAAAAAAAACACATCCGAAAAAGTCTCAGAAACGAAGACTAATCTGGGGGTTATTTGGTAGTTGGTCTATTGCCGGATTAGCTATTGGAGCAGCACTGGGATATGTTTTTTATGCCACCATAGGATGCAGGATTGAAGCCTGTTCATTTATTTCAAATCCCTTCATTACCGTGGCGTGGGGGGCATTGCTTGTATTCGTTGTTTTTGAGGTGTTCAGGATCATCTCCATTGATGATGTAGGCTAAACTTTCACTGCAGTTTCAAGATGGTGCCGGCCATGGGATGTATTCCTTCCGGGATGTTGTTTTTGCGGTGCAAAACCTTTAACCTAATCCCATAAAGCTGTGATATGCTGTGCATACTCTCACCCACCTGTACCCGGTGAGTTTCGTGTAACAATGATTTCCGGCGTTTCTTCTGCAAATACAGCAATTGGCCTTCTGATAACATATCATTTTTATCCAATTCATTGTATTTTATGATCTGCCAGCTAAAAATAGCGAACTCCTCAGCAAGGGATTGAAAACTATCACCATTCTTTGCTATGATCAGTTTACGACCATTATTGATCCGAACGGGACGGTCTAAACGAGAATACTCAACTATCTCGAAAAGATCCGGATCAGGTGTATATACATTCGGCATTTTGTCAGGCTGTTCCCTATCTATTGCAATGGCTGGCTGCCCTCCCATTGCCAGTTGATCATAAAGATATAATTCATTGCGTTCAATTATTCGCACCAACAGCTCTGGATACCTGGGATTGGTGGCATAACCAGCCTTGCTTAATCCTTGGGCCCAGGCTTTGTAATCCATAATATCCAGCTTGAACAAAAAAGAATATCTCGGACGCTGAGTCAGGAATAATGAATGGTCGTTGTACGAGTCCTCAGGCTTGGGATAGGCCCTGAAGCATTCGTTTTTTTCATCATCATCCATAAAGAAAGTTCGACCTTTCCAGCCGTGACATTTAATTCCAAAGTGGTTATTTGCTTTTTGAGCCAGATTGCTGTTTCCACTGCCGGATTCCAGAATACCCTGTGCCAGGGTGATGGAAGCAGGTATCCGGTATTCGCGCATCTTTTGCATCGCAATGTCCTTGTACCGTTCAATGTATTCTTCATTTGACATGCGGTCTTGAGCCGCATTAGCAGCAACTGAGATTAAGAGAAATAAAGAAGTAAATAAGCCAAAAATAATCCGCATGGTATAAGGCCAGGAAATGTTTTGGTAAAAATATACCGTTATTCGAAGGCAAGCGTGCCCAACTTACTCAAATTATTCACAACGGATTGTTACTAGAGGTATTGTCAGAACAAACAATAAAATTGCACCAGAAGCAGCTTTTAGTATTTTTACGTTTTCATTTTAATTATGGAATTGATCAAAAAATATTTTCCTTCAGTCACAGCCTATCAACGTGAGCAGCTTGAATCGCTGCTTCCCATTTATGCTGAATGGAACGGAAAAATTAACCTCATCTCCAGAAAAGATTTTGATCACTTTTATGAAAGGCATATTTTGCACAGCCTGGCGATTGCCAAATTTATACAATTCGAACCTAAGACCAAGGTTATGGATGCAGGTACAGGTGGTGGTTTTCCAGGGATACCGCTGGCCATCATATTTCCAAAAACACAATTTACACTTGTAGATAGCATTGGCAAGAAAATAATGGTCGTTAAGAAAGTGTCAGAAGCGTTACAAATCACCAACGTGAATGCCATCAAGGAACGCGTTGAGTCGGTTAATGAAACATTTGATTTTATCATAAGCAGGGCTGTTACCTCCCTTCCCGTTTTTGTGGAATGGACCAAAGGCAAATTGCAACAGCAGGGACATTGCAACAGGGCAAATGGAATTATTTATCTCAAAGGTGGAGATATAACACAGGAATTGATGGCTTTGCCAAAAGAATTAAATGTTCGCGTATATCATCTAAACCATTGGTTTGATGAGGCATTTTTTGAATCAAAAATTCTTGTTCACATATTTTAGCCGAATGTCAATAACAAGTAAAGTTTATTGCTAACTTTCCTTGTTGGGCTGTTCCAGTCCGTAGCCTGAGGTCTTGTCTTCTCGCTTGAGCAGAAATGCAAATATTAGTCCGGCAAAACCCAGCAGTGAGAATAAAAGCATTGCATTAGTATAGTCAAGCGGTTTGACTATTTCGGCTGCGAGCACTTCATTTTGCAGGCCAAAATAATCGGGATCAGCATAAGCCAGACGGCCGAATCCCATGATAATTTCAAATTCGCCGTTCTCGTCAAGATAATATCGTATCCTTTCCTCCCATACTTTCTGACCTTCCATATCGAGAATGGTTACAGAGCCACTATGGGATTGTTTGAAGTGATCCTGAAAACGACCATCAGCTTGCGCTATAAACAGCATATCTTCAGTTGAACTAAATGGTCCGTTATACAGTGTAATGGTCTCTCTCTTAGTTGTTCTGGTCACCTCTACCTGATAGTTGATTGATAAGTCAAGCTGACTGAAATCAACAGAAGTCAGTGTGGTTCCTTTGCCCAACTCAATGGAAAAGCGGCCGTTATTATCAGTTTCAAGATGGTGGATTTCGCGCCAGATAACAGGCCCGTCTGTCGACTCTTTATGAATGGAGGCATTTACATTGATGATCTTGTTGGTTACAGGCTCCTGATGTCTGTTTATGTATATTCCATTATAGGTCAAACCGGCTTCCTGAACTTGGCGGAATTCATCAGACATGACCTGGTTCCGATAAAAGGGATTGGAAGAGTCAAGTATCAAACCGATCAACATTGGGAAAGCCCACAATCCAATATTCTGCACTGAGAACATAAAGCCGTAGGCAGTGCCGAGCTTACTTTGTTTTACGATTTTAGCCACGGCAGGCCACATTGCAGCCGGAACAAGCGAGAATGCTATGCCAAGCAGCACAATTGGTATGCGAGGCTCGATATATGTCTTGGCAAACATCAAATGAGAAACGATCAGGAGAGCCGAACCAAGATACATCAATGTGGCGCTTTTGCCCTTATTATCAGCGATCCATCCAAACAATGGTGTTAATAAGATGGTACCATACATCAGATATGAGGTCACATCACCGGCCAACGCCCTGGGGAAATTAAACTTATTCATTAAAAAGTCAGGCGCAAACTTCAGGAAAGGAAAAACAGCCGAATAGAAAGTAACACAAAGCAGGGTAATGTATATAATAGATGGGTTGGTAACCAAATCCTTTAAATCACTCCACCTGAACTGATCTTCAGGGTCTTTAATATCGATCTTGGTTTGACGGTCAAGTTTTATATCCATGATGATATAAAACAGGAAAGAGATCATTCCAACCCATAATAAAATAGCACCAAACCAGATGGCTGTTGTCCATTCCGGATGTATTAGTCTGGGCGACAGGGTAAAGGCCAGGGCAGCACCCAATCGTCCAATAGCAAGGTTTAAACCCAGTGCCAAAGCCAATTCCTTTCCTCTGAACCATTTTACAATCACTTTTGACAATACAACTATACTTGTTTCAGCTCCTAAACCAAAAAGAAAGAATCCCAGGCTCATCATTTTGAGTGCCGGAGAATAGCTCGTTAGAAATGAATTCATAAAATGAAATCCAAAGCCACCGTTTAAAAATGTTTCGGATGCACCATATGCTGTTGTCAATCCTCCCAAACCCATTAAAAATACGAAAGTAAATCCGGTGAGCCTGATGCCCACACGATCGAGAATGATCCCTCCCAGCACAGCCATAGCCAAAAACACATTTGGTATGGAATAGGCTGAGACAATGAACCCATAGTCGGTCGATGAAAAGCCCAGGTTCAGTCTGATCAGATCAGCCAGAGGCGAAAGTGCATCATAGAAATAATAATTGGTTGCCATTGTAAAGCTCGCCAAAATCAAAACCAGCCAGCGTGCAAATTTTGATTCATTTAGTTGTTTCCTGACTTTTGCTACCATATTGCAGTAATTTTATTTGAGAAAATAGAAAACAGATTCAAGGAACATTCATGCCGCCGCATTAAGACTATAAGCACAGGCCTGAAATTTATTGTTGAAAACAATCGCTAAAGGTACAAATTTGATCAAATGTATTTGCGTTGAAACCAGCCATCCAAAAAAATAATTGTTTTCTGACCATGGTATCATTTCATCTGGGTGAACCATGATATCAATTTATGAATACCATCCCAAATCGAGGGACAGGTCTCCCGAATAAAATTTTCTGTAAGTTTCTTGTCAGCATATTCTTTTTCAACTGTTTCCAAAACCTTTTTACCATCAAAATCCACATAAGCCAGCCTTGCCACCAGCTCTTCAGGTTGATGACCGAAATCCATCCCCGGCAAAAGGGCAACACCTGTATCATCGAGTAATTGATTGCACATTTCGACTGAAGTAGGTAAACCTTTACGTAAAAGCTGTTCTTTATAATACGAGAAATTTGGGAAAAGGTAGAACCCGCCATTTGGTGCCGGCACATCAATATGAGCATCGATCAATTTTTGACGGATAATTTTAGCCAGGTACCGCAATACCCGCCTTGATTTGTCAAGATACTCATCAATGAACTCACCACCTTCGAAAGCTGTCACTGCTGCATATTGAATAGGTGCTGAAGTAGAGGTATATGTTTCGCTTGCCACTATAGCCATGGCCTCCTGCAACCAACTAAGCTCAGCAGGAAATGTAAATGTGCCAAGCCGCCATCCCCCGGCTCCACACCACTTGCTTAGGCCACTGCTTATTATTGTACCTTCAGGATAAAAACGTGCAATCGAAACATGCTGGCCCTGATGATGAATCATCCCATATATTTCATCTGAGATCAGCACCACCCGATATTTACGTGCCACTGCAGCCAATTGCTTTAGCTTGTCAGTGGGATAGGTACATCCTGTAGGATTTGAAGGGTAGTTTAGAATCACTATTCGGGGCCGGTGTGGATCTGTTCTACAAATCATATCAAGCTTTTCCGGACTCAACCGGTAGCCATCTGATGCGCTTGTTGGTACCCAATGGACGTGTCTTCCAATTATCCTGGCCTGGGGAAAATACGAAACCCATGATGGCGTAGGAATGATCAAGTCTCCATAATAGACAAGCTGCAAAATAAAGATCAATTCCTTTGATCCCGGGCCTATCAGTATATGCTCCGGTGAACTGTCAATACGTTGATACTTGTAATTGAAGTGGGCTATTGCTTCGCGAAGGGAAAGCAATCCCTTCACCGGCAAATAATCCTTCTGATGGGCATTACGGCGTAGGGATTCAACAACCTGTTCAGGAACAGGAAACGGGGATTGTCCCAATCCGAATTTATGGATACTTATTCCTTGGGTGATGAGATGGTTGCTGCGCTCATTTATCGCCAAAGTACTTGATTGTTCAAGCCCCCTGACATTCAGGTTCAGATTAATGGTCAGGTTATTTTTAGATATTTTACCCATGCCGTATAATTTTTTGGTAAAAATCGCAATAAAATAACACTCTGCAAAAACTCTTCCATTTGATAATTCAAACTTTCAATAAAACAGCCTAATTTCAAATAAATAAAATAATTGGGTTGGAGTCCATCAAGATTTTGATACTCCAAATTCATAAAATGAAGGACAATATACAAAAAAAGGTGATTTGTAATCAACAATAAAAATTCATTTGCAGGGCGAAAATGAAAAATTATGTCCGTTCATTTTGGATAATCAAAAAATTGATTACTTTTGCAGCCCAAAATTTTTTGTCTGAAAATCGGAAACAAACATGGCAAACCACAAATCATCCATCAAGAGAATACGTCAAAGCAATGCCAAAAGATTGCATAACCGGTATTATGCCAAAAGCATGCGAACTGTATTGAGAAAATTCAGAAGCCTCACAGACAAAAGTGCGGCCGAATCACAATTGCCCAGGCTACATG
>RRYU01009828.1_pt1 | contig 15726 bp, 14 predicted proteins | sample 2162651 | NCBI WGS metagenome assembly RRYU01 (sample SAMN10267283, study PRJNA491782) | microbial mat metagenome | isolation source: biomat in the production well | place: Japan: Minami-Kanto gas field, natural gas well KTG3 | collected 2017-06 | reverse complement strand
TCCTGACTTCTGCCACTTTTAGCCGATTTTCAGAGTTTAAAAAATAAATCTCAATATTTCAGCTAGTTATCTTTTCTGATTCTTGGGTTTCCGCACTAATGGTATCTTTTCACCATGCGTGGAGATTTGACGATCAGAACAGTACGGACAAGCTCTGGTGCAACGGCCGTTCAGGTGGTACGCAATGAAGGGAAGAAGCGTATCATCGTCAAGCATATCGGCAGTGCCCACAGCAAGAACGAGTGCCAACGATTGGTGACGGAGGCTGAGATCTACGCTGAAGCGCACTGCAGACAACCAAGCTTGTTTGCAAAAGAGGTGTCGCCTTCGCCGCAGTTGGATCTTGCCCACACCAAGCTTGTTGGCGTCACGCACCTCTTTGCCCGCAACGCATTGCTTGCCTGTGCTCGGCGGTGCGCTCTGGGAGCCCTGCCAGAGCTTTATCTGGATCTGGCGCTGATGCGCATCATTGAGCCATCGTCCAAGCTGCACACGCTGGAGCTTTTACAGTGTTATTTTCATGTCCGTTACGCCGAGCGGACGGTCTACCGCATGCTGCCAAAACTTCTGGATCATCAGGAGCAGATCGAGACAGCGGCGATAAAGACCGCACGTGACGATCTGAAGGAGTCCTTCAGCCTGGTGCTGTACGACGTGACCACACTGTACTTCGAATCCTTCAAGGAATACGACTTCCAGCACCCGGGATTCTCCAAGGACAATAAGCCTCAGCAGCCACAAATCGTTATCGGCCTGATCACAACCCGTTCAGGTTTTCCTGTGATGCACGAGGTTTTCAAAGGCAACACGTTTGAGGGGCATACCATGCTGGCGATCGTCCGCCGGTTCCAGCAGCGGGTTGGTGATGTCAAACCGGTGATTGTGGCCGATGCGGCCATGCTTTCCAAAGCCAACATGCAGCAATTGGAGGACGAAGGTTACCGCTATATTGTGGGAGCACGGCTGGCCAATGCCGCAGCCCGCTTCATCGACCTGATTCACAAAGAGCTTCCTCGGAGCGACAAGGCATTGAGGCGTTTTGACTATGACCACGTGGTCAAGCAAGCCACCATGGTGTGCGAGTTCTCCGAGTCCCGCTACAAAAAAGATAAACGCGAGTTCGACAAGCAGGTGAAGCGTGCCCTTGCACTACTGGAGCGAAACGAACCCGGGCGACGGGCCAAATTTATCAAGAAATCCGAAGAAAAAGACAAGCCGTTCATCTTCGATACAGAGCTGCAGACCAAGGCGGAAAAACTGCTGGGCATCAAAGGCTATGTGACCAATATCCCGGAAGAAGAGCTGTCCAGCTCCGAGATTGTCGCCTACTATCGAGATCTCTGGCGTGTAGAGCAAGCGTTTCGCATGAGTAAATCAGACTTGCGCGCCAGACCAATTTATCATCACACGCAGGAAGCGATACGAGCCCATGTGCTCATCTGCTTCATGGCGTTGATGATGGGCAAATATCTTGAGATCAAAACGGGTCGGTCGTTACGTCAGATCCGCCAAGACCTGTGGCGGGTTCATGAGGCTCAGATCCGTGACGAGCGAACCGGTGAAACTTATGTGCTGCAAATGGATGCCGGCGAACTGGAAAGTGAGCTGATGAAGCTATTAAATTCCGATTTTCCGCACTAATTGGCAGAACTCAGGAGAATCAGGCGGTTTGCGGCAACGGCAAGAACGATTTCGATCCCGATAGCGATTTCGATTTGGATAAAGAACAGCCCTATCCTGACGGGCGTATAACAAAAAGGGTTACAGCCATTAGACTGTAACCCTTTTATTTTGTTGGAGCCACCCATCGGAATCGAACCGACGACCTACTGATTACGAATCAGTTGCTCTACCGACTGAGCTAGGGTGGCAAACAGGGGGACTTTCTACCGCAGTTGCAAAGGTGGAGTCAATATGGATATCTGCTGATAATTTTCCAAGCTTCAGAAAAGGTTGCTTCTGCTATTTGTTATGGGGGTCTCTATCCTGCGCTCGCACCGCGTCATAGGCCTGAAAGATCCTGTTACAAACGGTTGGCCAGCGAAAAGGGTGTGCCACTTTGCGGGTATTCTTCAGCGATGGTGTCGATTTGATATAGACGCGGGCCACCATGTTCTGCAGCGCCAGGATCAGCCGATTTTCTATCAGGGCAATATCCTCTGGAGCGGGGCGGTCAATCTGTGCCATCGGTGGTAGCGGAACCAGTTCGACCAGATCAGTGTCGGCATTGTCCAGTAGTTCAAGGCACCCGGTAAGGTCGGTGGTAATCACACGACAACCACTGGCTACCGCTTCAAGCAGCACCAGCGGCAGACCTTCGAAAAAAGAAGGCAGAATAAAGACGTGACAATCGGCCATGAGGGTTGCCAGTTTGTGCTGATCGAGGTGACCATGAATGATGACCCGCTCACCCATGCTGGCGGCCAATTCCTGGCAGTAACGCTCTTCATCCCCGGAGCCGGAGCCGGCCAGGTGCAACTCAACATTCTGGTCAGGCAGGGAATTAAACGTACGCAGCAGGCAGTCGACTCCCTTAGAAAAGCTGAGTTTGCCGGCGTAGAGCACCTTTACCGGGGGGGCAGCTTTTTTCAATTTGGGGCTGAAAATCCTGTCATCAAAGCCGCCGCCGACAACGGAGATTTTCTCCGGGTTAATGCTGTAAAGGTCGATAATATTGTTACGCTGGTCGCTACTTAATGCCAGGATGCGATCAATGGACCGACAAGGCCCCAGAACCCGCTCTTTGATGTGGGGACACAGGACAGACTGGCGCAGGTCGGTTGAGTGACAGGATGTCACCATGGGGATGTTGGGAAAGAGGCGCCGGGTCAGGGCGGAGAGAATCCACAGATGATGACTGTGGATGACGTCGGGTCGAGCTTTTTCAACCATCGCGGTTACCGCTTGGGCAAAACAATGCTCGTAACGGTCAAGCTGGTTGCTGGTCAGGTCGCTGAAGCGGGTGCTCGGGTAGGGCATGATATCGCTCATCCCCGGAATGGTGAAGTCCAGTTCTCCAAAACCAAAACGGATAAAATGACAAGAGGCTGGATCAATTCCTTCAATCTGCGGAATGCTGGAGTCAGAAAGTCCGGCGATCAGGAAATTTTCGTGTCCGGTTCGGGCGGATTCGCGGATGATATTGCGTAGATAGACACCGCTGCCGGTGCTGTCCGGGTGCTGGCTGATCAGGTGGAGAATTTTCATGGCAGGTTAATCCCACATACTTGATATGATTGTCAACTGTCAGCCTAATCAAACAGATGGTGGCGTGTCCAACAGATAATGCCGATGGTTTTGGAGGGTAGACATAGGTTCAATCACGGTCAGGATATTGACCAGGATGGAGAAGGCTTAACTGATGGTTGACTTTTGTCTGTCCATTGAACCATTATCTAGGAAATATTCTTAGCAAGGTGGTAGCCGGATTGTGACAACAGCAGTTGAAGAACAGATGGATATTTTTCAGGCTTCATGCCGCCGCCAGAATTTACGCCTGACGCCGCAGCGCCTGGAGATTTTCAAAGAGCTGGCCCATGCAGCGGATCATCCGAGCGCTGAACAGTTGTATCTGCGCCTGCATGATAAAATGCCGACCCTGTCTCTGGATACCATCTATCGCACCCTCTCGACCTTTGTTCAATATGGCCTGGTCAATCGGGTTGAAACTGTTGAAAGTCAGGCTCGCTTTGAGGTGGCTCATGCCCGCCATCATCATCTGATCTGCAGTCGGTGCAAGAAAATTATGGATTTTGACTGGGCCCCCGTCGATCAGCTTGATCTGCCGCCAGAGGTGCAGCAATGGGGGGAGATTTTCAGTAAAAATGTGGTGATTTATGGTGTCTGCAAGGAATGTCTGAGCTAGTTGTCTGGGAGAAAAGGGGTGAGGAAAAGGGGGACATAATACCGGAAAAGGGGGACATAATACCGATTATTCCATAATCGGTATTATGTCCCCCTTTTCCATGTCCCCCCTTTCTCCCTTTTTTTCATCACAAGGAGGATATGAAATAATGGAGAAAAGCATCAAAGGAACAGAAACAGAAAAAAACCTGCTTAAAGCTTTTGCCGGTGAGAGTCAGGCGCGCAACCGCTACACCTATCACGGTGCTCTGGCCAAAAAAGAAGGATACATGCAGATTGCCCAGGTTTTTGAAGAAACGGCTAATCACGAAAAAGAGCATGCCAAGCGCTTTTTCAAGTTTCTTGAAGGGGGTGATCTGGAGATTACTGCCATGTATCCTGCCGGCAAGATGGGTACCACTGCCGAAAATCTGCTGGCAGCCGCCATGGGGGAGCATGAAGAGCATTCAGACCTTTACCCGGCTTTTGCTGATGTCGCTGAAAAGGAGGGTTTTCCCAAAGTGGCCGAGGCCTTCCGGGCCGTTGCAGTGTCCGAGAAGCAGCACGAAAAGCGTTTCCGTGGACTACTTGCTAATCTGGAAGCCGACAAGGTGTTTAAAAGAGACGAGAAAGTGGTCTGGCGTTGTCTGAACTGCGGGTATCTGCATGAGGGGGTTAGCGCACCGAAGGAGTGCCCGGCCTGTATTCATCCGCAAGATCATTTTGAGTTGTTGGCTGAAAACTGGTAATCATTAACCTTTGTACCTGAAAAGGTTACGTCATGAATCGAATCATTTCCATTTTAGGTGTAGCGGTATTGCTTCTGTTGCTGGCCGCCACCACGGTGACTGCGCAACCCCGGGCCGTTACTGATTTAACTGCGGAGGAACTGCAGCAGCTGCGCGCGCAAACAGTAGATGTTCTGATCATTGATGTTCGCACTGCGCGCGAGTTTTATGATGGTCATATCGTCGGGGCGATTAATATCAGCTCCCAAGCCAGCAATCAGTTCCGCTCGCTGTCCCTGCTGTTACCCAAGGATAAAGAGATCCCCCTGGTGTTCTATTGTCGCGGCATAACCTGAGGTCTGGCGCCCGAAGCCGCGGTCGTGGCTCGTCAAGCCGGACACAATAATGTTTACACTTACCGGGCCGGTATGCCCGACTGGTTGCACAAGGGATACCCGGTCAGCAAGCGCTGATCAGTCTGGCTGCGCGGGTAGCTGAATTTTTCCGTTATCTTGAAGAAAGCGCTCGAACGCCTCCTGGTCGAGGGATTCCTCTTCCAGCAGGCGTTGGGCGAGGAGATCAAGTAGTTCACGGTTACTACTGAGAACTTCTTTGGCAGTCGTTTCAGCTGTGTTAACCAACTGCCTGATTTCCTGGTCGATGATCCAGGCGGTTCGTTCACTGAAGGTTTTTTCTGCGCTGAGCTTGCGCCCAAGAAACGGGTGCTCCTCGCCGCGCGAGTAACTTAAGGGGCCGAGGCGCTCACTCATTCCCCACTGGCAGACCATCTTCTCCGCCAGATCCATCACCTGTTTCAGATCGTTTTGTGCACCGCTGGAAGTTTCTTCAAAGACCAAAAGTTCAGCCACCCGGCCACCGAGCATGACACTGATCCGATTAAGCAAATAGCTGCGGTTGTAGTGATAACGATCATCGGTCGGGAGCTGCTGAGTTATTCCCAGTGCCTGTCCACGCGGGATGATGGTTATCTTGTGGATGGGATCGGTATGCGGCAGTGCTTTGGCGACCAGGGCGTGGCCGGCTTCATGGACGGCAGTGATATGACGTTCGAGGTCGGACATGAACAGCTTTCGTTCCATCCCCATCAACTGCCGATCCTTGGCCTGTTCCAGATGGCTCATTCTAACCATGTCGTCATCTTCCCGCGCCGCAACCAGGGCGGCTTCGTTGACCAGGCTGCGCAAATCGGCACCAACCATGCCCGGGGTGCCTTTGGCGATCACCTCCAGGTCAACATCGTTCCCCAACGGCATGTTGCGGGTATGAACCTTGAGGATCTCGACGCGATCACGCCAGTCAGGACGACCGATAACCACCATACGGTCAAAGCGGCCGGGGCGTAGCAGGGCGGCATCCAGCACATCGGGACGATTGGTGGCGGCCAGCACAATCACCTCGTCATGGGGATCAAAGCCGTCCAGTTCCGACAGCAGCTGATTGAGGGTTTGCTCCCTTTCATCATGGCCACCGCCGAGACCGGTTCCTCGGGCCCGGCCAACGGCGTCCAGTTCGTCGACAAAAATGATGCTGGGGGCGTTCTTTTTCGCGGTGTTGAACAGATTGCGCACACGGCTGGCACCGACTCCGACAAACATTTCGATAAACTGGGATGCCGAAATACTATAAAAGGGAACTTCCGCCTCGCCGGCGACGGCCTTGGCCATCAGGGTTTTGCCGGTGCCTGGTGGTCCGCTAAGTAATACTCCGCGCGGCACTTGCCCCCCCAGGCGGGAGAATTTTTCCGGATGACGCAGGTAAATGATGATTTCCTGCAACTCCTGTTTGGCCTCGGCCTGACCGGCAACGTCGGCAAAGGTGATCGGAGACTTCTCGCGTGAGTAAAGTTTCGCTCCGGACTCGCCCATCTTGTTCAGCAGGCCCCCGGTCAGTCCTCCCTGTTTGCGGGCGCGGCTTAGAATAAATAACCAGATGCCGATGATAATCAGCCAGGGAAGCAGATTCACCAGCCAGTACGGGGGCTCTTCGGCTTTTTTTGCTTTAAAGGCAACACGATGCTCTTCCAGCAGGGGGAGCAGTTCCGTATCTGTGACCGGGGGAAGGACCGTCTCAAAACGTTCGAAGCTCTCAGTCTCGCTGCTGACGGTGTTGATCCGTTGTTCCGGTGCCAGACCAACCGGGGTGTAGAAGTGCCCCGACAATTTGTCACCCTCGAGGGTCACTTCGGCTATCTGGTCATCCTTAAGTAATTGTTTGAACAGACTGTAACCAATTTCCGCTGATTTTTCTGTGTCTTGGGGCGGCATCATGAGGGTGTAGAGGCCATTGAGAAAGAGCAGGAGGACCATAAGGAGTAAAAATCTGTGCCAGGCACTGTTCATATAAAAAGCTCTTTTTCAATCCGTGCGGGTAAGGAACAAATAGTACGGAAACGCTTTGTGCTTTCAATTATATCGAAGAAAAAAAGGAATGCGACCTTCGCTAGCCCCTTGTTCCTCCCAGTGCTGTTTTCTCTGTGCACTTTTATGTTATGCTCCCGCGCTGCAACAGGAACATTCTGCACGAAAGAGATTATTGATGGCCATCGATTCGTCTACTCCCCGACCGGAGCTGTTGCTTCCGGCCGGTGATATGGAAAAGCTCAAAACCGCCATCCGTTTTGGCGCCGATGCTGTGTATCTGGGCACCGAAGACTTCGGCTTGCGGGCCCACGCCGGTAACTTTAAGCTGGACGATCTGCGTCAGGCGCGCAGCATCACCGCTGCTGCCCATGTCGCCCTTTATTTGACCCTAAACGCTTCTTTACGCCCGGCGGAATTTGTCGCGTTGGAAGAATTGCTGGAAGAGCTCAAGCCTCTTGATCTGGATGCCTACATCGTTGCCGATCCGGGGGTCTTGACCACCATCCAGCGGATTGATCCCCGACGCGCCATCCATATGTCCACCCAGATCAACAGCTGCAACCCACGGGCGGCAGAATTCTGGCGCGCAAGTGGTGCCACCCGCATCAACCTCGCCCGTGAGCTGACCCTCGAGGATATTCGCGCCTTTGCCGGGCAAACTTCGATAGAGCTTGAATGCTTTGTCCATGGTGCCATGTGTGTTGCCCACTCCGGGCGCTGCCTGCTTTCCACTGCTCTGCTCGAACGCAGTGCCAACCGCGGCGATTGTGCCCAGCCCTGTCGCTGGAATTATGCCCTGGTGGAGGAGACCCGTCCGCAAGAGCGTTTTGCCATTGAAGAGGATGGACGCGGCACCTATCTGATGAACAGCCGTGATCTGTGTCTGATCGACCAGCTGCCGCAACTCATGGCCGCGGGCATCAGCAGTTTCAAGGTTGAAGGGCGGATGAAGAGCCTCTATTACGTGGCGATGACAGCCCGGATTTACCGCGATGCGATCGATCGTTTGGGTCTTGATCCGACCGCTGTTGACCCCTTCTGGCGCAGCGAACTGGAAAAGGTCAGTCACCGTCCCTATACCACCGGACTGTTGCTGGGTGATGAAGGTGCCGCGATCCATGCCGCCGACACCCATTACATTCGCACCCACGATTTTGTCGGTTTCGTCCGACGTGATGAAAAAGGCTTGTGGGTTGCCGGGCGCAACCGTTTTTTTGCCGGCGATACGCTGGAACTGATCGGTCCGCAGATGCGTCAGCAAACTTTTGTCGCCGAGCGGATCACTGATCGTGACGATCAACCCCTGGCAGCCGGTCAGCCCAATTCCGAGTTGCTGCTGGACTTGCCCACGTGGGCGCAAGAGGGGGATCTGATCCGCCGGGAGCGTCCCCGATGATCAAGCTGTTGTTATTGATCAGTTATCTGCTCATGGTCGCTGCCCAACTGCTGCTTGACTGGCTCAATGTTCGCCATCGGCACTTGGCAACAGGGCAACTGCCCCCCCTGTTTGCCCGGCGCATCGATGAAGAACGTCTCAGGCGCAGCGCGGAATATGCTCTGGCCAAAGAGCGTATCGGTTTGATCGAAACCCTGCTGGGGGTGATCTTAACCCTGGTTTTTATCTTTGGCGGGTTGCTGCCCTGGTACGATCGCTTCATTGCCGGTTTGAGCGATCACACCATCATCCACGGACTGCTTTTTTTTGGTGTGCTGGCCCTGGTCCAGTCCCTGGTTGGTATCCCTTTTTCTCTCTACCGCAACTTTGTCCTGGAGGCGCGTTTCGGTTTCAACCGCATGGGGATGGGGTTGTGGCTGACCGATCTGGTCAAGTCCCTGCTGATCGGTGCCCTGCTGTTTGTGCTGCTGGCCGGCGGGGCTCTGTGGTTGGTGCAGGCGGCGCCGCACAGCTGGTGGTTGTGGGTGTGGGGATTCTGGGCCGGCTTGTCAGTATTCTTGCTGCTGCTGTCACCCTATCTGATTGAACCCTTGTTTTTTACCTTCAAACCGCTTGATAAACCGGAACTGGAGGATCGCGTCCGTTCGCTGCTGGAGCGGGCCGGGGTTAAAGCGGGAAAGATCCTCCAGGTCGACGCATCAAAACGAAGCGGGCACAGTAATGCCTATTTTACTGGAATCGGCAAAGTCAAACGGGTTGTGCTTTTTGATACCCTGCTGGAGCAGCTCAACGATGAAGAATTGCTCGCGGTTCTCGCTCACGAGCTCGGGCACTGGCGCTGCGGTCACCTGCGGCAGCGGTTGATCAAGGGGCAGATAGTGGCGCTAATGAGCTGCTTTGTCGCCTTTTATCTGCTCAATACAGGCATGCTGCCGGGCTGGTTTGGGATTGATGAACTGTCTTTTGTCGGTCAGGTGTTGCTGCTCGGCTGGCTGGCGGGGCTGTTGGGCTTTTTCTGGACACCGGTGAGCAGCTGGTGGTCACGCCGCCATGAGCGTCAGGCTGATCAGTTTGCCATTGACCTGGTCGGCAGCGGCATGCCTCTGGCGACGGGTCTGGTGACCCTGGCCAGGGAAAACTTAAGCTCTTTGTTTCCGCATCCCCTCTATGCCGCCTTTCATTATTCGCATCCACCGATGATTGAGCGGGTTGAGTGGCTGCAACAACGGACGCCGTCTGATGTCAGTCTCAGCGCCGGGGCTGGACCTGCTGAAGGCTGACAAAACGATTGTCTTTGTCAACGGTGAGGACAAAGCGACCGTTGATTCCATGATGAGAGAGAAAAGGGCGCAGGCGCAGGGCCGGAAAACGTAACCTGCGGCCACATTCTGACGTCACCAGGGCGGATTCTGCGGCGCCCTGATAATATTTCAGAAATTCCTGTTGGCTGATGTGGACAGAGAAAAAAAACTGTCGTTGCCCTGCGTTGGTCATTGGCCGTTAGCTTTCAACTAATCATGTGCAAATAACGATCACAAGGATAAAACAATGCTGCGTTACAAAGTTGTCGAAACCAGCCAGGTGGATGACCACAGCCTGGAACAAATACTGAACGACTGGACCGCGCAGGGATGGCAGCTGGAAGGGATCCATTTTGCCATGCGCGAGGCCAGCCGCCGACCGGGGATGGCCTTTGTCACTTTTACCCGCGACGAACCGAATCCGGTAACAGGGTAATTTTTCAATAAACCAGTCCCGTCTTTTTTCTCACCTTATGCAGGGTTTTAGCAGCCGCCGCCCGGGCTTTGTCTGCTCCATTCTTGAGATGCCGGCGTATCGTATCTGGATCAGCCAGCAGTTCCTGACGTTTTGCTGTGTATGGGGCAAAAAAGTCGCGCACCGTTTCAAACAGCTCCTGCTTGACATCGCCGTAGCGTAAGCCCGGGGTCAGATAGCGCCGACGCAGGGTTTCGACGCCGTCACGATCGAGGAACAGCCGGTAAATCCGGAAGATATTGCAGGTATCGGGATTCTTCGCTTCTTCCACCGGAGTCGGATCGGTGACGATCCGCATAATCTGTTTGCGCAGCGCCTTTTCCCCGAGGAACAGATCGATGGTATTCCCGTAGCTTTTGCTCATCTTGCGGCCATCGAGTCCCGGAATTGTTGCCACCTCCTCATCGATCTCAGCTTCCGGTACGGTGAAAATCTCACCATACTCATTATTGAACTTGATGGCGACATCGCGGGCGACTTCCAGATGCTGCTTCTGGTCCTTGCCGACCGGCACAAGGTCGCTTTGGAACAGCAGGATATCGGCAGTCATCAGGACCGGGTAGGCGAATAATCCGTGGTTCGGCTTGATTCCCTGGGTGACCTTGTCTTTGTAGCTGTGACAACGCTCGAGCAGCCCCATGGGGGTAAAGTTGGAAAGAATCCAGGTCAGTTCCTGCACTTCAGGAACATCCGATTGCACCCAGAAGGTGCTTTTTTCGGGGTCCAATCCCAGGGCAATAAAGTTGGCCGCTGCTTCCAGGGTGCCGGTCGCCAGCTGTTTGCCGTCGGCGAGGCTGGTCATGGCATGATAATTGGCGATAAAGCAGAACAGATCTTCCTGCTCCTGGTATGCAATCATCTTGTTCATCATGCCGAAGAAATTCCCCAGATGCAGGGAGCCGGAAGGCTGAATACCGGACAGAACGCGCATAATCAGTGTGTCTCCATGATAGGTTGACTCCCCATTTCCTACTCCCTATTTCCCTCTCCCCATCACTGCTGTTGTTGCTGACCGTTCAGCATCGTCGCCAGTTGTACCAGCTGTTGCAGATCCATGCCGCTCTCCTTGAGAATGCCAAGCAGCACCGGAAAGAGTTGCATCATGAAACCGGGCTCCTTGACCAGATCGCGAGCAAGAATCGGCAGGGTTTCAAGGACAAAAGCTTTTTGTTCTTCCGTTGACAGATTGAGCAGCGCCGTTCTGATTTCCTGGTGGGTCATGAATAAAGTTCTCCTTAATTGATTGCGTTTATTTCACCGCTTCGAAGTACGTAAGTACGCCTCATTGCTCAACAAGCGCGCACCTTGCTGTTGGCGTATCCAGATTGATGCTTTTACAAAAGCATCAATCTGGATCCAGCAGCTGGTGATGAGCCTTTATGCTGATAATGCCAGTTTGAAGACTTCCGGATAGGTTTTGACAAAATGAACTTCCAGTCCGGCCCGCAGGTAGTCGGGCAGATCGTCATAGTCTTTACGGTTTTCCGCCGGAAAGATCAGGCTGGTGAGCCCGGCGCGGCGCGCAGCGATGGTCTTTTCCTTGATCCCACCGACCGGCAGGACGCTACCGGTCAAGGACAGTTCACCGGTCATACCGAGTTTTTTGCGCACCGATTTTTTCATGATCATCGACAGCAGAGCCGTGGTCATGGTCACCCCGGCTGAGGGACCATCCTTGGGGGTGGCCCCGGCGGGGACATGAAGGTGGATAAAGTGCGTGTCGAAGTAGTCTTCAGGGATATTATAGTCATCCAGATGGCCCATCACATAGGAGTAGGCAATCTCGGAACTTTCAACCATGACCTTGCCGAGTTGTCCGGTCTGTTTGAATCCTTTGCTCTTGCTCTTCATGGTCGTTGCTTCAATCTGCAGGGTGGCGCCACCCATGCGGGTCCAGGCCAGGCCGGTGACCACACCGGGAGCGTTTTTGATCAGATCTTCTTCGGTAAACACCGGTTTGCCGAGGAATTTCTCGATTTCGGCCTTGGTGATCCGGAGCTTGTCCTCGCGCCCCTGGGCGAATTCCATGGCGGCCTTGCGCATGATCTTCTTGATCTGGTTTTCCAGCCCGCGGACCCCTGATTCGCGGGCATAGCGATCAACGATAGCCACCAGTGCGGCCTTGTCGATGCTGACCTTGGCCCGGGTCATGCCATGACTTTTAAGGGCCTTGGGAATCAGAAAACGGCGGGCGATTTCCAGCTTTTCTTCCAATATGTAGCCGGACAGACGAATGATTTCCATACGGTCGAGCAACGGCGCGGGAATCGTGTCGAGCTGGTTGGCGGTGGCAATAAAGAGTACGCTGGATAGATCAAATGGCACGTCGAGGTAGTGATCACGGAAGCTGCCATTCTGCTCCGGATCAAGCACTTCGAGCAGGGCCGAAGCCGGATCACCCTGAAAGGAGGCACCGATCTTGTCAATTTCGTCGAGCATCAGCACCGGATTGGAGGTGCCGGCGCTTTTCATCGCCTGGATCGCCTTGCCCGGCATGGCACCGATATAGGTGCGCCGATGCCCTTTGATTTCGGCTTCGTCGCGCATGCCGCCGACCGAAAAACGATAGAATTTGCGTTTGAGGGCACTGGCGACACTTTTGCCGACAGAGGTTTTACCGACCCCGGGCGGGCCGACCAGACACAGAATCGAGCCGGAAATATCGCCCTTCATTTTGCCGACGGCAATAAATTCAAGAATCCGTTCCTTGACATCATCAAGGCCGTAATGATCGCGGTCAAGAACCTTACGCGCGCGGGTCAGATCGTAGGAGTCCTTGCTGAACTTGCCCCACGGCAGAACCGTCAGCCAGTCGAGATAATTGCGACTGACATTGTATTCCGGTGAGGAGGGTTCAATCAGTTGCAGCTTTTCGATCTCTTCATCGACGGCCTTCTGGGCTTCGTCGTTAAGGGTCAGGTTCTTCAGGCGTTTCTGGAATTTTTCGATCTCAGTGATTTTCCCCTCTTTTTCCAGCCCCAGTTCCTTTTTGATCGCCTTGAACTGTTCGCGCAGAAAAAAGTCACGTTGCTGGGCGGAAACTTTTTCCTCGATCTTTTGTGAAATTTTCGTCTGCAGGCGCGAGACCTCCAGCTCTTTTTTCAGCAGCACCAGCACCTTTTCGATGCGGCGCTGAAGATTGTAGGTTTCCAGGATCTGTTGCAGCTCAAAGCCGTCGGCGTTGGTCAGGTTGGCGGCAAAATCGGTCAGGCGCGCCGGATCATCCATGCTTGCTCGCCCGAGAAACAGCTTGATCTCTTCGGAATAGAGGGGATTGATCTGCACCAGTTCCTTAAGCGTCGAAATAATCGCCATGGAATAGGCTTTGAGCTCGGAATTTTCACGTGGTGTCGAGCTTAAAAAATAGGTGGCGTCGGCATAGATGACATCATCGAATTCAACGACATTGTCGAGACTGAAACGTTCCAGACTGTTGACCAGCACATGGGCGCTGTTCTCTTCCTTATGGATCAGTTTCAGAATTTTAGCCGCCACCCCGACCCGTTGCAGGTTGGTGGTGGAATCTTCATCATCCAGTTCTTGCACCATGACCAGACCGATGGCTTGGGAATCGGTTTCCATCGCCTGTTTGATCGTGCGTACCCGTGCCTCGCCATTGACGGTCAGCGGGATGATCACCCCCGGAAAGGCCGGGCGTGGACGCAGGGGGATAATCGGCAGGCGCGCCGGCAGCATGTCCCGCGCCAGCACCAGACCATCATCAGGGACCGCCTGCACATCAGCATCGGTTTCGACTTCAATTTCGTACTCTATCGAATCGTCATGATCTTCAAAATTATCATGCATAGAAAACTCACTCCATTTTTTTGCTATGTGTGTCGTCCGGCGTGAATGCCACGCCGGGGTTCAAACCCGTCAGCATAATAATATCAAATGGCATATGTCAACAACTGCGTCTGCGATAATTCTTCTTTAGGTCACCCGCATGACGACTGCAGACTTGACTGTGGTTGCGTGGCGATCTACAACTGCCTCTAAATGATGATTGTAACATACCTCAGCCGGTGGTCCAGGGAGAGAGCAGTAGTGGCAAAAGATAAAATTCAGAAGGCAGGGGAGTCGGGTTGGTGGGGGGTGCTGTCACCACCCGTTGGTTTGGGGATGTGCTGGCAAATCGGGCCCTTGACCTTTGTCGTACGGCGCTATGAACAGGAGTGGCAGATCTGTCATCGCAGCAGTGGCTGGCCGGATGACACCCCCTCAAGCTGGACCCTGAGTGAAGAAGGGAATAACACCTGCGCCGAGGGAAAGGTTGAACGCCATGTCTTTTCCCACACCAATGAAGAACCCCTGATCGAGCCGCTGCTGGCTGATCGTTCGGTCGTGATCAAGTCGGCAGTGCCGATTCTGATTCCCGCCGGGGAACAGGTCAGTTTCTACGTCAGCACTCCCCTGTGGGTTCGAGTAAAGCTGCCGCAACGCAAACATACTCTACTTGAGGTTGCCGCAATCCGTTTGTCTGATACCTGGTTTGGCCCTTCGACCATGGAAGGGGAGCTCTGTTACGCGACGACGACCAGCGGGCGGTTGCATCTCGATGATCTGCCGATCCGTGTTCATCGCGCGATCACCCCGGTACGCATCAACAATGTGGGAGAACAACCGTTAAAGCTGGAAAAACTCAGTCTGCCGGTACCCTTTCTATCCCTGTTTGATACCGGAGGACACGGGCTGTGGACGGAAGAGGTAACCCTGCATCATGACGAACGCAAGGAACTGGCCCAGGTGGTTGTCGGTGCTCAGCCGCCATCCCCTTATCATCTCGCCCCACGGGTCAGTGGGTCGCGTAAAACGGCGGAGAAAAGTATTCTGAACAAGACCTTTGGCGCATTGTTCGGTGGCTGATTGAGCCCCCTGGTATTTTAGACGGGAGTATCACCCTATGGATTTTACCCATTTTATCCCGGTCATGCGGGCGGCAGTTATTCTATTAGCCGGCTACTTTATTGCCCGGCTGATCACCAGCTCAACCATCAAGCTGGTCGGCAAACATTTGAGTAAACAGCAACAGGGGCTCTTTCGTCGCATCCTCTTTTATGGTCTGCTTGTTGTGGTGTTCATCTCCGCCCTGCATGAAATGGGCTTCAAGCTTTCCGTCTTGCTGGGTGCCGCCGGAATCCTGTCAGTAGCTATCGGTTTTGCCTCGCAAACCTCTGCGTCCAATCTGATCAGTGGACTGTTTTTGCTGGCGGAGAGACCCTTTGTGGTCGGTGATATTATCCGGGTTGGCAGCACAACCGGAGAAGTGCTGGCGATAGATCTCTTGTCAGCCAAGTTGCGGACCTTTGATAACCTCTATGTGCGGATTCCCAATGAAACCATGCTCAAATCGGAGGTGACCACCTTGACCCGGTTTCCCATCCGGCGCCTTGATGTGGCGGTGGGGGTAGCATATAAAGAGGATACGGAACGGGTGCGGGAGTTGCTGCTGGCCGTAGCCCATCAGAATCCTCTGTGCCTCGACGAGCCGGTACCGCTGTTTATGTTTCTCGGGTTTGGCGATTCCGCTCAGAATCTTCAGTTGAGCGTCTGGGTCAGGCGGGAAAATTTTCTGGAAATGAAAAACACCATTCATTATGAA
>RRYU01005297.1_pt1 | contig 15727 bp, 13 predicted proteins | sample 2162651 | NCBI WGS metagenome assembly RRYU01 (sample SAMN10267283, study PRJNA491782) | microbial mat metagenome | isolation source: biomat in the production well | place: Japan: Minami-Kanto gas field, natural gas well KTG3 | collected 2017-06 | reverse complement strand
CACCCCGGTGATGATACACTCGTGCAGTGCGCGGCGCATGCGGTTCAACGCATCGTCGCGGGTATCGCCGAAGGTGATGATCTTTGCCAACAGTGAGTCGTAACTTCCGGGTGGGTTGTAGCCTGCATAGAGGTGCGAATCGACCCGCACGCCTGGCCCACCGGGCGGTAGGTAGAATTCGATCTCGCCCCCGGCGGGGAGGAAATCCCGCTCTGGGTCTTCGGCGTTGATTCGGCATTCAACCGCATGCCGGGCTATTCTAATATCATTCTGTTGGAGCGTCAAGCGTTCGCCGGAGGCGATCAGTAACTGCCAGCGCAGCAGATCGGTGTCGGTTACGAGTTCTGTTACCGGGTGTTCGACCTGGATGCGAGTATTCATTTCGATGAAGTAGTAGTTGCCATCGGGATCCATCAGAAATTCGAGCGTCCCGGCATTGAGGTAGCCGATGGACTGAATGCCGCGCAGGGCGTCGACACCCATGCGCGCCCGCACCTCTGGGGTAACGACGGGTGAGGGGGCTTCTTCGAGGATCTTCTGGTGGCGACGCTGGGCCGAGCAGTCGCGTTCGCCGAGGTGGATGGCGTGACCATAGGCATCGGCTAAGACCTGGATCTCGACGTGGCGCACTTTGGGCAGGTACTTTTCGAGGATGAGGTCGCCACGCCCAAAGGCGGCCTCGGCCTCGGCGCGGGCGGTTGAGAAGGCACGGATGAGTTCGCTCTCGTCGTTGGCGACACGCATCCCGCGCCCACCACCTCCCGCACTCGGCTTGAGCAGCACCGGGTAGCCGATCTGACGCGCTAGGTCTACGGCCTCTTCTACCGATTGCAGTTCACCCTCGGAACCGGGGATGATCGGTACCCCAGCAGAGCGCATCGTCTGGCGGCCAATAGACTTATCCCCCATCAGGCGGATCGTCTCGGCATTGGGGCCGATGAAGGTGAGTTTGCACTCGGCACAGATCTCGGCAAAGTAGGGGTTCTCGGAGAGGAAGCCGTAGCCCGGATGAATCCCATCACAGCCGGTGATCAGCGCGGCGCTGATCAGGGCCGGGGTGTTGAGGTAGGATTTGGCCGGTGCAGCGGGGCCAATACAGACTGCCTCATCGGCGAGGCGTACCACCAACGAGTCGCGGTCGGCTTCGCTAAAGGCGGCCACGGTGCGGATGCCCAACTCTTGGCAGGCGCGGACGATGCGGACGGCGATTTCGCCACGGTTGGCGATCAGTACCTTGTTTAGCATAACAAATCTCATGGTAGCACCGGCATCTTGCCGGTCACGACACCAGGGCATGGGCAAAGTCCACCTTCGGTGGGGGTTGGGGAGCGGCTGAGCCGCATTGGTGTTCGGTTAAGGTAGCACCGGCTTCCAGCCGGTCGGCGGCGCATCGTGACCGGCTGGAAGCCGGTGCTACCTTCGGGCGTAACCGAATGCCTATGCGGCTGCGCTGCCCCCGAAAATCTTTCTTGTTGTTTTTTGGCGGCTACGCCGCCAAAAAACAACAAAAATTGCGGTTTGGGGCTTCAGCCCCAAGAACGTTACCCATGCCCTGGTCACGACACGTCGCAGACCGGCAAGATGCCGGTCTGCGGCGTATCGTGAATGCTACGACATCACCATCCCACCATCAATCCCGAAGGTCTGGCCAGTGATGTAGGCGGCTACATCGGATGCCAGGAAACAGACCAGTGCCGCGACCTCTTCGGGCTGGCCGAGCCGCCCTAGGGGGATGGTCTCCAGGATGGCGTTACGGGTCTTTTCGTCCAGCACGCCGGTCATTTCGGTCTCGATAAAACCGGGAGCAATCGCATTAACGGTAATGTTGCGGCCAGCCATCTCACGGGCAGTAGATTTGGTAAAGCCGATGATCCCGGCCTTGGCTGCGGCATAGTTGGCCTGACCAGGGTTGCCGATCAGCCCGATCACCGAACTGATATTGATGATGCGCCCACCGCGCTGCTTGCTCATGGGGCGGAAGACGGCGCGGGTACAGAGGAAGACGCCGCGCAGGTTGGTGTTGATCACCTGATCAAAGTCCTCGTCCTTCATACGCAAAAGCAGCGTATCGCGGGTGATACCGGCATTATTGACGAGAATATCGAGCCGCCCATAGGTATCGAGCGTCGTCTTGACCAACCGATCCACATCGGGGGTTTGGCTCACATCGGCCTGCACCGCCAGCGCCGTTCCGCCCGCGTCGGTAATGGCAGCGACCGTCTCTTCAGCAGCGCTACTATTCCCCCGGTAGTTGATCACCGTGGTTGCTCCGGCGGCGGCCAGTGCCTGGGCAATGGCGCGCCCGATCCCACGTCCGCCACCCGTTACGAGGGCCACACGGCCCGTCAGATCAATCTTCATACCTACGCCTCGGAGATTGCAAACAGAGTCGGCCCATCAATGGTGATCAGATTACGCTTATTCGCGGCCGCCTTGATCGACTCAGGGGCGAACTCGGTGGAGGTAATCACCAAACCCTTAGGAATATCACGGCGGCGCATATCCTGAATCAGGCTCTCGACCGTCCCCACACGCACCTTATCGGCCACCGAGAGGCGCATCAGGTAGCGAGCACCCTCATACTCCATCTCGATATCCAGGTGCTTATCCTTATCCACAAAGCGGTAGTCGTGGAAGATAAAACCCTTCTTCTTATAGAGGTTCGAGACATACATCCCGAACTGGGGCAACGAAAGACCGCGCAGATCGTCCACAGTACGGATAACCCCTGGGCGTTCGAGGCGTCCACCCCGCTCCTGGAGCTGGCGGTTCATCTCGCGGTTGCGCTGCTGGGTACGTCCGGACATCACCGCGCCAAAGGCGGGGAAGGGCACCAGGGCGAAGAGCGAGTAGAAGAAGTAGACCACCAACACATCATCGAGGCCAGTCATTGGCATGGGTTGGCCATTCTCGCCAGCGATCTGGGGAGAGGGGAGGCTCATACCTGAGCCAATCATCAGGCCATAGATAGTAGCCATGATCAAGCCAATCAAAAAGCCTGACACCCCCAGCATAATGCCATTGGCCAAATAGTGACCTTTAACCCGGTTGCCTAGGTAGAGGCCACCCATGACCGGAATGACACCAGCGAGGATCTGCAAGATGGATGAGGTGAAGAAGATACTACACCAGACCAGAGCCATGACCAGGGCGGTGAGGAGTACGAGCTTCCACTCGACGTGCGCCATCCCCTCTATGATGCGTGTAATGACCGAAGGGCGGGGTGCTCCCGACGGAGAGTCGGGGCTAGTATCAACACTCATGCTCAACTCCACTATCCAACAACTCATCCACCGCCTCGCGCAGCTTCCCAATGTCGGTAAAGGCGCGATAGACCGAGGCGAAGCGGATGTAGGCTACCTCATCAAGTTCGCGTAGCTCGTGCATCACCTTATCGCCGATCTCCTGCGAACTGATCTCTTGGGCATCGGTGGCCATCATGGCCGACTCGACATTATTGACCAGTTGCTCCATCTGCTCTACCGCAATCGGGCGACGGTAGCAGGCAGTACGCACCCCACGCATGATCTTCTCACGATCATAGGGTTCGCGTTTCCCATCCTTCTTCACCACCGTCAGGCTCACCGATTCGATCCGCTCATAGGTGGTAAAGCGTCGCCCACACTGACGACACTTACGGCGACGGCGGATGATCTCGCCATCACTCAGTTTGCGCGAGTCGGAGACTTCGGTATCTTGATACTGGCAGAAGGGGCAGCGCATAGGCGTAGGTTCGGCCATGGGTGAACGCGACTCGGCGCATTATAACATAGGGGCGGCGACGATCTCGATGTTGTGCCCGAAGGCTTTCTTCATCAATCCGGCGCGGCGGTTGGCATCCCAGATCTCCACGGTTGGATCACCATCAGCGTGGACAACGATCTGGATGAGGTCGGCTTGGATATGGACTTGGGTATGGCGTACCACCTGGCTCTTACTGCGCTCCAGGTACTCGGCCAGCCGCAGTAGCGCACTGAGGCGGGCGATGCGGATCTCGTCGTCGGGAGCGAGGATCTGGGTATACTCGTCCAGATCGACTTGACCCTTGCGGTGGTTACGCACGAGGCTGGCCAGGATGATGATCTCACGGTGCGAGAAACCGAGCAGGGTGGCATTGAAGACCAGATAGGCCGAGTGCTTATGGTGATCGTAGTAGCCCACCTGCACCCCAATATCGTGAATCTTGGCCGCGTAGCCCAGCAACTCGCGCTCCCAGGCTCCATAGAGGTGCAACGGAGCGAGTTGGTCGAAGAGAGAGAGACTAATCTCGGCCACCTTGGCACAATGCTCCGGCTCATAGTCATGGAGACAAGCGAGGCTGTGGATACTAAAAGCGCGCTGGTTCTCCAGGTAGGGCGGGTCATGGGCGGCCAAGAAGTGTTGGTAGAAGATGCCCTCGCGCACACCCTGACCACTGACGAGGATCTCGTGGAAGCCACCCTGTTCCATAAGCTGATCAATGATCACCGCACCAGCCAGGGTGACATCGGCGCGATCCGCTTTGAGTCCGGGAAGGGCTTCGCGTTCGCGGCGATTACGCACGATCATCTGCTCGGTGAGCGCGTTGAGGGCGCTGCGCGTGAGTACATAGCCATGGATGCGATCCAGCGGATAGTTGCGCTGTTTCTGATCCATACGTGCCAGGGTACGCACCGTACCACCCATTCCGGCCAGTTGCAGACCATGACCGCCCCGCACCCAATCGAGACCTGCGAACGCCTGTTGGGCGCCCTCACGCAGACGGCGCAGATCATTCTTGTTGATCGGGTCGGATTTGACGTAGCGTTCGGTAAAGCGCAGCACCCCGGCCTGAGCCGAAAAACTCCGCAGCATGCGCCGGTCGCGCACGGCACAGACCTGGGTGGAGCCACCGCCCGTATCAAAGACGAAGCCATCGCGCATGGCGAGGGCATTGATGGTTCCCAGGTAGCCCAGGCGGGCCTCTTCTTCGGCACTAATAATCTGGAGATCGAGCGTACTGACACGGCGCAGCGCGTTCCAGAACTCCTCTTGGTTCTTGGCCTCGCGGATGGCACTAGTACCCACCGCAATAATCTGTTCCACCCCGGTATTCTTACAGAAACGCTCGAACATCGAGAGCGCCTCGACTGCCCGACGGATAGGCTCAGCCCCCAGGGTACGCGAATCGCCCACCCCCTCGGCCAAACGCACCACCTCACTCACCTCATCCTTCAGTTGGAAACAGCGATCATACTCATAGGCCATCACGATCAGACGGGTCGTGTTGGAACCTAGGTCAATAATACCGATCTTGTGCATAGAATTCAGCTTCCCAAAACCTCACCAATCGTCGCCACCACCGTCTCAAGGTCGGCGTGTGAGATAACGAGTGGGGGGAGCAGGCGCAGCACAGTGGGGCCAGCCGGGAGGGCGAGGATGCCACGTTCCATGAGGGCAGTGAGCGTGGGTTGGACACGAGTCTTGAGTTCGAGGCCAACGAGCAAGCCTTGGCCACGCACCTCGCGCACAGCGGGCAACTTAAGGTTACGCAATTGCTCGATCAACCAGGCACCCTTGGTGGCGGCCTGCTCAGCGACAGCATCTTCTTGGTAGACCCGCAGGGCGGCACGGGCAGCGGCACAGAGCAGGGGATTACCGCCGAAGGTGGTACCGTGGGTACCACCCGGCAAAGCGCCGTGGCGAGCGTGGATGGCGACCGCGCCCATTGGCAAGCCCCCGGCGATACTCTTAGCCAGGATCAGAATGTCGGGGACAACGCCGCTATGCTCGCAGGCGAACATCTTGCCGGTGCGCCCGAAGCCAGTCTGCACCTCATCGAGCAACAACAAGGCACCGCGCTCATCACAGATACGGCGGGCAGCTTCGAGATAGCCCGTCGGCGCCGGGCGCACCCCACCTTCCCCCTGCACTGGCTCCAGCAACACAGCGGCAGTCGTCCCATTCACCACCTCCGCCAGATCCTCGGCATCACCATAGGCAACGTGGGCAAATTCGGGCACCAGGGGCAAGAACGGCTCGCGGTACTTAGGTTCCCAAGTAGCACTGAGGGCACCCATCGTGCGCCCGTGGAAGGCACGTTTGGTGGCGATGACCCCCTTGCGGCCACTCAGCAAGCGCGCAAACTTCAGCCCAGCCTCTATGGCCTCAGCACCACTATTACAGAGAAAGATACGGGCGGGAAAGGGCAGCACAGCGGCCAATTCTTGCAGATAGGCAGCGCGTTCATCATTATGGAAGATCTCCGGGCAGTTCATCAAGCGGGCGGCTTGGGTCTGCACTGCGGCGACAATTGCCGGGTGGCTATGGCCCAGATTAGCCGAACCCTGACCACCCACACAATCAATATACATTCGCCCATCGGCATCATAGAGATGCGCCCCCTCACCGCGCACAATCGCAATCGGGCGCTTAGGGTAGAGGCCAGAAGTGAACTGCTGCTCGGTCGCAATAATCGTTTCGTTCGAGGTCATAGTGATTGCACACCTACTAGAAGGAGCCTTATAGGTGGCAGTATACCATGCGGGGCATGGGAGAATGCGCCGCGTGGCTTCGACAGGCAGGGCATGTGCAAAGTCACCTCCGGTGGGGGTTCGGGGGCGGCTTCGCCGCCCCCGAAGATATTTTTGTGGTGTTTTGGCGGCTTCGCCGCCAAAACACCACAAAAATGGGGTTTGGGGCGCAGCCCCAAGGACTTTGCACATGCCCTGCTTCGACAGGCTCAGCCACCACCGCCTCGCTGGCTGAGCTTGTCGAAGCCAGCCGCCGTACCGCTACCACACAAAAAACCAGCGGGGGCGCGTAGAGTGCCCTACGCGCCCCCACTGGAAGGAGGGATAAAGATGCTCGCCACCGCATGCCCGTTTCCCGCTGCGGACGTTTGATGACACTGCTAGGATAGCTGAGTAGGATAAATAGAGTGTGAGAATAATCTAAGCCGAAGATGAGAGACTGGCCATATCTGGTGGTACGAGGATGTTGCGAAGGAGGGTGCAGGCTTGGTCGGGTGGAGTGTGACGTGGTAGGCGGTAGTTAATGTGGGGGGAAGTAGGAGGCTTATTCTGTTCATCGTGGATGAGTAGTATCGGTATATCGGGGGCGTGGGTACGCACGAGCCGAGCCAACTCGACACCGCTCCCGTCGCTATGGCGGATGAACTTAGCTTCAGTTATTAAGAGCCGCACATCGCGCTGAGTAATATAGTGTAGCGCCTGTTTAGCCGAAAAGGTAAGTAAGAGATCGTAATCCCAGCCCACAATTGAGCGTAGGTGTTGTTGCATATCAAACATCCAGGCCGGATCGGCGCCAGCAAGAACAATGGTGGGGTATTGTGGAATCGTATTCATTTGAGGATGTTCCCTCACTTGGTTGGTATGTAGGTGTTAAGAATACGTGAATTTTTCGGGAGAGTCAAGGTGTATTTAGTAGAAGGGTGCGACGTAAAGTGATGTCGGCGTTGATGGCTGCGATCTGCTTACAGATTTCGGTTGTGCGTAGGGTAGAGAGACCAGCGGGGCGATTGAGGTTCCATGTGGCAATGGTTAGGGTTGTCATCCTTGCCTCGCGCATTGAGATACGGCGGGGAAGTTTGTAGTGGTACTGGATGTTACCATGGCATTCTGCTCGTATTGTATGTCCCGGTTTGCATGCCTCAAGTTGGCGATTACCTTGATCTGGACTGCGATTCGCAAGACTCCAAATATGATTGATTGCTGGATTGCTCTCTAGTAACTCTAGATCACCAATGGCGTCTTGGGCAGTTATCCAATTTTCATTCGATATATGTTCTTTAGGTGGGATGAATTCTTTACTATGATCTGATATTCCAACAATAAAAACCCGTTCCCGACTCTGCGGTACGCCATAGTTCGCTGCATGATACAGTTTGTATGAAACTTTATACCCAAGAGCACCAAAGTCCTCTAAAATCTTTTCGAGCGATGCTCTATTGTGACGCATTAAGAGACCTTTAACATTCTCAGCCACAAATATCTTTGGTTTTGCAATCTTGATTGCTTCTACCATTGCTCGATATAAGCCACTTCGTTTACCATCAACGCCTGCTCCTTTGCCATTGATTGAAATGTCTTGACATGGAAAACCACCAATTAAGACATCAATATCTTGTGGTATGCTCTCTAAAACATTCCAGATGTCGCCGCAGATAATTCTTTCGTCAATATTCTTGCGATATGTTCGACATGCGGCTTGATTGATTTCATTTGCCCAGATTATTTGAAAAGGCAATCTCTCATAATGAGTACCAAGGAATGTAAATCCCCCTCTAAACCCTAGATCCATACCTCCACACCCTGAGAACATAGAAACAACAGAATATGTTTGCTGAGATGTTGCTACGATAAAATCGCTTTGATCAATGACGGAATAGCCGAGGTGGTAGGCTGAAATGCCCGTGTTCATGGCGTTTCCTTACGTATATAATAGAACATATTTGTTATTTGCATTATACACCAGCCATACCCAAGAGGCAAGCAGGCAACAGATCATTGGCTGGGTTTATCACACCCAACCTCCAACGTCGCCACGACATAGTCGTAGGGACGATGCTTCGCCCCTACGTGATGATGCCCCATCCCCCCTACCGCAACGCCCGCAGTTGCAGATCCTCGAAGTTCGCCTCGACGGAGGTGCCCGCTCCGCTGACGGCTACGAGGCCGTAACGCTGGCTGGGCGGTGGGTCGCTCTGGGTGAGTTCGGCGACCTGCTGGCCGTTGATGCGCAGGATGATCTCCTCGTCCTCAAGGCGGGCGGCGAGGCGGTTGGTGCCACGCTGGATGGCGGGATGCTCGTCGGCTAATAGGGTACTGGCACGCCCCGCACGGCGTAATTCGAGCCGGAAACTGCCTGCGGCGGGGTCAACAAAGAAGGCCAGGTAGTTGTCGCGGTCGGTGAAGCGCACGATCATCCCGGCTTCGCCACCCTTTACGGTAACATCTACCCCCATCAGCATGTCGGCTCCGCCGGGGCTAGTGCGGTAGACCCAGATGTTGCCCGCGCCGGCCTGCGAGGTGATCGTGTAGGCTCCGCCGCCTGCGCCGACACTCCAACCCGAACCGGAGCCGCTCGGCCAGCCACTGCCCCGGAAATTCTCGCTGTAGATCACACGCCCCGTCTCGGCGACCGGGGTGGGCGTGGGGGTGCGGGTAGCAGTCGGTGAGGGGCTGGGTATGGGCGTGTGGGTGGCAGTAGCGGTGGGGGCACTGGTGGCAGTAGCAGGAATCTCCGTGGCTACCTCGGTCGCTACGGCTACCCCACCGGCAGGTTGCGCAGCGGTGGGGATGATCGGCGAGGCTGCTGCCGGAGTACGCCGCATCCACCACGTCACACCACCAAACAGCGCCAGTGCCAAACCGCTTGCCCCACCAATGATCAGGGTGCGGCGGCTGGGAAGCGCGGGGGCGCTACGCTCCACCGGCGCGGGTGGTGGCGGCGGTTGCTTCAACTGCGCCTCGGCCTGGGCTAAGAGCGCCGCGCTGTCGCGGTAGAAGGGGTTGAGTTGCTGTAGCTCGCGCAGTGCCGCCACTGCCTGCATGGTACGCCCAGCATCAAGGTGCTCGTGGGCACGCTCATAGAGTTCGGCTTGGTGATCACGCGGGCGTGCAGGTTGCTGGGGACGGGGTGGGGTGGGCACATGCCCGCTCAAGGTGCGGTTGTAGAGGAGACGCTCGTTACGGTCGCTGAGCGTCTGGTAGGCTGCATTGATGCGTAGAGCACGTTGGGCGGCGTAGGCTTGTTCGGCGGGGCTGGCTGCGGCGACGCGGTCGGGATGATAGCGCCGCATCTGCTGGCGATAGGCTTGTTTGATCTCGTCGTCGGAGGCGTTGCGGCTGATCCCTAGTAGCTGGTAGTGATCGAGCTGCTCGAATTCTTCCATAAGCAGTACTTACTGGGTCTGTTCCTGATGATCGATTGCACATATTATAGCATAGGCGCTAGGACGGCTCTGTGGTATAGTATGCGAACTTGCGCAAGACGCGCCCCCACCATGTGTACCGCGCTGCTGATTGTTTCGCTCCAGCAGGGCGTGAGGTTGTAGAGCATGGATGCCGCGACGATCTTGGTTGTGGATGATGAACAGCCCATTGTTGATCTTGTGGCCAGCTACCTTGCCGCCGAGGGCTTTGCAGTGCAACGCGCCTATGATGGCCCAAGCGCACTCACCCTGGCCCGTGCTACGCGCCCCGATCTGGTCATTCTCGATGTGATGTTGCCCGGTTTGGATGGCATTGAGGTGTGTCGCCGCCTCCATCAAGAGACGGCGGTCTATGTCCTGATGCTCACCGCTCGTACTGATGAGGTGGATAAGCTGATCGGCCTCTCGGTGGGTGCCGATGACTACCTCACCAAACCCTTTAGCCCGCGTGAGTTGGTGGCGCGGGTGAAGGCGATCCTGCGCCGTACTCGTGCGCCTGCGGGGAAGAGCAACGAGCGCCCCACGCTGATCTTCGACTCGCTCTCGATTGACCCCGAACGACGCGAGGTGAAGCGGGGTGAGGTGCAGGTTGAGTTGACCCCGCGTGAGTTCGATCTGCTCTATGCGCTGGCCAGTTACCCCGGACGGGTCTTCACCCGCGAGGAGTTGCTGCAACGTGTTTGGGGCGCGGATTTTGCCGGGATTGACCGGGTGGTGGATGTGCATGTCGGGACGCTGCGCCGTAAGCTCGAAGATGATGGCGATGCCTCGTATGTGCAGACGGTGCGCGGGGTTGGGTATAAGTTTGTGGGCAACTCGCGATGAGATGGCCGCACCAATTACGCTGGAAGCTCTTCATTTCGCATCTAGTGATTGTGGTGATTGCCGATGTGGTGCTACTGGCAACCGCTACCTTCCTGGCGAGTATCGGCTTGGTCTATTCAGCGCCGCTGACCCTGGGGGCGGCCGCTGCTGAGACGGGCAGCCTCGATCCGAGTGCGGTGATCGAGACGCCGCCGCTCCAGCAGTTTCAGGCGGTGGTGCAGCAGTCGCTCTTGGTGAGTGGCTTTGCCGCGCTGGCAGCGGCGGTAGTGGTGAGTCTCTTTGTCTCGCGGCGGATTGTGGAGCCGTTGATTACCCTTACGAGTGTGAGTAAGCGGCTGGCGCAGGGTTTCTACCGCGAGCGTACCCGGATTGCCTCGGATGATGAGATCGCCCAACTGAGCCGTAGCGTTAATCAGTTGGCCGATGCGCTCGATCAGACCGAGCAGCGCCGCCTCGCGCTGTTGGCCGATGTCACCCATGAGCTGCGCACGCCCCTGGCGACGATTGGCGGGTATATGGAGGGGCTGCTTGATGGGGTGGTGCAACCGAGTCACGAGACCTTCAACCTGATTCTGCACGAATCGAACCGTCTGCAACGCCTGATCGAGGATCTTGAACTGCTCTCGCGGGTGGAGGCTGGGCAACTCCCGGTTGTGGCGCGCAGTGTTGATCTCGCGCAGTTGATCGAGGCGATTTGTGTGCAGTTTGAACCGATCTTCAGTACCAACCAAGTCCGTCTGGGGATTGAAGTACCCATGCGGCTACCGCCCGTCTGGGCCGACCCAGATCGACTCGATCAGATCCTGATCAACCTGCTCTCCAATGCCTACCGCTACACCCCGGCGGGGGGGGAGGTGGTGCTGCGTGCCTGGGCCACCACCGACAAGATGACGGTTGAAGTGGCCGATTCGGGGGTGGGGATTGATGCCGAGCATCTGCCGCATGTCTTTGAACGCTTCTACCGCGTAGATAAATCGCGTGCGCGCCAGAGCGGCGGCAGTGGCATTGGGCTGGCGATTGTGCGCCACCTCGTGGATGCCCAAGGTGGCGATATTAGTGTCTGGAGCGCAGGCAAAGGCCGAGGAGCGGTCTTTACCTTTACCTTACCACTTGCGCCAGAGAGCCAGAACAGATCTTCCTGACAACGCCATATGGGTCTACTCCAACTCATTTTCACCATCGGTGGCACCATTGCGATTGCGATGTGGCTCCTCAACTGGCTCTTCCCCCCGATTGAGCGGGTACGGGATCGCCGCGCTAACTTGCTCGATATGCCCGCTCCTCCCCGTCCGGTCCGTGAGGAGACCACCACACCGAGCGTATCGAGCGAGCCTCTGCCCCAAGCGCCGAGTTGGTTGGGTGATTACTGGGCGGCTAATCTGCGGCTGATTGCGCCCTACCTGCTGATCTGGCTGCTCAGCTTTACGCTACCCTCACTACTGGCTGCACCCCTCAACCAGATGCGTATCCTCACCGGCTTTCCGCTCGGTTACTACATGGGGGCGCAGGGTTCACTCTTGATCTTCGTGGTGTTGACCTTCCTCTACCACTGGCGCATGCGGCAACTCGATAGTCAGTACGATCTCATCCCACAGCATAGCCGAGCAGAACGGCAGCGGCGGCGGCGCATCTTTGCCGCCTACAGCGGCTTCGCCATCGGCTTTGGGCTGCTCGTCTTTATGATCAGCCAGATCGAACAGGTTCTGACGATCCCGGTCAGTGTGATGAGTTGGTTCTTCATGCTGATAACAGTGGGACTCTACGCCCTGATCGGGCTACGCGGGCGCACCAGCCAACTCGACGAGTACTATGTGGCTGGGCGGCGTATTCCGGGGATGCTCAATGGCCTTGCGACTGGCTCGGATTGGATGAGCGCCGCGTCATTCATCAGTATGGCCGGGGCGATCTATCTGCTCGGTTATGAGGGGTTGGCCTACATCACCGGCTGGACGGGCGGGTATGTGCTGTTGGCGCTGCTTCTCGCGCCCTACCTGCGCAAATTCGGCCAGTTCAGCATCCCCGATTTCATTGGTAAACGCTACCCCGGTGCTGGTACACGGGTGATTGGTGCCGTGATCAGCATTATCATCAGCTTCACCTATGTTACCGCCCAGGTCACCGGGGTCGGCATCATCATGAGCCGCTTCCTGGGGGTCAACTACATGTTGGGCGTGATCGTCGGGCTTTCGGCGGTGCTACTCTGCTCGTTCCTGGGCGGTATGCAGGCGATCACATGGACACAGGCGGTGCAGGGGATCATCATGGTGATCGCCTATATCGTGCCGGTGACGTGGCTCTCGGTGAAGCTCACCGGGGTGCCGCTGCCCCAGATTATGTACGGGCAGGCGCTCTACCAGATCGAGGCACTAGAGGCGGCGCAGGGCATACAGAGCTACAGCCAGCCCTTTAATGATTGGACACCCTGGAACTTTCTGGCGCTCACGCTCTGCCTCATGTTGGGGACAGCGGGCATGCCGCATATTCTGGTGCGCTTCTACACCGTACCGAGTGTGGGCGAGGCGCGGAGCAGTGTGAGTTGGGCCTTGGCATGGATCGCTATCCTCTACCTGACCGCGCCCGCCTATGCGGCCTTTTCGCGCTTGGAGATCTTGCAGGAGGTGGTGGATCGTCCGATTGCCGAACTCCCACAGTGGGCGGAGAATTGGGCCAAGACGGGGCTGCTGAGTATTGCCGATGCGCCGGAGCAGGGCGGCAATGGTGATGGACGACTCCAGTACCGCGAGTTACAGATCGATCAGGATCTGATTGTGCTGGCAACCCCAGAGATTGCCGGATTACCCGCCACGGTGGTGGCGCTGGTAGCAGCGGGGGGAATGGCGGCGGCGCTCTCCACCGCTGATGGGCTGCTCATGGTGATCGCCTCGGCGGTGGCGCACGACATCTTCCACCGCACGCTCAACCCCAAGGCAACGCCGCGTGAGCGCCTGTTGCTGGGGCGGTTGATGGTGCTGAGTGCAGCTATTCTGGCTGCACTCACCGCCATTCAACGCCTCGCCATCATCGTGCAGATGGTGGCCTGGGCCTTCTCACTGGCCGCAGCAACCTTCTTCCCCGTCCTGGTATTGGGGATCTTCTGGAAGGGTGCAACCAGCCGGGGCGCGGCGTCGGGGATGATCAGCGGCCTCATGGTGACGCTCGGTTATATGCTGCTCAACTACACCTTCCCCGATTGGGGTATCCTGGGCATCAATCACAGTGCAGCAGGTATCTTCGGGGTGCCAGTGAACTTCTTTGTCACCTGGGTGGTGAGCCGCCTGGATATTGATCAACCGACCCCGGCGAGTGATGCGCTGGTGGATTCGTTGCGCCACCCGGAGGAGTTGAGCGCGTGAGCGCGAGCCCCATCAACCCCAACACCCCCCCAACGAGTGTCCAACCAAACCAATCGCCAATGCGAGTATAGATCGTCCTTCCTGGAAGGGTGAAGGTTTCACCAAGTGTGACGCCGCGCTGGTTGATGCGTCCTTCGGCGCTGATCCGCCCATAGGGGTCTATCACCAACGAAAGCCCATTGACCGTGCCCAATCCAAACGTAACCCGGTTCTCCACCGCACGGAAGACCGCATCAGCAGCGTGGAAGGGCGGGAAGGTTGCTACGCCATTGAAGTCGTTGTCCATTGGCAACAGGATGATCTTTGCCTCGGCACGCGCCAATTCACGAATGATCCAGAGGCGATGGACATCCCAACAGACCGCAATACCCACATTGCCATAGGGCGTAGGTGTCGAAGCAAATACGTGCGGGCCGGCGCTGATACCCGCTGCTGCTTCGCCAGCGGTAATATTGATCTTGGCGCGACGTGCGACCTCGCTGCCATCGGGAGCGATCAACAACACCGTGTCGTGGAGACCAGTGGGTGCCTGCCACAATGTATCAGCGGCAATATAGGCATGGCTCTCCTGGGCCAGTTGGCGCAAGGGGGTGATCAATAGCGGATCATCGGCATCGGCAAATTCATTTTCAGGAAAGACCACAAAAGCGGGGTTTTGGGCCGCTACCGCACGGGTCAGGCTGGCATCGGTGGCAAAAATAGCCTGCGCAACTTGGGGTGAAGTGACGCGAGTACCGGCAAATTCGCCCTGCGCCAAGACAAGCGGGTCTTGATTAACCATGTCGGTCAGAACCGCAATGCTGAAGCGATCTGTGGGTGGTTGGATACTGAGTGCTCCCCAGCCAACGATCAGTATGGCGGCGAGCAGAGCTACGAGGCTCGGCACATAGATCGTAGTCTGGCGTCGGATGAATGGGATCACAAGCATCGCCAGCGACACATTCACCAGCATGATCAGAAAGCTGAGGCCAAATACCCCCGTCACGCTCAGGATCTGAAGCGCGGGCGGAGTGCGCCACTGGCTATCGGCAAGGAGTACAAACCACCAATCCTCAAGCACAGGCATCGTGTATTTAAGATATTCGATTGCTGCCCATGCTACCGGCAAGCCCAATAGTCTGAGCGCCGCAGGGAGGTGATTGGAGAGCCAGACACCGAGGTGAAGTACGCCTGCGTAGTAGGTTCCAACGGCGACGATGAGCAAGGAGCCGAGCAGCGGTGGGAAGATGTGGGGGTACCAATTGTGTACACCCAACGAGAAGATAAGACCAAAGGGTAGGCCCAGCAGGTATACCTGGTTGGGTTTAGCGGTGAGCAAGACTACCAGGAGCGGCACCAGAGCGACCCACCCAAGCAGGGGAATATCGAAGCCCGGCATCGCGGCGGTGAGCAAACCTCCCGATAGTGCCGAGAGGGTGAGGGCCATCCACAGGGGGATGTGATGGGCAGCCGAATGGTTCATGGTTGCTCTGAAGGGTCACGGTCGAGATTCATCGCTGCACTCGGAATGACAAGAGTCCTCACTGCGTGACTTCTGCGGTAGTGCGATTATACCCTGAGCAGCAACGTCATGCTTTGTGCGACACCGGCTGGTACACCACCACAGTGCGCAAAAAAATCTGTTAGCGCGAAAAAG
>RRYU01003655.1_pt1 | contig 15730 bp, 9 predicted proteins | sample 2162651 | NCBI WGS metagenome assembly RRYU01 (sample SAMN10267283, study PRJNA491782) | microbial mat metagenome | isolation source: biomat in the production well | place: Japan: Minami-Kanto gas field, natural gas well KTG3 | collected 2017-06 | reverse complement strand
GGGGGCGATTGGCGGAAGCGGCGACAACGCCATCGAAAAGGAACGCTGGTTCATGGAAAAACTGAGCGTTCCCTACCTGTATACGCCGGATAACCCGGTCTGCTCGGAGAAGGGCGCGGTGGTCACCAATATCGCCCATGTCCCGGAGGCCCTGAGCGCGGTCATGCGTCTCAACGGTATCGAACCGGACTTTGAACCCAGGGGAGACCTGTCGTTGAAATGCTGGTTTGCCAGCGACGACAAGATCGCACTGCCTGAGGAGCTGGATCTGCCCGTGGTGGAGGCCATCCCGCCCTACAACCAGCAGATCGCCACACTTTCCGAGCAGGTCGGGGTAGTGATGCCGCGGCAAACCATGAAGGATGCCTCGGGCGCCTCGATGATGGACCCGAAGACCCAGGTCAGCCGACTGCACGGCGTGACCGTGCTGGACATGGCGACCAAGTCCTTTGAGAGCAACCTGTTGCTGGCGCTGCTGCGGGAGTACCCGGACAAGAACGGACGCGCCCTGGCCAATGTCGCCTTGAACGCCTTCGTCAATCAGCACGGTACCCCCATGCTGGCTGCGGCCGATGCCGCCCGGGAGGGCGGCAACAGTCCCAATACGGTGCTGTCTGCGGCATTGTCCATCCTCGGCCCCAAATGCATGTCCATCTCCCGCGAAGCGGTACAGATTTTATTGGACCTGTTCCGCAAGGTTCGCCTGTTTGACCCCGGGGACGAAACCTTCGACTTTGAGGCACAATTGCAGGAGGCCATCGACGGCCCAGGCATCGACATTCTGCTCTCCGAGGGCCGCACCGAACGTGGCAGCCGTATGCTGGCGGCCGCCAAGGCACGCGGCGCCAAATCGGTGTTTATCAGCTTCCTCGAGGCCCTCGCCGAACGTAGTGGCAAGCAGGTGCGCGGACAGGTGGTACTGGCTGCCATCGCCTGTCACCTGGTCTGGGTCCCACTCATGCACAAGCGGCTCTCCCTCACCACATTGCTGAACCTGCCGTGGCATTTTCGCTGCTTCAGCGGCCTGGTGGGCGCCGCGGTCTCCGGAGAGCAGCAGGAGCGTGAGCGTTTCTGCGGCGTCGACAACGGGGAGCTAATGGAAAAATGGAGCTTCGCCGAGACCGCGCACCTGGGTCTGATAGGAAACCGGCCTAACGAAGGCGCCTTGTTCACCTTCTCCATACTGATGGGGTTGGTGGCCACCAACGGTCCCGGAACCATCTCCGCCCAGGGACCCAAGGGAGCGGTGAGCGCCGATGGTCCCGAGGTGCCGGGCCGGGTTCAGATCAACAAGGCCTATGTCGGATTTCTCACCCACGCCGGTTATGCCCATGGCGGCAATGGATTTGAGGCCATGGCCTTTCTCATCGATCAGTTCCGTAACAAGGAACTGGTCAATCCCGGTGACCCGAATCATGGACTGGACCTGGCGGCCATGGCCTTGGATTATGCCAAAGAGTATCTGGAATACAAGGAGGAGGCCAAATCAGCAGGCGATCTGTCTTACAAAAAGATCCCCTGCATCAACCACCCGGTATTCAAGGGCAAGGAAGTGAACTTCGATCCACGCGAGGTGTTCGTGCGTGAGCTGATAGAGAAACGCGGGGCCTACAATGTGTTCCAGGAGTTCTACCACGAACTGGTGGATGCATTGGCCAAGGTAGGCGTGAGCCGCAACGTCTACTGTGTCAACGTGGATGCAGTGATCGCGGTCATTCTGCTGCGGAAACTCTGGCAACCCTTTGTGGAAGGCAGGATCAGTGAATCCACGCTGGAATACGCGGCCTTCACGGTCTTCCTCTTCGGACGCATGACGGGTACGGCCGCAGAGATCGAAGATCACATCAACCGGGGTAGAAACATGGACACCCGCACCCCCGCCAGCAAATGCCGGTTCGTAGGGTGATCCGCGACCGTTGTGACTAAAGGTCACAACGCAGCGCGGATCACGCCCCGCAAGGAAGCGGGGCCGGACGGCAACTACACGGACGTATGTCCACTCCCATCTCTTTATAGACCGTTGTGACTAAACATCACAACGGTTGCAGACGCCCCACAGAGAGTTGCGGCCAGGCAATCACTACAGGGTTGTATATCCGCACCTTTCCTTTCGGCGCGAAATGTCACCAACTTAGGCATTTAACCAAGGCACCCACTCCACGGGACGCCGTGAACCCATCCATGGGGGCTTGAATACGGCATCCCTGACGTAAGCACCCGTGGATCGGATACCTTGGACCTCCTTCGAAACAGCCTTATTGTTACTAAAACGACAGCATTGTTAACTAGGAGTCCACAACGCAGTGCGGCTCGGCCGGATCAACCCACGAACTTCCCGCTCTTGATGCGCTGCGCCTCCATCAACTCCAACTCCCGGGAGCCGGAGATCACAACATTGGGATCAGGAACGAAGTTTAGCTCGTGATTCAGGCGCTCATAGGGAACTGAATTAAGAATCACCTTCATGGCATTGAGCCGGGCCTGGTGCTTATCGATGGAACGGATAATGGTCCAGGGTGCATGAGTAGTATGCGTACGCTTGAGCATCTCGTATTTCTGATTGGTGAAATCGTCCCAGCGGTCCTGCGCCTGGACATCTATTTCCGACAGCTTCCATTGCCGCAGTGGATCGCTTTTACGCCGTTCGAAACGGCGGGACTGCTCTTCTTTGGAGACGGAGAAATAGAGCTTGACCAGAACCGTTCCCTGGCGAATCATGTCTTTTTCGAAACCGGTGACGCCAACCATGAAGTGTTCGTATTGCTCCGGTGTACAAAATCCAAAAATAGGTTCAACAACGGCGCGATTGTACCAACTGCGATCGAACAGCACGACTTCACCACCCCGTGGGCACTGAGTGACGTATTTCTGAAAAAACCATTGTGTCTTCTGCTCCTCGGTGGGTTTACCGAGGGCGACGACACGATAGTGCTTTTCGTTCATGTAGCGGGTGACACGTCGAATGGTACCGCCCTTGCCCGCTGCATCCCGCCCCTCAAAGAGGATAATCATGCGCACTCTGTTCTCTTCTAGATACTGCTGCAGTCTCAGCAGCTCAGCCTGATATGGCTTTAGTTCCTCTTCCCGCCGGTAACGCCGCACCGCCTTTTTCTGTTCGCTCTTCAATCTGCTTATCTCTGCCAGCAGATGGTCATGCTCATTCAGCAGTTCATCGACCCGCACGGGCTGATCGTGATAGATGATGGTTTCGGAGTTTATGGTCTCGCTCATGATCTGAATCCTAAAGTATCGATATGTCTTCCGGCGGAATCGTGGGTCACTAAATCCAGGCATCGGACCGTGCAACATACAGATTCACGCCGAAGGCACGGCTTGAAACACCCGCTTACCCCCCCGCTGGCACGCTTATGCTATTCGCCATGTTTTATCGGGGTCGTGCAACGGACAGCAAACTTAGAGTTAATAGCAGAAACGCAACTTTATTGTCCTGTAAGCAAAGATGTGACTGATCGCGGTCAATTTATTGGCATATGTTTCATTTTGTAAATTGACTCGCCGGCCTCAGTCCTGCAGCAGGATGTACTACAGCGACCTAGCATCCCGGCCATGATGCCTGGTGAGTGCAATCCCATGCGAAGCCTGTAGGGTGTGTGGGGCGGATGATACTGCGGGATCCCCCCCGCCAACATTGTGCTGGCGGGGGGTTACACCGGTTAAATCGCAGACAGTGCCGCAGTAAAAGTGGCGCTGGGACGCATCGCCTTTTCCACGACTTCAGGATCCGCATGGTAATAGCCACCCAGATCCACGGCTTGCCCCTGGGCGTCATTCAACTCTTCGATGATCTTCGCTTCATTCGCCTCGAGTTGCTGCGCCAGCTTGGAGAAGCGCGCCTGCAGGCCCTGGTCTTCCGTCTGTCCTGCCAATGCCTGAGCCCAGTAGAGGGTCAGATAGAAATGGCTTCCGCGGTTGTCCAGCTCATTGACCTTGCGGGAGGGCGACTTGTTGCTTTCCAGGAACTTGCCGGTCGCCTGATCCAGCGTCTTCGACAGCATCAGCGCCGTTGCATTGTTCGTGGTGTTTCCCAGGTGTTCCAATGATGCGGCAAGTGCCAAAAACTCGCCCAGGGAATCCCACCTCAGATGCCCCTCAGTTGCAAACTGCTGGACATGCTTGGGCGCCGAACCGCCCGCCCCCGTTTCAAACAGGCCTCCACCATTCATCAGAGGAACGATAGAGAGCATTTTTGCACTGGTTCCGACTTCCAGAATCGGAAACAAGTCGGTTAGATAGTCTCGCAAGACGTTACCTGTGACCGAGATAGTGTCCTTGCCCTGGACGATACGTTCCAGCGAGAAACGTGTTGCCTCAATGGGTGACATGATGTGGATCTCAAGACCTTCGGTATCATGTTCCGGCAGGTAGCGCTTTACCTTCTCGATGAGCCGGGCATCGTGCGCCCGGTCTTTGTTCAGCCAGAAAACGGCGGGGGCCCCGGTCGCCCTGGCGCGGGTGACTGCCAGTTTGACCCAGTCCTGTATCGGCAGGTCCTTGGCCTGGCACATGCGCCAGATATCGCCTGTTTCGACGGACTGCTCCAGCAGTGTCCGCCCTGAATCATCGACCACGCGAATACTGCCGTCTCCAGGGGACTGGAAGGTCTTGTCATGCGAGCCGTACTCTTCCGCCTTCTGTGCCATCAAACCCACATTGGGCACGCTTCCCATGGTCGTCGGATCGAAGGCGCCATGCGCCTTGCAGAAATCCATGACCTCCTGATAAACCCCGGCATAACTGCCGTCGGGTATCACGAACTTGGTATCGTGCAGTTTACCGTCAGGGCCCCACATCCGACCCGAGGTGCGAATGGCCGCCGGCATGGAGGCATCGATGATCACATCGCTGGGCACATGCAGGTTGGTGATGCCTTTATCCGAGTTCACCATGGCGAGTTCGGGACGCTTCGCATAACAGGCCTGTATATCCGCTTCGATTTCCGCTCTTTGCGACTCCGGCAGGGTCGAGACCTTGGCATGAAGATCGCCCAGGCCATTGTTTGGATCCACGCCCAATTGCTCGAAAACGGCAGCGTGTTTTTCGAACACCTCGTTGAAGAACACGGATACGGCATGGCCGAAGATTATGGGGTCGGAGACCTTCATCATGGTGGCTTTCATGTGTATGGAAAACAGCACGCCCGTGTTTTTCGCATCTTCGATCTGTTCTGCAAGAAATCTCCTCAGGGCACGCCGACTCATGACCGTGGCATCGATAATTTCACCATCCAGCAACGGGGTATTTTCCTTCAATACTTGTATCTTCCCGTCCGTACCGACGAATTCGATTCTGGCGCTTCCTGTTCCGCTGACCACGGTCGATTTCTCGTTGGTGCTGAAATCCCCGCCGTTCATATGCGCGACATGGGACTTGGAGTCGGCGGTCCACGCGCCCATGGAATGTGGGTTCTTTTTTGCGTAGTTCTTGACCGAAGTCGGCGCCCTTCTGTCGGAATTTCCTTCTCTCAGCACAGGGTTGACGGCACTGCCCTTGATCTTGTCGTAACGGCTCTTGGCGTCTTTTTCAGCCTCGGTCTTGGGCTCCTCGGGATAGTCCGGAAGGGCATAGCCCTGGGCCTGCAACTCTTTTATGGCGGCATTCAACTGGGGGATGGAGGCACTGATGTTCGGCAGTTTGATGATGTTGGCCTCCGGCGTCTTGGCCAAACTGCCCAGTTCGGCCAGATCATCGGGCTGCCTTTGGCTGTCTGACAAAGCCTCGGGAAAACTGGCAATGATTCTGCCGGCTAGAGAGATATCCCTGGTTTCCACGGCAACCCCCGCCACATCGGTAAATGCCTTTATGACGGGGAGAAAAGAGGCGGTTGCCAGTGCCGGCGCTTCATCGGTTATCGTGTAGATGATCTTTGGTGTTTGTGTAGTCATGTCTCGTCTCTGAAAATAGTTCTTGGTTTGATCGGCTATTCATCTCGAACGACCCTGTTGCGAACACTGAAAACTCTGCCAAGTCTTCACAACGCAGCCGAACCTGATGTATCGGTTTTGAAAAAAACCGAAGTTATTGTTATGCAAACTCTTAGCCCTGATGGCTTGACTTGAAGTACGGCAAGGCGCCGCCGGCCTTCAAAATGGCTACGTCCTTGGGCTCGAAGGCAGGCTCCAGCGGGAGCTTTTCACCGCCAAGCTCCAGGTACAGATCACCTTCCAGGTCGGAGACATCGATGCTGACCTGATCGCCCTGGCTCACCTTATCGTAATCGCCCATGTTGCGGAACGTGAGCGGTACGATGCCGAAATTGACCAGGTTGGCGACATGGATACGGGCGAACTGGGCCACCACCACCGCACGCACACCCAGCCAGCGTGGACACAATGCGGCATGTTCCCGGGAACTGCCCTGGCCGTAGTTCTCACGGCCGACCAGAACCCCATGACCACCTGCATCGCGGTGCGCGACGGCCCGTTCGGAGAAGGTCCCATCCACCTGACTGAAGGTCGCCTGCATGGCGTATTCCTTGACATTGGAACGCAGCGGCAGATAGATGCCGGCGGGCTGAATGTCGTCGGTGCTGATATTGTCTCCCAGCTTGAGCAGCACCTCGCCTTCCAGACGGTCGGGCAAGGCCTCGAAATCCGGCAACGCCATGATGTTGGGACCACGCACCACCGTTACCTGTTGCGCCTCCGACTGGGGAATCGGCATGACGAATGAGGCAGTATCGTCCACCTGGGCGGACGGGGTGATCTCCACTGTGCGCTCCGGCACCGAGATTTGACCGCTGAGTGCGCTGGCGGCCGCCACCAATGGGCTCACCAGGTGAACCTGCGCATCGGCTGTGCCTGAACGCTTGGGGAAGTTGCGGTTGAATGTGCGCAGGCTCAGGCCCTTGCTCACGGGAGAGCCGCCCTGGCCGATACAGGCGCCGCAACCGTTCTCCATGACCCGCACCCCCGACTGCCACAGTGAGGTCATATAGCCGGAGTTGGCCAGCTGCATGGCTACCGCCCGGGAGCCCGGGTAAAGCAGGGTGTCCACCACCACCCGCTGGCCCTTGAGCAATTCGGCGAAGCTGGCGATGTTCTCGAAGGAACTATTGGTGCAACTGCCCACACAGACCTGGTTGATCGGGGTGCCGGAATGGTCCGAAACTTTTTCCACATTACCCGGTGACGGGTAGATGGCAATCAGCGGCTCCAGCGCGGACAGGTCGATATCGATCCGATCGGCATATTTCGCTCCCTGATCCGCCGCCAGAGGGCGGTAGTCGGCGCCGCGACCGCGGCTCTCCAGGTATTCCCGGGTACGCTCATCGCTGGGAAATATGGAGGTGGAGGCACCCATTTCGGCGCCCATGTTGGTGATGGTGGCGCGCTCGGTCAAGGACAGGCTGGCTACGCCGGGACCGGTGTACTCGAAGACCTTGCCCTTGCCGCCCTTGACGCCGACGATGGAGAGCATTTTCAGGATCACGTCCATGGCCATGACACCTTCGCGCAATGCGCCGCTAAGGTTCACCTGCACCACCTGGGGCATCGGGAGCCTGTACTCCCCGGTAGCCATGGCGAGAGCCACATCGTAACCACCGGCGCCAAAATAGATGGCGCCCATGCCGCCTGCATTCACGGTATGGCTGTCGGCGCCAATGCCGGTCATGCCTGGCTTGACGAAATTTTCTATATTGAGAAAGTGACAGATGCCGGTGCCGGGCGGGGAATAGATGATGCCAAGCTTCTTGGAAACAGTCCGCAAGTATTCGTGATCGTCCGGGTTGCGGAAACCCGACTGCATCATGCTGTGATCGACGAAATTTACCGAGAGCGGCTTGACCCGGTCGATCCCCATGGCCTCGAGTTGCAGCATGCACATGGTTCCGGTGGCGTCCTGGGTGAAGGCCTCGTCGATTCCGAGTGTTATGACCTCCCCCGCAGCAGGCAGCCGCCCTCCCCCCCCTAGATGTTCTGAAAATATCTTTTCCGTCAAGTTCATCTGCATCATTCATATCCTCCTGATTTATCAAATGTTATGGGTCAGATCTAAGCACGACTTAAAACATTTTCCCGCTCCGGCGCCCCTAATGTTTTGTGAAATAAATCATAGTGACACCGCATAAAATTAAGAGTTTAATTTTATTATTATATTTGGGATATGCTATTGCTTTTTATTGTGAATAAATGTTACAGATTTATTACGTGAATAAAACATACAGGATAGCATCAGCCCATGGAAGGCACAGCAGATTGATAAACGTATTTTGACGAGGATGGCAGTATGAAATCGGTCCAGCATCTGATGGCGGGTGTTTACGCTGGCACTGCGCTTCTTTTCTGCGCTGCAGCAGGCGCCGGCGACATGGGGGCAGCGCGTGACATCGAAAATGCCTTGCACCTCAAACCCGATCGGGAGAACGGCAGGGAGGTCTATTTGCAGTGCGTGAGTTGCCACACGCCTCAAGGCTGGGGCAGGGATGACGGCAGCTACCCGCAGATCGCCGGACAGCTGTACAGCGTCATCATCAAGCAGATGGCGGACATCCGGGCGCGCAAGCGTGACACGCCCACCATGTTGCCGTTCACCATGCTGGAGAATCTTTCCGTCCAGGATGTTGCCGATGTCGCCTTCTATGTCAGCCGCCTACCCATGGCCCCCATCAGCCTCACTGGCCATGGCACGGACCTTGTGCGTGGCAAGCAGATATATCAGGACAGATGCACGGAATGCCATGGGGACAAGGGACAGGGGAACGGGGAGAAGCGGGTGCCCCTGATACAGAGCCAGAACTACCACTATCTGAAACGGCAATTCGAGTGGATTCGCAACGGCAAGCGCCGGAACGGCGATGAGAAGATGGTGCGACAGGTCATGGATCTCAAGCCACGCGAGGTGGCGGCGGTCCTCGATTACGTTTCTCGATTACGGCCGCAGGAAAACAAGCTTGCAAGCCCGGACTGGCAGAATTCAGACTTCCCGCAATTCGCAAGCATCAATGTCGAATACTCCAGCAGCGTTTGTAAACTCAACGACTAAATGCTTCCATGCAACCTTAGCACCTTAAATTGGGGCCCCTTTCGGCTCATCCTAACGACATAATACAAACAACGGCAGGACACGTAATGCAGAAAACAGTTTCCATGACAGTCACAGAATCCACGTTGGGATACTCCGTGGATCGGAAGGAAGAGTCGCCGGATGTCCCGGAGTATCTCCGGGAGACCTATTGGTGGGCCTATCTCCACCCCCGCGCCGTGAAATTTTTTGAAAATCAGTGGATCGTCAATATGATCCTGTGGGGCAATTTCTCCCGCCTGCGGGACATGGCGCTGGACGAAATGGGTGAGAACATCAGCGGTCGCACTCTGCAGGTTGCCTGCGTCTATGGCGACTTCACCCCCAAACTCGCACAACGCATGGCGCCCGGTGCCCGCCTTGACGTGGTGGACGTGGCGCCCATACAGCTGGAAAACCTGCAACGAAAAATCGGCAAGCAATTCAATGTATTCCCTGATCGTCAGAACGCCGCCACATTAAGCTTCGACGATGCCACCTTCGATCAGACCGTTGTATTCTTCCTGCTTCATGAACTGCCTGCAGATGTGCGGGCAGCCACAGTCCGGGAGGCGATGCGTGTCGTCAAGCCGGGGGGGAAAGTGGTGTTCGTGGATTACCATCGTCCCGTCTGGCAACACCCGCACCGCTATATCATGAAGCCCATACTGAAGACTCTGGAGCCATTCGCGCTGGATCTATGGAAAACGGAAATCACTGACTGGGTGCCCGATGATTTTCAGCCCGCAAACATCGAAAAGACCACCTACTTCGGAGGCCTTTACCAAAAAGTCGTCCTCACCCGGTAAGGCAGATCAATAAACCAGCAATGCGGCGGCGCACGTAAGGACAACAAGCAGCACAGGGGGACGGGCGGCCAACCACAGCGAGGCCCGCATAAGGGCGCGTAATGCATCCAGCATTGCCGCCCAGGATCTCGGTGGCTCGATGACCAGGTTCCAGTCAAACCGCTCGAGCCGCTCCAGAAACCCCTGTTGCACACAGCCCTCCAGACTGAAGACATGGATGTCGCCGCAGCGGCGCGCGGCGAAACGCAAATCCCGGGAGAATTCCTCCCAGTTCAGCGGGGCCGGGTGGTGGATACCCTCGATCTCCACGCCGCCACCGGTGATGCCCACGCCCACCGAGGCGGCGTCCCTGGCATAGCTCCAGAGGAAGGCTGTTCCGAAGGGACGGAAAAAACTGGTGTACAGCATCAGGACACGCAGATCGGACGGCACATCCGGCACGCCCAGGAGCCTGCACATCAGCGAGGATCCCGCCCTTTGCTGGTCCAGCATGAAGGGAAACTCGTAACTGTGCACGGGATAGCCGTCCGAGCGCATCTGCAAAACCAGGGATCGGTAAGCCTCTCTGGCATCACATAGACGCCTGGTACTGAAGACCCGCTGCAACAGGGTGCGGAACAGGCGGGCCTTTTGCGTGAATAGCTGTTGAAACTCACCAATATCGGGCTCGATATCGACCCCGATACCGCTCCATTGCAGATTCTCCCGAGCGCTCCAGTCACGAAACTCGGCATAACGGGCCGTGGCCTGGGGGGCATTGCACATGTTGTACCAATAACCATGTTCCCGGGACAACAACTGCCAGGCGATTGCCGGGATTCCGGCGCGGTTCAAGCCCCGGACCACAGCGGCCCGTTCATCACTGAAATCCAGTATGCCCAGGCTGACCCTGGCACCCAGCGCCAACAGTCGCTCAGTTATCGATGGGTCGGAAAACAACTGCTCAAGCGCCGCGGCATCCAACTCGGCGAAAAAAGTCAATGTGACCGGATGGCTTACAGCCATAGTCCATGCCGACTCAATTTACAAAACAAAGGGGAAAGGCGTTTATCAGCGGACAAGTTAACACGACAACGGGGGGACAAGCCAACCAAGGCGGCGCTAGCGTTCCCCGTACCAGAATCTGCACTGGTCCTTCTGTTTGATTTTCTCGTGCGGCTTCCAGATCAGGTGTACATTCTGCATGGCCATCTCCAGGCCACCGAACTTCTCAAACTTCCTATTTGATGTGATAATTCTATGATTTTTATTATATTTTATAATCTTCCATGATTTTTTCTCTTTGCCGCCTTCCGTCTTCAGACGCTTGGCCAGAGAGAACTCTTCGGCGGCGTACAACGCATCATCGAACCCGCCGACCCGATGGAAGGCAGCGCTGTCGCAATACAGGAAGGGCCCAACGGTGACATTTTTCAGCGCCAGTGGATAATTGACCGCAAACTTGAAAATGAGTCGTCCGATCCAGCCGGAATCCGGCTCCACCCAGGCGCCCCCGCCAATCACCCGGCCACTGGATAGATTGGCCTCCACCTTATCCAGGATATCGCCTTCCAAACGGGTATCCGCATCGAGAAATACCAGATATTCTCCCTTGGCGGCCCTGGCGCCCGCATTCCTGGCCCGTGCGATCTGATTGATCGGCTCGTGTACAACGATGGCACCGAGCGACTTGGCTATCTCGGCAGTGTCGTCCGTGGAATTATTGTCCACCACAATGATCTCAACCGGGCCCTGGTACCGCTTCTTCGCTTCGAGCACTGAACGGATGGTGCCCGCGATATAGCCCGCTTCATTGAATGCGGGAACCACCACGGATATCGCCGGCTTGCCCGCCGGGGTGCGGGTGGAATTGGCCGCCGCCCCCCACTGTGGTAGAGCCGCAGGATAGGTATGATTCATCTTATTCAGCGCTAGAACCGCCACAATCCTGTCCCTGATGATAACTGGCCACGCAAAGCGAGCCATAATTTTATTAGAATAATATAATACTCTAATTGCCACCTCAAGACCAACGAGGCTGCTTGACAATACAACCGTAATAGCAGATAGCATCGTACGGTGTAGCGGCGGCCTTCGACAGAACTTTAGCGGATATCGCAGTCTTGCGGTTTGCATTGCGCAGAAGGTGTTTATCACTATGCCGATAATCGCGTTAACATCGAGGCACAACAACCAGCAGGCCCGAGCACAGATGAAACATAGATTTGTTGCATTCCACACAATGATGAGAGGTACAGGAAAGCCCACTTATGTGGTCAGGTGCGCCAAGGCCCTGGCGCAGAGGAATACTCGGGTCCTGGTGCTCGACGGGCTGATGTACGAGCAGGGGGCGGTACAACACCAGATCTATGAAGTCCTCGGATCGACACCCACTGTCGAGGATGGAAAGAATCTGTATGACCTGATTCGCGACTACGAAACCCTGTACACAGACACAGCCACCACAGGGGAGTTCACCATTTCCAATTTACCCGACGGGCAGCGTTATCCAGACGCATGCAGCCGGACGATACCGTTGCACGGCTGGTCTTCCATCGACTATCTACCCGGAAACAACGGCAATGTCGTCGAGGTAAGGGAAAGAATCGATTTCATCGCACTGTACGAGCAGCATGACGGCCACCGGTTTTTTGAGTACGTCAAGGCAACATTGAGCGAACGCTATGATGTGGTCTTGATAAACGCCCCTGCGGGTCATCAGGAGATTTCCGGTATTCTGTGCGGCCAGCTCGCCGACCTGATTCTCGCTATCGATATGGACAGCCCTGCAATCAAGACGGATGCTTCGTTCGAGGCCTGCAGAAAACTGGCCCAGAGCGTCCAGAATCAGCGCGGACGAGGTATCGAGGTAAAATCAGTAAAAGGTCATGATCTGGATGCGGTTATCCAAATGATTCTACAAAGCTGATCGCTCAACCAGGGCGGGTGCTGCAGGCGAAAAACCTGGCTCTGACGGCACCGATACCAGGTTGAACCCGTTCTCAGCACATCCTGACTGCTGCCCAGGCTCGACAGCTCCATGTCTCTGAATCGTCAGGGGTTCCCTGGAAAAACCAGGCAGAAAAGCCAGGCAAATACCACGCAAACCGCAGAAGAAATTTGACTCGGAGTGTTTTTTTAAACTTTAATTCAACCTAGCCCGAATAAATAGACACACCAGAACAACGATTTTTTTACGCTAGATGCGGTACTGAATCCGCTTCGAGCCGGGGCCAAAAGCCTCGTTACAACCAACATAATCAAGGGGCGAGCGATGGAGGATATAGCACCGGCCGCGGACACAGCTCCGCAGGCCCAGCTCATCAACGAGCATATCGTGGAGATCGTCAGCGACTCCGGCGAGGGGGCTCAGAAGGCGGGACAGACCTTCGGCACCGTTTGCGCCAAGGCGAGCAACGGAGTCTGGACCGTGGAAATCATTCCGGCGGAGATCCAGCCGCCGGCCCGCTCTCCAGCGGGAGCCAGCGGTATCCGCATCCGCTTGGCCTCTCACTATGTCACCAATATGGGGGACGAGGCCGACATCGTCGTCGCCTTCAACGAGCAGGTACTCTACTCCCGCATCGCCAACGGCGCCTACAAGAAAGGCACCCAGGTGCTGCTGGAGGATAAATGGCGCGAAGATCCAGTGCCGGAGATCCGGGAGCAGTACGCCAAGGCGGTGGCCGAGTTCAGGGAAAACGGGCTGATCGTTCGGGAACTGCCGATGGAAAAGGCCTGCCTCGAGATCACCCCGAATCCGCGCCAGGGTAAGAACATGTTCGTGCTCGGCATGTTGTGTCACATCTACTCGCGCGATGCGGACCTGGCCAGAGAGGAAATCACCACCACCTTCAAACGCAAAGGCGACAAAGTCATCGGCATGAACCAGCAGTTGTTCGATGCCGGTTATGCCTTCGCCCGTGAACATCTCGATTTACACTATGATGTACCGCCACAGCCGGCGGGCGAAACCGAAGGCAAGCGCTTCATCGTCACCAACGGCAACACGGCCCTGGGACTCGGCGTCATGGCCTCGGGCATGGAGCTGGTTTCCATGTATCCAATCACCCCCGCCACCTCGGCCTCCCACTACCTGGCGGATGTGATTCACGAAACGGGCGGATTCGTACATCAGGCGGAAGACGAAATTGCCGCCATCGGTTTCGCTATCGGCTCATCTTATGCCGGCAAGACTGCCTGCACCATCACCTCAGGACCCGGGCTGGCACTCAAGACCGAGATGGTGGCCCTGGCGGTAATGGCCGAAATACCCCTGGTGATCGCAGTGGTGCAGCGCGGTGGTCCCTCCACCGGACTGCCCACCAAGGTGGAGCAGGGAGACCTGCTCGCCTCCCTGTTCGGCGAACCGGGAGACGCCCCCAAGGTCGTTATTTCCGCGGCCACCATCCAGGAATGCCTGGAGTTCGTGGTCATGTCACGAAGGCTGGCCGAGGCCTTTCGCACCCCGGTGATACTGTTGACGGACGCCAACCTGGCCACCGGTGTCCAGCCCTATCCACGTCCCCAGGCAACCACCGATTGGCTGGCACCGCCCATCGACCAGTCCGAGTGGAACGAGGACATTCCCGCCTACCACTGGGACGAGCAGACCGGCATCTCCTCCCGGCCCATTCCCGGCATGCCAGGAGGACAGTACATACTCACCGGTCTCGCCCATACCGATCGCAGCAAGGTGGCCTACGACTCGGTCTCCAACCAGTACGGTTGTGATATGCGCAGTCGCAAACTGGCGGCACTGGCCGGAACCCTCAAGCCGCCGCAGGTGTACGGCGCCACCGAAGGCGACCTGCTGGTGGTGAGCTGGGGTTCGACCATGGGCGCCATCCGCGAGGCTATCGACCGCGCTCGTGAACAGGGTCACAAGGTCGGCAACGTTCACCTGCGCTTTCTCTCGCCCATGGAGCCCGGCCTCAAGAAGATATTCGGGCGCTTTCGCAAAGTCATGACCATCGAGATCAACTACAGCGACAACCCGACTCATCCGCTGATCACCGAAGAGACGCGGCGTTATGCCCAGCTCGCACTGCTGTTGCGGGCCCACACCTTGATGGATATCGATTGCTGGTCGGTGGTGCTGGGCCATCCACTACAGCCGGGCATGATCCACGATGTCCTGCTGAAGCATCTCACGGCCTTGAACGAAGGGGGGGAAGCCTGATGTTCGGACTCCAAGCTGACTGGTCTATCGAGGTCTTCGACCGCTATTTCACCCTGGGCGATTATGCCGGAGGCGAGGCCCGCTGGTGCCCCGGCTGCGGCGACCATGCCGTGTTGACCGCCGTGCAGCGCATCATGCGCGACGAACAGCTCAAGCCCGAGCTGTCGGTGGCGGTATCCGGCATCGGCTGCTCCAGCCGCCTGCCCCACTACATGGGCACCTATGGGTTCCACGGCCTGCACGGCCGCGCCCTGCCCATCGCCTGCGGCGTCAAGTCCAGAAGACCGGACCTGGATGTCTGGGTGGCCACCGGCGATGGAGACTGTTTCTCCATCGGTACCGCCCACTGGATACATGCCATGCGCTACAACATGGACATGACGGTACTGATCTTCGATAACGCCGTCTACGGCCTGACGAAGAAACAGACATCCCCCACCAGCCCGATGGGTTTGAAGACCAACACCCACCCCTTCGGCGCGATCATGCAGCCGCTTAACCCCCTGACCGTCACCCTGGGGATCACCAACATCTCCTTCGTCGCCCAGGTGGTGGACTGGAACCCGCCGCTGCTGTACGAGACCATCAAGGCCGCCCACAGGCACAGGGGAACCAGCTTCGTACGCATCGTGCAGCGCTGTCCCGTGTATGCCCGCGCCTTCTACGAGGATCTGCAGAATGATCCCTCGCGGCTGCTTCTGCTGACCCATGAAAACGGCATCCAGGCGGATAAAAGCGT
>RRYU01016926.1_pt1 | contig 15794 bp, 13 predicted proteins | sample 2162651 | NCBI WGS metagenome assembly RRYU01 (sample SAMN10267283, study PRJNA491782) | microbial mat metagenome | isolation source: biomat in the production well | place: Japan: Minami-Kanto gas field, natural gas well KTG3 | collected 2017-06 | reverse complement strand
CGCATCGATACCGCCGAGCACATCGATCTCGACACCTTGCGTTCGCTGCCTTCCGGGGAACGCCTGGCCATGATCGTCGACGAGGAGTACGGAGGTGTCGCATGAGGCTGACGGTGCTCGGTTCTTCGGCGTCGTATGCCGGGGCGGGGCAGGCCTGTGCCGGACATCTCGTGGAGAGCGGTGACACGGCGCTGCTGCTTGATTGCGGCAACGGGACACTTGCCAACCTGGGGCAGGTCCTCGATCCGCTTCGCCTCTCGGCGGTGTTCGTGAGCCACAGCCACCCCGATCATTTCCTCGACCTCTATGCGCTGCAGGCTCTCCTTCGCTACGCGCCTGACGGTCCGGCTGCTCCGCTCGACCTCTTCGTCCCGGCCGGCCTGTTCGAGCGCATGGCGTGTCTGCTCTCAGAGCGCGGCGCCGCTGAGCTGGCCGCTGCGTTCAGGCCCCACGTCCATGCCCCCGGCGTCCCGGTGCGCGTGGGCGATCTTACCGTCGAGCCTCGCGAGGTCGATCACACGGCGGGCTCGTTCGCCTTCCGCGTGGACAACGGGACAGCGACCCTCTGCTACACTGCCGACACCGCTTTTGGCCCAAAGATCCGGGAGGCCGCCAAGGGGGCGGACCTGCTGCTTGCGGAGGCGACGTTGCCGCCGGCGTACGCGGGCGCTGCTCCCCACATGACCGCTGCCGAGGCGGGCGAGCTGGCCTGCGAGGCGGGTGCCGCTACGCTCGTCCTCACGCACGTGTGGCCTACCAACGATCGCGAGCAGATGGCGGCCCAGGCCGCCAAGGCGTGTGACTCGAACGTGTTCGTGGCACGCGAGTTCGATAGTTTCGACGTATCATCCGCCGAGGTCTCCCGAGAGGAACCGATCACATGACACGAGCCGATGGCAGGACCCCGTCCACCATGCGCCCCGTGAAGGTCACGCGCCGCTATCTCAAGCACGCCCACGGGAGTTGCATGCTTGAGCTTGGTGACACGCGCGTATTGTGCGCCGCCAGCATCACCGAGGGCGTGGCGCAGTGGCGCCGTGGGAGCGGTAAGGGGTGGGTCACCGCCGAGTACGCGTTGCTCCCCGCCTCGACCCACACCCGATCGCGCCGCGAGTCCACCGGCGGTGGCCTCAAGGGTCGCACGCACGAGATACAGCGCCTCATCGGCCGCTCCTTGCGGACGGTGGTCGACATGGGTGCCATGGGCGGCGAGGTGACCGTGAGCGTGGATTGCGATGTCATCCAGGCCGATGGCGGTACGCGGACAGCTGCGGTCACCGGTGCCTACCTCGCGATCCACGACGCATTCTGCACGTGGCGTGACGCAGGCCGCCTCAAGGAGATCCCGCTCATCGATTTCGTCGCCGCCACGAGCGTGGGGATGGTCGACGGGGTGTGCATGCTCGACCTCGACTATGCTGAGGATTCGGTCGCCGAGATCGACATGAACGTCGTGATGGACGGCAGGGGTCGCTTCATCGAGGTCCAGGGCACCGGCGAGCGGACGCCGTTCGACCGTGCCCGCCTTGACGAGATGCTCGACCTCGGTGCAGCCGGCGTCGCCCGGCTGATCGAGTTCCAGCAGCGTATGGTCGCGGAGGATTCCGATGTCGCCGAGCTCTGAGCGCGCTCCCGCCTCGATGCCGCCGGGCACCCGGGTCGTGGTGGCCACCGGCAACCCTCACAAGGTCGATGAGATCCGCTCGGCCCTGGCCTTCACCGGCTGGGATTTCGTGGCCGCAAGCGAGGTAGGCGCGTGGCCCGAGCCCGAGGAGACCGGCACCACCTTTCTCGAGAACGCCCGGATCAAGGCTCAAGCCGCGTACGATCTCTTCGGACTTCCCGCTCTTGCCGATGATTCGGGCCTCGAGGTCGATGCGCTCGACGGCGAACCTGGTGTGTACTCGAGCCGCTACGCCGGTCCATGCGCTACCGATGCCGAGAACAACGCGCGGCTGCTTATAGCCCTCGCAGATATCCCTGCCGGGCAACGTACCGCGCGCTTTCGCAGTGTGGTCGTGCTGCTGGCACGGGACGGCGTCGAGACCGTTGCAGAGGGCGCGTGTGAGGGGTCTATCGGCCTGGAAGCCCGGGGTGAGAAGGGGTTCGGCTACGACCCACTCTTCTGGCCTGACGCCGTGAAGGGGCACACCATGGCCCAGCTCGCGATGCACGCCAAGAATGCGATCAGTCACCGGGGTGCCGCGTTGCGGGTTTTGGCAGAGGCGCTCGGACACGACGCCGAGGAGTGAAGCGGGCTCGCGGTGCCTGGTCGTTTGCCCCATAGCCAGGCAGAACATATACTGTCCCTTGCCCTCAGGCATGGCGGCCCGCGAGGGCACCGTTCCCGGGGCGTGTCGGGCTGTAGCGCAGTTTGGTAGCGCATCTGCTTTGGGAGCAGAGGGTCGTCGGTTCGAATCCGGCCAGCCCGACCACTATGCGGCGGTAGTTCAATTGGTAGAGCATCAGCCTTCCAAGCTGATTGTTGCGGGTTCGAGTCCCGTCCGCCGCTCCATTGACAACCTGAAGCGTCGAGGGGTACCGTGTGGCTTCGGCACTCCCTCGGACGCGGTATATGCGCCCGTAGCTCAGCTGGATAGAGCGGGAGACTTCTAATCTCTAGGTCGGGGGTTCGAATCCCTCCGGGCGTGCCATTGTCTTTACTTGGTGGGTGTAGCTCAGTTGGTTAGAGCGCCGGACTGTGGCTCCGGAGGCCGCGGGTTCGAGTCCCGTTACCCACCCCATGTACGCTATGCGGCCCGCCCCCGTGGCGGGCCGCTTGCATTTGTTTCCCAAGACGATAGAATGGCGGAGCGTTTACGGGCCGTTAGCTCAGCTGGCAGAGCAGGGGACTCTTAATCCCAAGGTCGTAGGTTCGACCCCTACACGGCCCACCATTTGCGCCTACTCAAGAGCCGATCTCGATCGAGGTCGGCTTTTGTGTTCCCTAGCCGGGGGATTGAGGTCTCCTGACTTCGCTTTGCTCGTCATCGTTCCTCGCGGTGCTCGTCTCTTATGCTCTGCCACCCAGAGCGTGTGTTCGACAGAATACGAGGCAATGGCGATACAACGGCGCCCACATGGGGACTCCGATGAGGGGAACAGGGCGTAGGCGGCGTCTGGTGGCCTCTGATGTCGGTTTCTCAGAAGCCAGCGTCATCTGATTCTGTAATCGGGTCGGCGTCCAGGAGTATCGCGTCAATTTCTCGGGCGGGGTCTCCTTGGTTATCACCGGGGCTTCTCGCCCATGAATGAGCGTACCGCAACCATCGTTTTCGGCTTACACATTCGCCCTCCCCACGGGTTCAGATTGAAACTGATACATTAAATATCTTAAGATTGGGCGCGGAACTGCCGAAGGAACACCATGGGCCCGGGATTACTCGCTGTGCCGTGGCAGCCCGGTGCACCAGCGCAAGAAGTGACTCCGCCGAGAAGGGGGTACTCGTGGGCCAGCTCTATGACTACTGCGAGAAGGTGCACCAACACATCGAGAGCCGCGGCCTCGATGTGTTTAAGACACGCGGCGCAATCGCCCTCAGAGCTGGCTTTCTAATGACGCTCATCGGTCCCGATGATCCCGATGATCCGCAGAAGATTGCGGCACTGAAAGAGGCTGCCGAGTCGGTGCTCGGCCTGCGTCTGTAGTTGCTGACAATGATGGGTCGCGGGAGTGGAGCGAGAGCGTGCCGGAGCACCCACGCCCGCAAAGTAGAGGGAGGACGACAGATGCATATCTCGATCAAGCAGAAGATTCTCGTTGTTGTACTAGTGCTATTCGGGCTTGCGGCTGCCCTGCTCGGGGGGCTTCTCGACCGTTTCCACTCTGAGGGGACCGACAGTATCGCGCAGAACGCTGTTGTGTCGGCCCAGCGTAGCTTCGCTGCCGTGCAGCAGGGTGAGACCGAGCGCCTCCACGCCATCATTGACAGCGTTACGCTCGACTCAGACGTCGTCGACCTCTTCGTGGCCCGGGATCGGGAAGGGCTGGCTGAACTGGTGACGCCGATGTACGAGGTGCTTAAGGAACGCCAAGGCATGAATCGCTGGTACTTCTACATGCCATTGAGCGACGGCACGGTCTTCCTGAGAGCGTACCGGGGTGACGAGATGCTCGATCCGGATAACTACGGAGACACGAGTGACCGGGCGACCTACATCGATGCGGCACAGAGTGGAGGAGGGACCGCAGGCTTCGAGCTTGGCAAGACCGCTCTCGCCCTGCGCGCCGCCGATGTCATCGTCGCAGACGGCGAGGAAATCGGAGTCATGTCGGTCGGCGTCAGCATCGATGAGTTCCTCGCATCGGTCTCGATGCGAACCGGTGACGAGTACGCGCTCTTCCTCGACAAGGAACGCTTCGACCAGGAGAGCTGGGCTGCCGCTCGCGAGTCGGCAGGACTTGCTGATGATTGGAACGACTACCCGAACGTGGTGCTTGCGCAAGGCACCGTCGATGACCTCTCGGCACTGAGGTTTGACGGCACCGTTGCAGACATTCCCGAGGAGGGACTTGTGTTCGACGAGGTACGTGAGGGCGGTCGCGTACTTGTGCGTGGCGCCTTCCCGGTGTACGAGGCGGGGGGCGACAAGGTGGCCGCCGTCTACGTCCTGCACGACATGACCGAGGTGACCGAGGCTTTGGCAGCTGGGCGTACCGCAGTACTGGTAGGAATCGTGGTACTGATGGTCGTCTTGTCGGTTCTCGTTCTCATGCTGCTGAACGTGCTTGTCTTCAAGCGCCTGAAGTCGATGATCGCTAACGTCGAAGATGTATCTACCCGGCTGCTTGGCGGCGAATTCGACGTCAAAATGCCCGAGGTCACGTCGCGTGACGAGATCGGGGAGTTCGAGAGCTTCCTATCGAGCTTCGTGAAAACGGTGGGCAACACGATGAGCACCATCGCCAAGCGTTAGTCGGATCGGCTTCCGAGCAGACCCTGCCCGCACATGCACCTGGTGACCATTTCGCTTCTCAGACGGCGAACGGCTGGAGGTGTGGCGTGACGACAGTCCATGAATGTGCGGACGAGCCTCTCGGCAACGGTATCGAGGCGGCGAGTGGGTACCGCGCGCACGAGGGCAGCTCCTTCCAGCTCGTCACAGTGCTGCTCGCCGGGGATGAGTTCGGGCTCCGCATCGATAGGGTCCACGAGATCCTGCGATACAGCGAGACGAGGATCACCCCGATTCCGCACTCGGCCCGCTTCATCGAAGGCGTAATCAATCTCCGGGGGCGACTCGTTACCGTTGTCGACCTGCGGAAGAGATTCGATTTCCCCGCCGGGGCACCCGGTAAGGACGGCAGGATCGTGATCGTGGTCGTCGGGTCGCGCACGATCGGTCTCATAGTCGATGCGGTGGTGGAGGTCGTCAGGGTCTCCTCCCTCGAGGTGGGACGTATGCCTGACCTCGCGTCCGGTGTGGAGACCGAGTTCGTAGACGGCGTGTGTGGAGTCGATCGCGGCATGGTGGTCGTGATCGACCTCGACACGATGTTCTCCGAGGAAGAGGTCGCTGCCATGAGAAGCTTCGCGACGTAAGGCGAGAGGAAAGGGTCACCACGATGAAACTCAGGATCCCGTTGCCTACACGGCTTCCGCGGATGCAGAAGACGGTGCGCGTGAAGCTCACCACCGGCTTCCTCATGGTCGCAGCGATAGTGCTGGTCGCCGTGATCGCCGGGATCCTGTCGGTACAGCGTGTCGCGGATACGTCCAACGAGATCGTTGACAGGCACGTACCACGCACCATCGCGATCTACGAGGCCAAGGCCGCTGCGGTGCAGCTGGGCGACCGGTACACCGAGTCGTTGCTACAGCTCACGCTCGAGGACGTACGTGAGGTCGCGAGCGAGGCCGACGATTTCGACGGTGAGGCTCGGTTCCTGCTGGCGGCCTTGTCCGGGGGAGACGGAAGACGCGGACTCGTGCGCATGGAGCGCGCCGTCATCATCGAGCCACTCGAGGCTGCGGTCGAGGCCTACGAGGCCTTCCACCGGGTCGGGGTCGAGATGGTCGGTGCGCACGTGCGCGACCTCGAAGAGGGCGCTGACATCGGATCGGGCATCGAGTACATGGACGAGTTCCATGCCGCACGCGAGAGCCTGATCACCAGGCTTGCAGAATTGCAGTCAGTGGTCGAAGCAGACATCGATACTGCACGCCAGGATGCCCAAGAGACGCAGGTTGGTGCCTTCTCGGTGATGGGCGTGATTCTTGTTGTCAGCTTTCTGGCAGCGATCGGCATCGGGTGGTTCGTTTCGCGCCAGATCACGGTGCCGCTTCGCCGCGCCGTACGCTTCGCCGAAACAATCGCATCCGGAGACCTCTCCACCCGCATGCACGCGCGTGCCGGCGATGAGCTCGGCGACCTTGCGAAGGCTCTCAACGAGATGACCGACAAGCTGTCGACCATCATCGGAATGATCAAGATCTCTTCCGACGACCTCGCGAGTGCCGCGGAAGAGATTTCGGCGACGACGCGGAGCATCAGCGAAATGGCCGAGACGCAGTCGTCTGCGGCGGAGGAGACGAGTGCCTCGATGGAGGAGATGGCTGCGTCGATCGAGCAGGTCTCTTCGAGCACCGAGCAACTTGGCTCAAGCGCCGACGAGACAGCGGCGACGATCGGCGAGATGGCGGCGTCTGTGGAGCAGATCGCTCACAGCATCGAGAGCCTCAGTACCGTCGTGGACAGCACGACGAGCGGCCTACAGGTGATCATTCAGTTCAGTGACGCGGTGGCTGGCAAGGCGAGCAACGTGTCCGGGATGACGCAGGAGGCAGGCGCGCTCGTCAACGAAGGCGTGTCGGCAGTCGACACGATGGCCGAGAGTATGGCGGCGATCGCTGCGGCGGTCGAAGGAACCGTCGAGGTCGTCGAAAGCCTCGGGAAGCGCAGCAAAGAGATCGGCGACATCACGGATGTCATCGACGGGATCGCCGAGCAGACCAATCTGCTCGCACTGAACGCTGCGATCGAGGCGGCGCGTGCCGGACAGCACGGTCGGGGATTTGCGGTCGTCGCCGAGGCGGTGAGGGAACTGGCGGAGCGCTCCACTGATTCGACCAAGGAGATCAGTCAGCTGATCTCGAGCATCCAGGCAGACACGGACGAGGCGGTCAAGGCGGCGCTTGTCAGCGCCAAGTGGGCTGTCGAGTCCCAGCGGGTCAGCAGCAATGCGAGGGACATGCTGCACAGGATTCGTGAGACTACCGACAAGATCATCAGTGCGATGAACCAGATCAGCTCGGCGACCGCGGAGCAGGCAGGCGGCGGCCAGACTCTCCTCGCGGAGGTCGAAGAGATGAAGCTGCTCCACCATCAGGTCCAAACGGCCATCCACGAGCAGGCCCAGGGCTCGCAGCAGATCGTCACAGCGGTCGAGTACACGACGAAACTCGTGTTGCAGGTGGTGTCCGCTACAGACGAGCAGAGGCGTGGCAGTGGGCACATGGTGACGGCAATGGATAGCATCGCGCAGGCGACACGGACCAACCTCACCAGCATCTCCGAGCTCGGCCGTGCGGCGAACAACCTCGCCGGACAGTCCTCGAAGCTCAGCAGCGTCATTGAAGACTTCAAGCTGAAGTAACACGATTCTGACGCGATTGCATCGACGGCGACGCACTTCTCACGCTTTAGTTATACTCTATAGTCGTTGTTCTGTTGCCGTATCACTATGCGGGCGTGGCGGAATTGGCAGACGCGCCAGGTTTAGGTCCTGGTGAGGCAACTCATGGAGGTTCGAGTCCTCTCGCCCGCACCAGCACAACCCGGGTTCCGGCACCCGTCGATTACCGTCTAGGAGGACTTTTGAAGACCAGCGTCGAGCGCATCGACCCCAGCACAGTCAATCTGAGCGTCACCGTGCCAGCATCCCAGGTGGATGCGGCCATCGACCGCACGTATGTGAAGGTCGCCAAGAACGTCAAAGTACCGGGCTTTCGTAAGGGCAAGATCCCGCGCCCGGTGATCGATACCCACGTGGGCACGGAGTATGTGCTCGGCGAGGCCCAGGAAGAGCTGCTGAACGAGGTCTACCCCATGGCGGTGAAGGCAGAGTCCCTCAGCACCATCGGCACCCCCGAGGTCGAGGAGCTCGCCGATCTCGTCCCCGGCGAAGAGTACAGTTTCACAGCCAAGGTTCCCGTGAAGCCCGATCTTACGCTCTCGTCGATCGAGGGTCTCTCGGCCACCGTCCCTCCTGCCCAGGCCAGCGAACGTGAGGTCGAGGCCCAGATCGAGCACACCCGCGAGCGTTTCGCGAGCCTCGAGCCCATCGAGGACAGGGGAGTAGCCGAGGATGACTTCGTTCTAGTCTCCTTCACGGGCACAGTCGACGGTGAGCCCTACGAGGGCAACGTGGTCGACAAATACCTCTACGAGACGAATAAGGGCCTCATGCCGCCGGAGTTCGACGCCGGACTCATGGGTATGGAGGTCGGCGCCACCACCCGGATCGAGTTCGAAGTTCCCGATACCTCGTCCAACCCCGATTTCGTGGGCAAGACCGCCGCGTTCGAGGTTGAGGTACACGAGATCAAGGCCAAAGTGCTCCCCGAGCTCGATGATACGTTCGCACAGACGGCGGGCGGTTTCGAGACGATGGACGCGATGCGCGCCGACGTGAAGGCGAAGCTTGATGAGGCCAAGGCAAGCGGGCGGGAGCGCATACTGGAGCGAGCGGTTCGCGACGCCCTCGCCGAGCGTCTTGAGGGCGACGTGCCCGAGGCGATGATCAACGCTCGCCGCGATTCGATGCTGCAGGAGTTCGCGTCAGGCCTGCAGCAGCGGGGGATGTCCGTCGAGCAGTACGTCGAGGCCACCGGCTACGAGATGGATCGTATCGTAGGGGATATCTCCAAGCAGTCCGCGCAGGTGGTTCGCGAGGAGCTCGCGCTTGAGGCGTTGTTCCGCGCCGCGGGCCTTGAAATCGCCGAGGAAGACATCGAAGCCGAGTTCGAGCGTTTCGCAGCGGCCGGCGAGTTGACCGTCGACGAGCTCAAGGAGCGTTGGGCCGACACGCCGGCGCTCGAGGTGCTGACCGAGAGTCTCACGCACGCCAAGGCGGTCGAGTGGCTTGTCGATCCGGCCAATGTGGAAATAACCGAGGCAGAGCCCTCGGCAACCGATGAGGACGCGGACAACGCCGCAGACACCGAGTAACAGCAGTACGTGCGGTCACTTATGACAGGAGAACCCATGGGCCACGACGCCTTCAACCTTGTGCCGATCGTCGTCGAGCAGACCAGCCGGGGCGAGCGCAGCTTCGATATCTTTTCCCGTTTGCTCAACGAGAGGGTCGTGTTTCTCGGCCACGAGATCAACGACGACATCGCCAACCTCGTCATCGCGCAGCTGCTCCACCTTGAGAGCTCTGAGCCGGACAAGGACATCAGCCTCTACATCAACTCGCCCGGCGGGTCCGTCACGGCGGGGCTGGCCATCTACGACACGATGCAGTACATCAAGTGCGATGTCTCGACGATCTGCATCGGCCAGTGCGCGTCGATGGGCGCCGTGCTGTTGACCGCAGGTGCCGCCGGCAAGCGTTTCGCGCTTCCCAACAGCCGCATCCTCATCCATCAGCCCTGGGGCGGCACCCAGGGCCAGGTGAGCGATATCGAGATCCAGGCACGCGAGATGCTTCGCATGCGTGAGGCGCTCGACATGATCATGGCTCACCACACGGGTCAGCCTATCGAGAAGATCCACTCGGACACCGATCGTGACAACATCATGACCGGTGCAGAGGCAAAGGCGTACGGGCTCGTCGACGAGGTCGTCGTCAGCCGGAGCACGAAGGTGGAGGACTAGGTGGCCAAGACCACAGACAGCTCCGACCAGTTGAACTGCTCGTTCTGCGGCAAGACGCAGCGGCAGGTCCGCAAGCTGATCGCGGGCCCGGGCGTCTACATCTGCGACGAGTGCATCGAGCTCTGCACCGATATCGTCGAAGAGGAACTGCCCTCAGAGCAGCAGCTCACCCAGGTTGCCGAGGAACTCCCCACGCCGCAGCAGATCTCCCGGATCCTCAAAGACTATGTCGTGGGCCAGGACCGGGCCAAGAAGGTCCTCTCGGTAGCGGTCTATAACCACTACAAGCGCATCCGCTCGATGCCGTCTGTAGGCGATGACGAGGTCGAGCTGTCCAAGAGCAACATCCTGATGCTCGGTCCTACGGGGTGTGGCAAGACGCTGCTCGCGCAGACGCTCGCCCGCATCCTCAAGGTGCCCTTCGCGATCGCGGACGCCACAGCACTCACCGAGGCCGGCTACGTGGGCGAGGACGTCGAGAACATCCTGCTCAAACTCATCACCGCGGCTGATTTCGATGTGAAGAAGGCAGAAGTCGGCATCATATACATCGACGAGATCGACAAGGTCGCCCGCAAGGCCGAGAACCTCTCGATCACCCGTGACGTGTCGGGCGAGGGAGTGCAGCAGGCGCTTCTCAAGATCCTCGAGGGGACCGAGGCCGCGGTGCCGCCTCAGGGTGGGCGCAAGCATCCGCAACAGGAGCTCATCCGCATCGACACCACGAACGTGCTGTTCATCCTGGGCGGGGCGTTTGTGGGCCTCGAGAAGATCGTCGCGGACCGGGTGGGCAAGCGCGGGCTGGGCTTTGGTGCTGAACTCGCGGACACATCCGATCACGCCACCGCTGCGCTCTTCAGCCAGGTGCTCCCCGAGGACCTGCACAAGTTCGGGCTCATCCCCGAGTTCGTGGGTCGTCTGCCGGTCCTCGCCTCTGTGGACGATCTCACCGAAGACGACCTCGTGAGCATCCTGACCGAGCCCAAGAACGCGCTCGTCAAGCAGTATCAGCGTCTGTTCGAACTCGAGGATGTCGAGCTCGAGTTCACCGAGGACGCCCTGAGAGGGATCGCGCGCCTCGCGATCGCGCATGGGACGGGCGCTCGCGGTCTGAGGTCCATTCTCGAAGGGATCCTGCTCGATACGATGTACGAGCTGCCCGATGCCACCGATATCGACACCGTTGTCATCACGGCCGAGACGGTCGAGGGAAGTGCGCCTCCCACGCTCGTTCGGGGCGGAGGGGCCGAGGCGAGCGCGTAAGGCGCTACCCGGCACGATTGCGCTCCGTTGGCGCGACAGAAAAAGACCCGGAACACACGACGACGCCGAATCATCCAGTTCGGCGTCGTCGTTACTGTGAAGAGAGCACCCTTGCGGGATATCTCATGGGTAGTCTATACCAATCTGCAACATTGTTAAACCACCTTAATACGGAGATGCGGTGGAGGCGTTTCGCCTCTATCGATGTACAGATTGGTGCCCGACTCCGCTAGAATCATCTCACCGCTTGGCGAATGGAGAGGGAAGTACCGCGTATGAGCGAGATGCCCAAGGCATACGACCCCGAGGGAGTCGAGGGCGCTATCTTCGCGTCGTGGACCGAGGGTCGCTACTTCGAGCAAACGCCGCTGCCCGATGGCGTACGTCCCTTCTCGGTAGTCATCCCGCCTCCCAACGTGACCGGTTCGCTCCACATGGGGCACGCGCTCAACAACACCATCCAGGATGTCGTGGTGCGCCACCAGCGCATGACGGGGCGGCCCACGCGCTGGATCGTAGGTACGGACCACGCAGGTATCGCCACGCAGAACAAGGTCGAGCAGAAGCTGGCTGCCGAGGGGATCACGCGCCACGATCTTGGCCGCGAGGCGTTCATCGAGAAGTGCTGGGAGTGGCGCCGCGAGCATGGCTCCACGATCATCGGCCAGCTCAAGGCGATGGGGTGTTCGTGCGACTACTCCGAGGAGTGGTTCACGATGGATCCAAGCTACCAGGAGGCCGTGCGCAAGGTCTTCGTGGACTGGTACGAAGCCGGCCTCATCTACCGCGGCAAGCGCATCATCAACTGGTGTCCCCGCTGCTCGACAGCGCTCTCCGATATCGAAGTCGAGCACGAAGACCTCGACAGCAGCCTCTGGCACTTCCGCTACCCGCTCGCCGCGCCGGTGGGCGGCGTCGACCACGTGGTGGTCGCGACCACGCGCCCGGAGACGATGCTCGGCGACACGTGCGTGGCGGTGCATCCCGACGACGAGCGCTACCGCGGCATCGTGGGCGCGACCGTCGTTCTGCCGCTTCTGGGCCGAGAGATCCCGGTAGTCGCGGATGACTACGTCGACCCTGCGTTTGGCACCGGCGCGGTCAAGGTGACGCCCGCGCACGACCCCAACGACTTCGAGATCGCGGAGCGCCACGGGTGCGCCAAGATCAACATCATGAACGCCGACGCGACCATAGCCGAGGAGGGCGGACCCTACGCCGGACTCGATCGCTACGAGGCGCGCCGTAAGGTGGTCGCAGACATGGACGCGGCGGGCCTGCTGGTCGAGACCGACCCGCACGTGCACTCGGTGGGGCACTGCTACCGCTGTCACACGACTATCGAGCCGTGGCTCTCGGACCAGTGGTTCGTCGACATGAAGCCGCTTGCGGCGCCCGCTATCGAGGCGGTGCGCGACGGTCGCGTCGCGTTCCACCCCACACGCTGGGAGAACGTCTACTACCACTGGATGGAGAACATCCGCGACTGGTGCATCTCTCGGCAGTTGTGGTGGGGACATCGCATCCCCGTCTTCTACTGCGATGCCGAGGAGTGCGGCCAGAAGGCGTTCGCCTCGCTCGAAGACGTCACGACGTGCCCCGGATGCGGGGGACCGGTGCGCCAGGACGAGGACGTACTCGACACGTGGTTCTCATCGCAACTCTGGCCGTTCGCGACGCTCGGGTGGCCCGCAAAGACCCCGGAACTCGACTACTTCTACCCCACGGGCGTGCTCTCGACCGCGCGCGACATCCTCTTTCTCTGGGTCGCCCGCATGGTCATGAGCGGCATGTACTGCATGGACGGTGAGATTCCCTTCGAGGACGTCATCATCCATCCCACCGTCTTCAATGCCGAGGGCAAGAGGATGAGCAAGTCGCTCGGCACCGGCGTCGACCCGCTCGAACTCATGGAGCACTACGGCGCCGACGGCATGCGCTTCGGTCTCATGCTGCAGACGACCGGCAGTCAGGACATCCGCTTTGCCGAGGAGAAACTGCTCTCATCGCGCAACTTCGCCAACAAGATCTGGAACGCGAGCCGCTTCGTTCTCATGAACATCGACGATGAGTACGTGCCCGGCCCGCCACAGGTCGCCACGGTGGCCGACGCGTGGATCCTCTCGCGGCTCGCCAGCCTCGCCGCCGCTGTGGATGAGGGATTGCGGACATACCAGTTTGGCGAGGTCGCCCGGGCGCTCTACGAGTTCTTCTGGAACGAGTTCTGCGACTGGTACATCGAGCTTTCCAAGATCCGCCTCAACGCGGGTGCGCGCGAGGATGCCACGGCCGATGAGCGCGCCGCCCGTCTCGCCGCCCAGCGCAACCTCGTGTTCGTGCTCGACACCGCTCTCCGCCTGCTCCATCCCATGATGCCTTTCGTCACCGAGGAGATATGGCTCCGCCTCCCGCTGGCCGAGCAGGACCGCGCACCTTCCCTCATGGTCGCTGCCTGGCCCGATCCCGAGACGCTCGCACACTTCGCCGACGATGGCGCCGAGCGCTCGGTTGGCCGCATGCTCGAGATCGTCGCCGCCGTGCGCGCCGTGCGTGCGCGTTACGGCATCTCGCCCAAGGTGGGGCTCCCTGTCGTTATCCGAACGCAGGCCGAGACGGACGACGAGATGATCGCCTCGGAGTTCGGCTATCTCCACGCGCTCGCAGGCATCGAGACCGTTTCGGCGAGTACGGACGCGGTCAAGCCGGCCCACTCGGTGAGCAGTGTCGCCGCCGGCATGGAGGTCTACGTGCCGCTCGAAGGGCTCGTCGATTTCGACGCGGAGCGTGCGCGGGTCGCCAAGGCGCTCGCCTCGGCGGCAGATGACCTCGCCAAGGTGGAACGCAAGCTCGCCAACGAGGGCTTCATGGCCAAAGCCGCCCCGGAGATCGTCGCCAAGGAGCGGGCCAAGGAGGCCGAGATCGCCGATGCGGTCGCCGCGCTACGCACGCAACTCGACGAACTCGAGAGCTGACGGGAGGCAGGGGTGGGTGTGCTGACGTACGCCGAGGCACTCCAGGCGCTCGAGTCCGCACTCACCTTTGGCATCAACCCGTCGCTCGGGCCCATCACGGCGATGGCCGAGAAGCTCGGGCGTCCGAACGACGCGTTCGCGAGCGTGCAGGTCACCGGCACCAACGGCAAGTCCTCGACCGCGCGCCTCATCGCGGCGATCCTGCACGCGCACGGATCGAGCAGCGGTCTCTACACGAGCCCCGAGCTGCACTCCTACACAGAGCGCATCGAGATCGACGGCGTGCCGGTGGCACAGGAGGAGTTTGCGGCTGCTGTGGCCGCTGCGCTCGGTGCCGCGCGCGAGGCGGATGTCGAGCCCACCGAGTTCGAGATCCTCACCGCTGCGGCGCTCTGGCTGTTCCGCGAGCGCGCGGTCGGCGTCGCGGTGCTCGAGGTGGGGATGGGGGGCCGGTGGGACGCGACGAGCGTGGTCGCCCCGGCGGTCTCTGTCATCACCGGCGTGGGGCTCGACCACATCGGTCACCTCGGCGACACACGCGAGGCGATCGCCGCGGACAAAGCACACATCATCAAGATGGGGAGTGCGCCCGTGATGGGGCCGGGGACGACCGGCGTCGAAGAGATTCTCCTGGCACGCGCGGAGGCCGTGCACACCCACGCGAGGGCCGTGCGCGCGGACGGCGAACCCACCCCGGTCGCCGATGAACTCACGGTGCGCTACCGCGTGCTCGCACGCCCCGCGTCGCCGGACGGCGTCACCGCGCTCGACGTTCACGGCGTTCACGCTGCCTACCCACAGCTCGAGGTCGCCGCACCCGCGTACCAGGCCGCCAACGTCGCGACCGCGGTCGCCGCCGCCGAGGCGCTTCTCGGCCGGGCGCTTGATCCCGCGATCGTGCGCGAAGCTGTGGCCGCCACGCGCTTTCCGGGGCGCTTCGAGGTAGTGGCGCGCAACCCGTGGGTGGTCATCGACGGCGCCCACAACCCCGAGGCCGCCGCTGTGCTGGCTGATGCGGTGCGCGACGCGTGGCCCGACCCGTCGATGCGCCCCGTCGTCGTCCTCGGCGTACTTGCCGATAAGGACGCCGGGGGGATCGCCGCCGCGCTGGCTCCCGTAGCGGCTGGCTTCGTCTGCGTCGCGTCCGCCTCGCCGCGTGCGCTTGCAGCTGCAGAGCTCGCCAAGGTGGTGGCACGGGTGACAGGCTCTCTGCCGCAGACGGCCGAGAGCGTCGCAGCCGGCATCGAGGTGGCGAGCGCCGTGAGCACGGCAGCAGGCGTCCTCGTCACCGGCAGCATCCGCACGGCAGCGGAGGTGTGGAGAGGCGCGTGACTCAGAAGGCGTACCTCAATCCTTCCAGTTAACTGACACCGAAAAAACTTCTCACACAAAAACTTCGCTTGTCGTCAGTTATTTTGTTCTCGATAGGTACGTTCTGGTGGGCCCGGAGGATCTCTACGATCGTGCCTGACGGCGCCTGCCCGAAGCACCGGAAGGCCGTCCGCCCCACAGGATACACATACCTTGCAATTACAACACTACACGTTCAAAATACAAGGTATGAAACTCGTCAGGAGACACGCATGTAGCAAGATCACGAGGCTGCTCGGGTCGTTCCCCCTCGTCGCGGTCACGGGCGCGCGACAGGTCGGTAAGTCGACGCTTGCGAAGCAGATCCTTGAGGACATCGAAGGTTCCTACATCACCCTCGAGGATCCTGTCCCGCTCGTCGGGCCG
>RRYU01020866.1_pt1 | contig 15850 bp, 14 predicted proteins | sample 2162651 | NCBI WGS metagenome assembly RRYU01 (sample SAMN10267283, study PRJNA491782) | microbial mat metagenome | isolation source: biomat in the production well | place: Japan: Minami-Kanto gas field, natural gas well KTG3 | collected 2017-06 | reverse complement strand
CCACCATCCCTTCGAGGCAGGCCGCGAGGTTGGAAGGTGGATGCGCTGCGCTTATCCACCCTACCCTTCTGGGGAAACCCTGATCAAATCGGAGTTTCCCGCGACACAGCCAGGCATCGCCATGTTCAGTCGCCTAAGTGACTGAACATGAAACGATTCTGTAATCGCGTTTTCGAGTCGCGTGCTGATGTCTGCCCGGGAGGGCAAATCATCAGCGTCTTTCTAAGACGTTTCCGCGACCTCGTCGATCTCAACCGTCTTCGCCATGCGCTTGGCGAAATAGTAGATGCGCTTGAGCTTTTCGATGATATCCATCTCGATCGTATAAGCCGGGATCCGGTTCGGCTCCTCGGAGACGAGGCGCTGCGCCTGATGGGCGGCGGCGGAGTTGGCGATCTGCTGGATCTCCTGCTTCATCGAGGTGACGGTGCGGGCGGCGATCTCGTTATTCTGGGCGACGGCCTGCACCGCGGCGAGCACGGATCGCGTGACCGCCAGATGGAAGTTGGTCAGGACCTCCCGGGTCGGCTGGCTGATCGAGACGCCCTCGTCGATTCGGTCGTTTCCGAGAACGATCAGATTGGTCTCGATCACATCGCCGATGTTCTCGAGGTCGTTGACCGCCTCCATCAGGTGGATGAGGTCGGCGGTCTGCTTCTCGGTCAGGCTGAGCCGGCTGATCTTACCCAGATAGGTAATGATCTGGGCATGAAGCATGTCGACATCGTCATCCATGCGCTTGATGTCTATCAGCGTCTCTTTGTTCCCGCTGAGGATCGCCGGCATGATGCGGCCCATCATGTCGTGGACGCGTTCGCCCATGTGCAGGATCTCGAGTCTGACCCGATCGAGCGCGAGCGACGGCGCGGCCAGAAGCTCATCATCGAGATATTTGGCACGCACGACCAGCCCTTCCTCGCCGAGTGGCCTATCGGGCACCAGCCATTCGGCCACGCGGGCGAACTGGGTCGTGAACCCGATGAAGAGAATGGTGTTGGCGACATTGAAGAGCGTATGCGCATTCGCGATCTGGCGCGGCGTCTCGGCGGCCATGCGCTCCATGCCCGAAAGCTCGGGGTATTGAGGCGAGATCCACTGCGTGAACTCGGCAAGCTGCGCGATGAAGCCGAACCAGACCAAAACACCGGCAATATTGAACATGATGTGGACGACGGCCGCCCGCACCGCCTCTCGGGGCTTGCCGATCGAGGCTAAGAGGGCGGTCGCACAGGTCCCGATATTGGCGCCGAATGCCAGCGCGATCCCGACCGGGAGCGAAATGAACCCCTGGCTCGCCATCACGATCGCAATACCCATGGTCGCAGCGGAGGATTGGATCAGGCCCGTGAAAACAGCAGCGATCAGGACGCTGACCAGCGGGTTCTCCAGGGTCTTGACGAACCCTAAGAAGGGCTCGTAGCTGCGAAGCGGCGTCATGGCATCGCTCATGACACCCATGCCGAAGAACACCAGACCCAGGCCCATCAGCATTGCGCCATATTGGCGGACGCGCTCGTTCTTCGACGCAAAGAGCATGATGAAACCGATGCCGACCATCAGCAGCGCAGCCTTGGTGACCTGGAATGCGATCAACTGCGCGGTCACGGTAGAGCCGATGTTGGCGCCCATGATCACGCCCACGGACTGGGATAGCGACATGAGTCCGGCGGTGATGAAACCGACCACGAGCACCGTGGTGACCGAGGAGGAGTTGATCACACCGGTCACGAAGGCTCCGGTCGCCGCGCCCGAGAAGCGATTGGTGGTCAGCTTCGCCAGGATGTCCTTCATGCGCTCGCCGGCGACGGCCTTCAAGGCGGTGGCCATCTGATCCAGCCCGAACAGGAACAGGGCCAGCCCACCAAAGAGCCCCATTCCCATCGTCCATAGGTCGATGTCGTTCGACGCGGCCGCAGCGGCCCAGGCTGGCGACGAGGCCACGAACAGGAGAAAGAGCGCCATCAGCACGAGCAGGCGACCGACCCGCGGGCTGGCCTCGAACAGGTTGGATAGTTGGATCATTGTCTTGGTTTGGCCCTCAACCACGGTCGCTGGACTTGACGACGAGCACCGGGATACGTGACAGATGGACGACCTGCTCCGCGACGGAGCCGATCAGCAGATGCTTCAGGCCGGTGAGTCCCTTGCTGCCGATCACGATCATGGAGGCGTCGGCCTGCTCCGCGACCTCGAGGATCCTCGAGCTCGGCAACCCCTTCACCAGCATCGTCTTGAGCTCGGTCAGGGTCTTGATGTCCGGATGGCGCTTCACGACGGCATGCGCAAACTCCTCCAGCATGATCGCGGCACCGTCCTCGATACGGCTGAGCTGTTTCTTCTTCAGCGCTCGACTGTAATAGCCGGGCATTGAGCCGGGATCATGGACGACGTGCAGCACCAATAGGACTCGGTTCATGCACTTTGAAAGCTCGGCGGCCTGGAGCAATGCCGCCTCCGAGGTCCCCGAGAAGTCCACGGGCACCAGAATGGGTCCGCTTTGCTGCTTGTCTGCCACGCTTGGCCTCCACGCATGTCTTAGAATGAGAAATCGCCGGTCGGCCTGACACGCGTCGATCCGGCTTGACGTCCTACGGGGTGGCGCTGGCCAATGGACGCGCGCGATTATGACATTTTTTTTACAATAAGGTGACGTTTGCGTGACGCCACACCGTCAGTGATCGGATTACGCTCAATCCGTCAGTCTGCCCGTCTGCACCAGTCGGTTGTAGACCGGCAGGAGCGGCTCGACCGGATAACGCAGCGGCAGCAGGCTCGGCCCCGGACGCGTGAGGACGCCGACGGTCTTCGGATAGGCGCCGAAGAGGACATGGTGATTCTCGATGCCGCCGGCATTGACCCAACAGGTATCGTCTGCAGAGAGTGGCGTATGTCCCACCACGAAAGGGGTATCCGGCTGGAGACCCAGACGTTTGCGAAAGCGCATGACATCGGTCCGGGTATAGCCGCTGGCACCGTTGGGACGCCGAAGGCGCACATGCGTGAGTTGATGGGCGAGTCGAGGATTGTCGCGGATGTTGACCAGGTCCTCGCGGGTACATTTCATATTGGGTGCACCGGCGTGAGCTGCGAGGAACTGAGATGACAGGGCCACATAGGGAAGCACATCATAGAGCTGCTCCATCGCATTGCGGTACTTGAGACCTCGCCGGTCGTGCAGCGCCTTCTCCCAGACCAGCCCCTGGGGAACACCCCCCTTGCTGATGTCCTCGGAGAAGCTGTCGTGGTTTCCGCGCAGGTAGAAGACGCGCTCGGGAAAGAGCACCTTGAGGCGCAGGATGAAATCCATCAAGAGCATCGACATCTCCATGTCGTCCTCCTCGCCCGGCTCGTCCGGATGCACCGCATCGCCGATGATGATCAGCATGCCGCGGCCGTTCTCCAAAGACTCCAGAAAGGCGTTCTGCGTCAAGATGACGAGCAGGTTGTCAATTCGCGCATGCAGGTCGCCGACGAAGATCGGGGCCGGCCCGTCGGGCAACTCCAGCAGGCCGCCCGGACGTCCGTCGGCGGTTAGGGGGCGGTAGGCCTCGCGCTCCATGATCCGGATCACCTGCTCGAGCAGGTCGAGTGCCTCACTGCGCGACGGCACCTGGATCGGTGCATTCAGCACCCGGGCAAGACGCTCGAGCTTGCCCCTCCGCCAGAGGATCTGGCGTTCCAGATGGTCCGCTTCGGTCAAAGGAACCACGCACGCATCACGGCGAGCCGATTTTTTCTTGAGGACCAAGCCACTCGAGGTCAGCTTGAGCCGCAGGTGCTGACGATCGACCTCATCGGGATACTGCAGCAGCAAGCGTTGCAGATAGTCGTCACGCCCCAGGGTGAGCGAGTCGCCGGGGGACAGACGCATGAATCCACTGATGGCCGAGAAGTAGGCGGACGGGTCGAACAGGAGATATTCGCCGCTACGGTGAAAAGCGCCGGTTTGGTCGATGAGCATCTCAGGGTCTAGATGCAGGCGATAACCCTCTTCGCCGCCCAGCAAGAGTTGCAGCGGGAAGGCCGGGGGCGGCACCCTGATCTTGGAATTACCCAGTCGAAGCGAGCCACTGAGATCGACGTCATCGCACTCCCCCATATCCTGGAGAAGCTCCCTGAAATAATCGAGGAAGCTCCGACGGGATTCGAGGGACGCGTAGGGCATGTTGGGTGATCGTCTATCTGACAGCAGAGGCCGACGGGCTCGAGTCGACAGTCCTTCTTAACAATATCGTCACAAAACTGCAAGGACGGTGTTCAGCATGGGCGCAGGAGATTGACCGAGGACAGGCCGGATCGACAGGGTCCGCGCATCGGCAGGTGTCCATCGGATGACCCGGCCGGCTCGCGCCGTCGCCGGCCCAAACGCCGTCAGGCGCGGGTTCAGGCGCCCGGCTCCCTGGCGTCCAGGACATCGATCACGGTGCGGAGCACGAGTGTGGTGACCGAGTCCTTGTCGTCGTTGATCAGGATCGGCACTCCGACGCGGTCGGCCTCGGCAAGCAGGTAGGCCTGCAACTGCCAGATGCGCTGAAAGTTGGGTGGATCGACTCGGGTATTGCGCCCCGGCGCATCGCGCCGACGCCCAGTCAGTCGAGCCCGCAGCTCTTCGGGTCTCAAGACCCCCAGCATGATGGGGACGACCACCGCGTCCTCGATGTCGGTGAGCCGCTCGGCCAGGGCAGGATGAACGTGAACGCCCTCGACGATCAGCCAGACCCGCTCGCGGATGGCGCGCGCGATGACCGCCTCGCAGGGGACCGCGAGCAGCTCGAGTTGGCGTTGGTAACCCTCGGCGACCCTCTCCGCCATATCCGGCGCCTCACCGCGTTTCTCCGGCAGGGCACTCCCGGCATCGAAGGATGAACGGTGCAGCACCGGCAGGAGACGCTCCGGGATCAGCATGCGCATCACCTCGCGCAGCATGTCGGTCGACTGGGTCCGCACGATCCCGAGCCGGTGCGCGAGCTCGGTCGCGATGGTGCTCTTGCCGCTGCCCGTGCCGCCCCCGATGAGCAGGATGAGCGGTCGGCCGCTATGGGTGAAGTCCATCCAGACGCGATAGCGCTCTGCAGCGCGCTCTCCGAAATGGATCTTGAGACACTCATGCGACAGCGCGCGCAGCTCGTCTGTCGTGATCTTCCATTGCTGGCGATCGCCGAGCTCCTGCATGAGCATGCTGCTCGCGTTCCCGGCCTGCTCCTCGCTGAGACCACAGGCGGCCAGACAACGCATGTGCTCGTTTCGGGAGAAAGGCTGCAGCTCGCCTGCCGTATTGAGAACCAGGATACCCGTGAGGGGGGTCCGGGCGGCCTCGTAGGCATCGAGGACAGCCGACGGGTGCTTGGCCCGCAGGTGCTGAATCACCAGTGCGCGCAGGTCGTCCTGGGTGATGGTGTTGGAGTCGCCGATCTGCTGGCGAATGTCCGACGCGACCTGATAGGCGTCCTCGAAGGCCAGGCCCGCTTCGGTCAGGGAGCGGGTCAGAATGCCGCGCAGGAAGGGCACCGGGTTGTCCCCGGCTGTGTCCGTGATGTGGATTTTCGCCATACGGCCGCTTGACTGGCCTCCAGAAAGATCGAGTGGATGGGGGACTTGAATCTAGCACAGAGTGACGGGCCAACGCCCGAGCAGCAATTCCGAATCTGAACCCGAGGCGGCCGGCACGACCCGCTGGACCGCCGACTTCAGTCGGCGAGACATTCCGCCGACCCGGCAGAAGCCTCCGAATCCGGAGCGCCTCGGCCTCGGGCCGACTGAAGTCGGCGGTCCGGGGAGCGGGTTGATACCCGGCCTGATGCAAATTTAGAATCGCTGCTGCCCGAGCGCGAAGGACCTCTCGCGACTCAAGTGTCGGCGAACCGCCACGAGCACCAGCCGTCATGGTCGCGGCCGATATAGACGCGTATGCCATGGTCATGAAAGCAGCGGGCGATCCGAGTGAACAAGGCCGCCTGACGGCGGATCTCCTCGAGGCTCAGACGCTCATCGGTTGGGTGCGTGCCACGCTCAGCGCGCTCCAGACGCCACTCGTAGATGCGCTCCGGCGGAGGCAGGAGAAAAATGAACACATATCGCGCACGCCAGTCCACCGACCAGAAATGCGTCTTTTCCGGCGGGAACCGGATGCGACCGAAGTCGACCTGGAGACTTGCGCTGGAATCGAGCCAGGCAGGCTCGAAGAGTGCAAGGGCACCTTTGCAGCCAACGAAGGGAATTCCAAGGTGGATCTCCCGGGGGCGCAGCGCAAGCGCCTGGGCCGTCCACCAGCCCTTGATGGAGAGATCGATGTAGCCTTCCTCCGGCCAGCCGCGCAATTGTTTGATCAAGGTGGACTTGCCGGAGCCAGGTGGACCTGTGACCAGCAACTGACCCAAAGAGACCTGCTTGGGCAGCCTGACGTCCCTGACGACCCGACAGTCCCGGACCGGCGCCAATTCCAAAGAGGGTGAATCGAAGGGCTGGCACATCAGCATCTGCTCGGCTTCCGTACACGTTTCAGTTGCGCCACCACACGGACGCCGGTCCCTCGCAATGGAATCAGTCTATTCGCGAGCTCTGAAGACGGCGTACCGACCGGACATCGCGATTGCCCTCCGAAGGCAACGGTTTAGGGGCCGAGTGCGGCGGCCCGGCGGCGCGACGCCGCCGGGCCATGTGCCTCTAGCTAAAAATACCCTTGAAGAGGAAGAACAACAAGGCCGCCAGTAGGGCTCCGACGGGCAGTGTGATGAGCCAGGAGAGCATGATGCCTCCGATCACACGCAGATCGAGCGCGCCGATGCCGCGGGCGATGCCCACGCCCATGACGGCGCCCACCGCGATCTGGGTGGTGGAGACCGGCAGTCCTGTCTTGGAGGCAATCACGACCGTGGTCGCGGCCGCCAGGGTCGCGCAATAGCCGCGGGTCGGGGTCAGCTCCGTGATCTTGGTGCCGATGGTCTGCATGACCTTAAAGCCCAGGGTGGCCAGGCCGACCAGGATGCCGAAGGCTCCGAGAACCAGGATCCAGATGGGCAACGCCGCCTTGCTGGCGATTTGACCGCCTGATTCGACCACCGAGTAGATGGCGGCCAGAGGACCGATCGCGTTGGCCACGTCGTTGGATCCGTGTCCGAAGGCCATGGCGGCTGCGGTGAAGATCATCATGGGAACGAAGAGCTTCTCGACGCTCGCATGGCTGGATCTGCGGTCGGCGCCGGCGGTCACCTTGACGCGGTCGATCATCACCTTGCCCGCGGCGGCAACGATCAGACCGATGACGGTCGAGATGATGAGGGTCTGGAAATCGGTCAACTCCAGTTTGAGGTGCGAGAGGCCCTTGAAGAGGGTGACCAGGCTGACGATCCAACCCACCAGGAAGATATAGAAGGGACCCCAGAAACGCGCGGCGCGGACCGGGTCGTCCTTATTCAGGATCAGCTTCTGGATGCTGAGCATCAGCACCAGCGCGATGGTCCCACCCACCAACGGCGAGACGAACCAGCTCGCGACGATGGAGCTCAATTTGCCCCACTGAACCACGTCCACCCCGATCCCGATCGCGCCGAACCCGGCGATGGAGCCGACGATGGTGTGGGTGGTCGAGACCGGCCAACCACGCTGTGAAGCAACCATGAGCCAGATGCCAGACGCCAGCAAGGCCGCGAGCATGCCATACACCAGCATCTCGGGGTGGCCTTCAAATGCGCTCAGGTCGACGATCCCCCCGCGGATGGTATTGGTGACATTACCGCCCGCGATCACGGCGCCGGCAAACTCGAAGATGGCGGCGATGATGATCGCCTGCTTGACGGTGATGGCACCCGAGCCGACGGACGTCCCCATCGCATTGGCGACGTCGTTGGCACCGATTCCATAGGCCATGTAGAACCCGAAAATGACCCCCATCACCAAGAAAACGGTGCCCCACTGGGTAATGATATCCATGCGCTATGCCCTAATATCTTTAGTTATCGAATGGAAGTGCGGACAGATCAACCAGCCCCTCCGGAACGAGCGCTATTGGAGGATCCAAGCCCGCGATGTCGATCCCGCCGTCGGCGGGATCCCCTACCGGGCGATCATCAGACGGAGGCGGTTGCCGACCTTCTCTGCGTAGTCGGCGAGGTCGCCGATCCACTGGATGAGCTGGTACCAAAACATGACCGAGACCGGCTTCATGTTGTCTTCCTGACTGAACAACAGACGCGCGAGCGCCATGCCGAGCTGATCGGTCTCGTCTTCGATGCTGTTGAGCTCGTCGACCATGTTCTGGACCACATCGGCCTCGCTATTGTTGAACCCCGTCGCCATCAGCTCATCGAACTCCCTGATGACGTCCGCAGACTTGGCACAGGCGTCCACGCAGCGCTGCACGAGCGCCCGCAGGCCCTCGACCATTTCGGGTGGAACGGTCATGTCGCGCTCGACGAGCAGCCCGGCGATGTCCTGGGCGGTGTCGGCAATGGAGTCCTGCACGTCGAGGAGCTCGAGAAGGTCGCGCCGATCGACGGGCATAAACAGACTCTTGGGGAGATGCATCCGCATCTCGTTCTTGATGTCGTCCGCCACCTGCTCCTTCGCGAAGATGGCGTCCTTGGACTTCTCGAGAGCCGCCTTGTCGGCGGCGATCAGGGCCTCGAAAAGCCCAGGCACCTCGGAAACACAGTCATGGACCGTGTGCATGTGCTTTTGTAGTGGCTTGAATGGCGAGCGTGCGAACATCGACGTCAGCGTAGTGCCGGTCTTCATCGATCATCCTCCTGATTTCTGCAACACGAGGGACGGGCCCGAGTCGGATCAGTCTCCGTCGGACGTAACTTTTGACCTTCTCCAGAGATCGAGCTTTCAAAGATGCGGACGCATTTCGATTGACCCAGATCAAGGGTCGGCGCGGAGAGTCGCATACTTTTAACCAAAATGCAGCAAGGCCGTAACAATCAGCGATAGACGGGCATTCAAGGAGACGCTGATCCAATCAGAGTCTCACGTGACACCTGGATGTATCGCCATTCTCAGTCGCTTAAGCGACGGAAAATAAAGCGATTCGGAAACCGCGCTTTCGAATCGCGAGCTGATGTTTGCCAGGGAGGGCAAATGATCAGCTTCTCTTTAAGCCTATTAGCTCTTCATGAAATGATGAAGTATCGGACGACGATCCCAGCCCGGCATGGAGCCACGGAAATCTGGACAGGCCCAATCCGGGTGACCTGGTGAGAACCTGGCTACTGCCATCCCTGGCGTAATCTGCGCGCTGATTTGATCAGTGCTCCCGTCGCGAGCGTTGGGATGGCGCGCGGGCACGCGCGGCGCATTCAGCAAGCTAGCTTCGATCTCGCCATGGCGACGCGGTCGATCGCAACGAGTCAGCGAGCCGAACGGTGTGCGACAGAGCTCAAAACGGCGGTGTTCTCGGCATCCGTAAAATGACGCGGCTGGACATCGACGCCGGGCGCAAGGTAGGGGATCTCGATGGCGCCCTCGGCGACGAAGCCCGATGGCTGGCCCAACTCGTCGTAACGCAGACAGCGTCTCCCCTCGATGCTGAAGTCCCCGACATAGCGATGCGAGATCTTGCGCCGGAGGTTTGGTGCGAAGGGAAGGTCGAGGAGCTGAGTGATCAGCCCGCGGATCACACCCGCATGGGCCACGAGGAGGATCGTCTGTCCCGAGTGGCGCCGCTCCAGTAAGAGAAGGTGTCCGACACTCCGGCGCCGCATCCCGGAAAAACTCTCGCCGCCCGGAAAGACATAGTCCGGGTCGGTCTTGTACTCGGGGCAGTGATCGAACGCCCACTGCTTGGGGAGCTGTGACAACTCGCCGTAGTCCACCTCATTCAGCTCAGGCACGCTCTGTACGGCGACCGGGCCGGGATGCTCATCGGCGAACCATCTGGCGGTCTTGCGCGCCCGAGTCAGACTGCTGGAGTAGATCCGGTCGAAGCGCAGCCCCTGATCTCTGAAGACGCGGCTGACCTGGATCAGATCGTCTCTCCAGTCCTCCGCAGGCGGGGAATCGCCCCACCCGATGATCCGCCGCTGAGCGTTGTTGATGGTCTTGAAATGTCGGACGACGATCACGCGCATCATTTGTTCATTGGGGCTCCAGGGTCCCTGGGATGACAACGGATAGGCCTCGGACCGGCCGGGTCACCGGCTTAGGTGCGTGAGGATAGCGACGGGGCGCCCGCCATTGCAAACGTAAATCTCACGGTAATTCCAGTGGGTATTAGGCGATCGCTCGCGAAGGATGTGCCGCCGATCCGGAAGCTTGACCTTTTCGCGCTTCAACTCCTCCATTCGAGGCTTGAACGAGAGCCTGTTATTGCCGACCTCCGGACAAGACTGCAACAGATGCCGGAGGTCTCGGGCCGCGCTACTCGGGGTCCTTGGTCTTCGTAAACAACCCCAGCTCATATTCGAGGTTGTAATGGCCGAAGACCAGGTTCGCCTCGCGGCGCAACTCCTCGAACAGCTCCTCCGGATCATCTCCGGCCGCGATGCGGTGGTCGACCAATGCCTGGAGCGCCTCTTTGAAGCTCTTCTTCATCGTGATCTCCAACAGGGTGTCAGCGATTTCAGTATAGGCCAGATCGCGTCGCCCCGGACCGACACGCCCCGAAACCCGGCAATTCCGAATTCGACTCCTGGCAAGCAGCAAGACCGCACGGGCCACGGACCGCCGACTTCAGTCGGCGCGAGGCGATGGGGCTCCGGATTCCGAGGATCCTTGCGGGTCGGCGGTCTGTCTCGCCGACTGAAGTCGGCGGTCCGACGGGCCGTGCCGGTCTCGGCCCTGCTCCAGATCAATTCGGCAGAGGTTCGGTTCTCCATATATACGAAGGACCAGATATACTGCTCGACATTACCGGCGCCGATGCCGACCCTGGCTGGGCGGGGCCATGTCAGGTGCGACCAAGAGGACATCATGAGCACGCAATGCGAAACCACGGGTAAACGGGCCAGCGGCGCGCCGATGGGGGTGTTCGACCGCTATCTCACCGTTTGGGTCTTCATCTGCATCCTGATCGGCATCGGCCTGGGGCACCTGGCGCCGGGGGCATTCCATGCGGTGGCTGCGGTCGAGGTCGCGGAGATCAACCTGCCGGTGGCGGTGCTCATCTGGCTGATGATCATCCCGATGCTCTTGAAGATCGATCTGAAGGCACTCAAGGCCGTGACCGAGCACTGGCGTGGGGTCGGTGTCACGCTCTTCATCAACTGGGGCGTCAAGCCCTTCTCCATGGCGCTACTGGCCTGGCTCTTCATCGGCTGGCTGTTCCGTCCCTGGCTGCCGGCCGAGCAGATCGACTCCTACATCGCCGGCTTGATCCTCCTGGCGGCCGCGCCCTGCACGGCCATGGTCTTCGTCTGGAGCAACCTCTCGCGTGGCGAGCCGCATTTCACCCTGACCCAGGTGGCCCTGAACGACGTCATCATGGTGTTCGCCTTTGCACCGATCGTCGGTCTGCTGCTCGGCTTGGCCGCCATCACCGTGCCCTGGGATACCCTCCTGCTGTCGGTGCTGCTCTACATCGTCGTTCCGCTGATCATCGCCAATCTATGGCGCACGGCCTTGTTGAAGCAGGATCCGAGCGGTGAAGCGCTCGGTCGCGTGCTGACGATCATGCATCCCATCTCGCTGCTCGCACTCCTGGTCACCCTGGTGCTGCTGTTCGGCTTCCAGGGCGAGCAGATCATCGCCCAGCCGTTCATCATCCTCCTGCTCGCCGTACCCATCCTGATCCAGGTCTTCTTCAACTCGGGGCTCGCCTATCTGCTCAACCGCGCGGTGCGCTCGCCGCACTGTGTGGCTGGGCCTTCAGCTTTGATCGGCGCCAGCAACTTCTTCGAGCTGGCGGTTGCAACCGCAATCGCGCTCTTCGGCTTCAACTCGGGCGCGGCGCTCGCCACGGTCGTCGGGGTGCTGATCGAGGTCCCGGTGATGCTCCTGGTGGTGCGCATCCTCATGCGCACCCAAGGCTGGTACGAGTCGCGCCCGGGGATTCCGACCTACGAGGAGTGCTGCCCGCCGGTCGCCACCCATGCCGAGCAAACCGGGACGGGGGGTTGAGCGACCGTCATGGACACACTCACACGCTATTGGCCGGCGCTCGTCGTCCTCCTCCTGGTGGTGGGCGGCGCCGGACTCTACCGCTGGCTCGGGAGTCAAGCCGGCGCACCCCCGGCGCCTCGGGCGACCGAGATCGCACCCGACGGTCGGCCCGTGCTGGTCGAGCTGGGCTCCAACTCGTGCGCGAGCTGCGTGGCCATGCACCGGGTGCTCGACGAGCTGCAGGCTGCCCATGGGGATCAATTGCAGCTCATCTCCATCAACATCCTGGAGCAGCCCGAGCGGGTCCGAGATTGGAAGGTGATTGCCATCCCGACCCAGGTCCTGCTCGACGGCGAGGGACGCGAGCTCGATCGGCATGTCGGATTTCTCTCGGCGGACGCGATCCGCGCACGCTTCGCCGCGGCCGGTTTCCCCCTCACCGCCCGGACCGGGGATGACACCTGATGGAGTGGCTGCAACCCTTGTCCGACGCCCTGTCCGGCGCCGTCGCCCTGGCAGCGCTGGCAGCCATTGCCTGGGGCTTTGCGAGCATCTGGCTCAGCCCCTGTCATCTGGCCGGCATTCCGCTGGTGGTGGGCTATCTGGCCCGCACGCCCGAGATGACGCCAGTGCCGGCCCGACGCCGGGCGCTCGTCATCCTCGCCTTCGCCCTCGGCGTCCTGGTGAGTCTGGTGCCGCTGGGGCTCGCCACACTCTGGCTCGGTCGGATTGCCGGCGATATCGGGGTCTCGAGCAATTATCTGGTCGCCGGTCTGTCCCTCGTGGCTGGACTCTATCTGCTCGACTGGCTGCCGATCACCTGGCGCGGGGGTCTTCCGCAGCCCAAGTCGCGGGGACCGATCGCTGCCTTGCTGCTCGGACTCGTCTTCGGCCTGGCCCTCGGCCCCTGCGCCTTCGCGTGGATCGCCCCCGTGCTTGGCGTGGCCTGGATGCAGTCCGCCGAGGGTCTGGTCGCCTTGCCCGTCCTCCTGCTCGGACTCTTCGCGGTCGGTCACTGCGGCGGCGTGCTGATCGCCGCCGGCTCACTGCACGGGGTCCAACGCTGGCTCGATCGGCTCGGGCAGGTTCGCGGTTTCGGCTACGGACGCGCGGCCTGCGGTCTGCTGTTGCTGATCATGGCGGGTTATTTGATCGCCACCGCTTGATTTATGTGAAGGATAGGGTTCGGGGTTCAGGGGTCGGGGTTCAGGGTCCAGGGTTCGGCGGACAGGGGACAGGGGACAGGGGACAGGGGACAGGGGACAGTTTCGAAGCAGATCATCGATGAATCAATCTCGCCCTTTGAACGAACGGCGATGCGATTCGAGCATCGGGTCGATCCGATCATGTCAGACCGCGCAAACTGAATCGGCCCACCGACCCCTGAACACCTGAACCCTGAACCCTGAACCCCGACCCCTGAACCCCGACCCCCGAACCCTGAACCCCGAACCCCGAACCCCGAACCCCGAACCCCGAACCCCGAACCCCGACCCCCGACCCCCGAACCCTGAACCCCGACCCCCGACCCCCGACCCCCGAACCCCGAACCCCGAACCCCGAACCCCGACCCCTCGCCCCAGGCTAATCACGATGACCACATCCAATCCCCCTCCGGTCGCCGCCGAGCAGAACCTGAACGGCACTTGGTCGAAACTGCGCGATGCCATGCGCGCGCACCCGGCCGAGCTCAAATGGCTCGGCGGCGCACTCGCACTCTTCCTGCTGATCTGGTTCCTGCCCGTCGGGACGCCCCGCTTCGACGCGGCCGTGCTGGAGGGACTGGAGCTGCTACGCTGGTATGCTCGCGAGCATGTGCTGCTCTGTCTGGTGCCGGCCTTCTTCATTGCCGGGGCCATCGCGGTCTTCCTGAGCAAGGACGCGGTGATGAAGTATCTCGGTCCCAAGGCCAACAAATTCGCCGCCTACGGAGTGGCCTCGGTCTCCGGCTCGGTGCTCGCGGTCTGCTCCTGCACCGTCCTGCCGCTGTTCGGCGGCATCTATCGGCGCGGCGCGGGCCTGGGGCCGGCAATCGCCTTTCTCTATGCCGGACCGGCGATCAACGTCCTGGCGATCATCCTGACCGCCCGCGTCCTCGGCCTGGAGCTGGGGGTGGCGCGGGCACTGGGCGCGGTGGGTTTTGCCCTGGTGATCGGGCTCGTCATGCACTGGATCTATCGGGAGGAGGAGCGTGCACGCGCATCCCAGGCCAAGGGCCTGCTCCTCAGCGGCGGCGGCGGCCGGCCGGTGGGCGAGACCCTGATCTTCTTCGTCTTGCTGATCCTGATCCTGATCCTGGCCAACTGGGCACCGGCGAGCGCCGAGGACACCGTCGTCTGGCATCTGATCCATGCCGCGAAATGGCCCCTGACCGGTCTGGCGGCGCTCGGCCTGGCCGTGCTGCTGGTCTGGCGCTGGCGCTGGCCCTGGGCGCCGCTGGCCGGGGCCGCGGGACTGATCGCCGTGCTCGCCGTTCTGGTGCCCGGACATCCCGAGCTGGCCTTCACGGCCGGTGTGATCGGCGTGGCGACGGCCGCCGCGCTGCGTCCCGGCGAGGGCACCGAGTGGCTCGCCGAGACATGGGGCTTCGCCAAGCTGATCCTGCCCCTGCTGCTCGCGGGGATCCTGATCGCGGGTTTCCTGCTGGGGCGCCCCGGTCAGGAGGGCATGATCCCGTCCGAGTGGGTCGCCGCGGCGGTGGGCGGCAATGACCTCTCGGCCAACCTGCTCGCCGCATTGGTCGGGGCCTTCATGTATTTCGCGACCCTCACCGAAATCCCGATCGTGCAGGGGCTGCTCGGCGCCGGCATGGGTCAGGGCCCGGCCCTCGCCCTCTTGTTGGCCGGCCCCGCCCTCTCGCTGCCCAACATGCTGGTGATCCGCAGCGTGCTCGGCACGCCCAAGACCCTGATCTACTGCGCGCTGGTGGTCATCATGGCAACCATCTCCGGTCTCATCTTCGGGACCTTCTACCCTTGAGGAGTCTTCCACATGACCAAGCTGCAAGTCCTCGGCTCCGGCTGCGCCAAATGCGCCACCCTGGCCCTCCATGCGGATGTCGCCGCCAAGTCACTCGGGCTCGAGTATGAGCTCGAGAAGGTGACCGACCTCAACGCCATCATCGACGCCGGGGTCATGAGCACCCCGGCCCTGGCGATCGACGGTGAGGTCGTGAGTATGGGCCGCGTGCTGTCGGTCGAGGAGATCAAGCGGATGTTGAGCAGCTGAGGGCGCGCCGCCGGCGAGTGCGCTGCGTGGTCGGCGCAAGACCGACGGTCAGTGGATGCGCGAGCCGCTGGCGACCTTGAAGGAGCGCCTGCGACGAGCGCGCACCGAGGGGCGACCGCCATGATCGTGGCCCCCTCCGACACCTGCGGGCTCAGACGCACGCAGTCGTGGCCAAGCCAAAGACCATCCAGGAGACGCATCCGAGCACGACGACCCATCGTTGAGGGGGCGCCATGAGGTCGCGCTCATGGTCCGGAAAGGTGCGTGTTGCATCTCTCGAGTCCTCCGTTACAGTGCGAAGTCCCCGCCCCAGGGCTCGTCCCCCTCGACCACCGGCAGCGCCAACTCATTGCCCCAGTGCGACCAGCCGCCGTTGTAGAGACGCACATCGGTGTAGCCCAGGGCCTTCAGTTGCAAGTAGGCCAGGCCCATGCGGAAGCCGTCATGGCAATAGACATAGATCGCCTTGTCCTTGCTCAGATCGGCATAAAGCGCCGCCAGGGTCTCGTCGTCACGCCATTTGCCCGACTGGCCATCGGTGCCATCCAGGCTGACGATGTTGATCGCCCCGGGGATATGCCCCCCC